>JXWR01000649.1_pt1 | contig 22205 bp, 11 predicted proteins | sample 315541 | NCBI WGS metagenome assembly JXWR01 (sample SAMN03273951, study PRJNA271842) | soil metagenome | isolation source: rice field ambient CO2 | place: India: CRRI Experimental farm Cuttack,Odisha-753006 | collected 2013-12-17
AAAAAAAAAAAAAAAACATCAGGTTGACGACTGTACTGTGTATAGGTGATGCAGTCTATAGGATATGACGGCTAGCACTAATTGCATTCTATAAAAGCACCAATACTTTCCCTGACAGTCAACTAAAGTTCATAGGGCTATTGCTGTTTCTGGGTTCAATAGCTTTTCGTGGTTAAGCACATTTGCGTTTTGTCTTTGGTTTTCTTTTTTCAATCACAGACGAGAACCGGTACGGTACACTTTTGCAAGATTCAGTTTACAATCTCAAAGATCAAACATCGAAAATTAAAGTATTTGAGTATTGAGTGCTAAGTTACTGGTGTGAGCTATACAGCATTTGTAAACTGCCACTATTTGAGCTTTTCCAAACTACGGCTGTAATTGTGATTTTCTTTAATTAACACGCCAAAGACAAGACATTGGAGCGCCAGCAAACCAACTACCGTTGGCAGATTACTCCTTCAACCAGCATAGAATTTTCCATAGTTGTCCATTACTGAGCGTCTTTGAACATTACGTATCACAAAGCGCTTAATTTCATCAGGTGTATTTGGGATTGACCAATTAACTGCGAATTCATTCACAAAGATCATCAGTAATTTAGTTATTTTATTTGAACATTAACCAAGAGCTCAATTTAAATTACAAACCGCATAAATCTCTGTTCAAGTCTATACTGTTACATTAGGGAGCAGAGGCCAGGGACTAGAATAAATATTACCGATATTATTAGTAATGTTCAGCAGCGATCAAAACATTTTCAAGGGAATGCGGTGTCCCATTCATGATCAGTGTAATCTTTCATTATGCATCTTTCAACATGATCATCAAAAGAATGAACATGAGAATGATGGTACTGTTGGTTATAATGACAGTTCTTTGAACAAAATTCCCGTTGGCAAACTAGGTGATAGTGTGGATACGGACAGCCAGACGATAAACTTAAATACAAATGATGATAATAAGAGCGCCACTGGTACCAAAAATAATATCACTGCTGCCAACAACAATGATAGGACTAATTCTGTAAAACAGCTTTTAACACAGTACGACCGTCGTAGGGTTGAGCAGTTACAAACCAGCTTCAATGATGCCCTTGAGAGTGCAAACATTGTCCAAGATGAGTTCACTGTTCAGCTCAAGTTGCAATTTTTAGAAATGCAGTTAAAGCGTGAAGTTCAAGATAATGTGATGGCTATGGAAAGAGAAAGAAGGGAAATTTTGAAACGCAAAAAGGATGAGGAAGAAACAGCAAAGCGAGAAATAGAAAGAGAGCAGCAGGTGAATGTAGAAAGAACAAGTACGCCAAACCGTGCATCAGAAAAGGTTATGATAAGGGGTAGTAGAGATCTGACAGAAGAATCAACTAATGATCCCAGGGCAAAGAAACGCAAATTTGGAGAAAATACCATTAGTAGCGCTACTAAAGAGACCGCATCACCAGCTGATACCAAACCTTTCATTTCTTCAACAAAAGCTGCAAATTCTACTTCCTCTATATCATCCGTATCATCAATTACCAAACCTTCAAAAAAAGCCATAGCACCAGTCAAAGATTACACATTTGTGGCACCGCAAAAAGTCTTACCATTCGCCCCCGCGACTCATGATCAACGTAGCAAATTCCTTACTGCTTTAAACAAAGAAATTAAGCAAAATGTGCCTAATATCAAATTACCAAACTTGATAACCATGTCCCTTGAGCACCAAATTGCCAGTAGTTGTAAAACTACCGCCAGCTACATCAACAATTTCAAAGGAATGTTTGTTAAGGTGAAGAGAAAGGAACAAACAATGATTGACAAAATTTTGGAGATGGATAAACGAAGACGTGGATTGTCATCATCATCAACATCGTCGCGGTCGTCGTCGTCGTCGTCGTCGTCTACTAAGCAGCTAAATGATGGCACTGCTGAAAAAAGCAGTACCAAAGCTGCTTGTTTGTTGTCTAAAGAGGAATACTTACAAAGACTTGAAAAGTTGATACATCCAGTGGAGTTGTTAGAAAAACATCATTATGTTGTTAGGGTGCCTAACGAAGACCAAGAAACGTCCGAGTCATCTACTGTTGCAGCAACATTGGCCTCTCATGGCAACCATAGCAGTAGCAAATCCCACTCTTTGATATCCAACAAGGAGATCAATTTCAAAGTAGTTTATAGTGACACAAAGGACCAAAAGGACGGTACTGCAAGAATAGAAAGCACCATCCCTGGTAAATCAGTTCTCAAGCATTGCCAACGATGCAATACGCTTTTTGACATTAGCACTTCCATAAGCAAAAACAACTTCCAGGGAATTTGCCGTTTCCATTCGGGAAAAAAAACCCCGTATACTGATAAGAATAACAAGAGGTATTTTGTGTGGCAATGTTGTCAGCAAGGCGCAACATCAAGATTTGACATGAATGACGATTATGGTAACAGTGAGGCAATATTGGGTTGCGAAGAGTTAGATTTTCATGTTTACAAATTGGATGATGTTAGAGAAATGCATCGGGTGTTACCTTTCAAAGAAACGTGGGCTTTGGATGCTGCGGTTAGCGAAGGCAGTGGCGGTTGCAATGCTACTGGAAGTAAATCATCTGGTAATGATGACAATAGTAAAATCCAAGCAAAGTATAAAGTGGTGGGCTTGGATGCAGAAATGGTGTTTACCACATTAGGCTTTGAACTAGCAAGAATCACAATCATTGATTTTTTTGCCCCAGTTGCATTTAAAAAAGCTACAACAACCGATACGGCAGCTACAAATGATAATAACAACTACATCATTGTCTACGACAAATTAGTGCGGCCAAAAGGCCAGGTATTGGACTACAATACCAAATTCAGTGGAATTTCGCAAATCAATGAGCATAATTCTATAAGTTACGAACAATTTTTACAAGAATTAAACGAAATTATGGACAGCTCAACGATTTTCATTGGTCATGGGTTGGAGAATGATATGAACGTAATGCGATTGATTCATCATCGTATTATTGATACTGCCTTATTGTTCAATAATGTCAGTGATTCTAATGGTGCTGCAAGTAGTAGTTTAGTGTTTAATAAGTATCGTACTGGAAATGTGTTTAAGAAAGCGGCTCTTAAGCTGCTTAGTGAGCGATTTTTGAAAAGGAAAATTCAGACTGGAGAGCATGATTCTGCAGAAGATTCGATTGCGGCAATTGATTTGGTGAAGTGGTTTATTCTGAATATTCTGAGTGATGCACAGCAGTGAGTGCATCCAAATGTGATTAGGCTAATGAATGAGAAATGAGTGCATCACTACTTTACTTTCATGATTTGTTTGATTGTTTTTTAACTGCTTGAGGATGAAACTTCAGAATGTTGCGTAACTTATATCCAGAGGTTATATACATACTTAATTGAGACAATGGATCATGGTGTTTGCACCCTCCCTGTGTACCACCAGTTAAGTGCAGTCTGCTATTGAATGATATTTATTTCACTGCGCAGCAGCAACCACAGCACTGCGACGGGCGCCGAGGCCTCGATCAGAAGGGGAAAATGACACATTGAAAAGCCCCCGTGGGAGCAGGGGCAGTAAATGCATATTACTGTTATAATGGCGGTGCTGACTTTGAGCACAGAATTCATAAATATGTCTCGACATTATCATCGGCCCGTGTAAGACATTGTATAGTACAGAGCCAAGCTTGTGGCAAATCTGGTAGATGGCACAGCTGTAGGAGGACGAATAACCAATACCATTGGGCGAGTGCTGAGTGGGTGAGAGAATGAGTAATGGAAATTTTTCACTTCGCTTGCTGCCGCGGCTGCGATTGGCTGCGGCAAATCAGTTTCTATTTTTTCCATGGCGTGCTGCGAGTGAGTGAGTGAGTGAGTGAGTAAGCCCGCATACAATCAAGGCACTCGCTCACCCTTCTTCTTCTTTTTGACTACATTTGGTTGCTCTTCAACAACAACAAAAATACTGGTTGTATAGTAACATCCTTCTGAAACATTCAGTAACAACAACAAGAAAACAGAACAGTCTAGTTAGAATCCTCTGTTTTTTGTTTCTTTCTTTCGTATCCTTGCCCTAGCTAGTCTTTTATGCGTCCAGAACCGCTTTTATTCAACACTTCAGTCCACTTGATCCAATCCTTCTGCGAAGAATGACAGCCTTAACCATTGACCAAGTTTACAACAAACAATTCACTGACACTGCCTCCTTGTATCCTCCGAGCATCTCCAAAGACAATCCTTCATCTGCTACTGCTGCTACTGCTGCTGCCTCTCCTCATTTTGACAACGACAAAATTGGTAAAGCGTCAGCCATTACCAATCCAGCAAACGGTGATTCCATTTTCACTAAATCCGTTAAAATCGTGGGCCAATCGCTTCACGAACACTTGCAAAATAGCAATTCTCATGACGTTGTTGACAACGATCACTACAATGATAATGCTTCATTTTTCGTTTGCGACTTGGGCGAAGTTTACCGCTTGTACCGCTACTGGGTCCACAAGCTTCCAAGAGTCAAACCACATTACGCTATCAAATGCAACACTGATTTGCAAGTGCTTAAACTTTTGGCCGAATTGGGCACTGGTTTTGATTGTGCTTCTAGAGCGGAAATGGAAACCGTTTTGCGATTGGGAGTTGATTCTTCAAGAATTATCTTTTCCAACCCTTGCAAGTTTAATTCTCATTTGAAGTATGCTATGGAACATGGTGTCAATTTGACAGTTTTTGATAACGAAGACGAATTGGAAAAAATTGCTAAAATCCATCCTGGTTGTAAAGTCTTGCTTAGAATTGAAACCGACGATAAAGCTGCTGTTGTTAGATTGTCCACTAAGTATGGCGCCAGACTGACTGCTTTTGATTCATTGTTGGCCAAAGCCAAGCAGTTGAAAATCAATTTAGTTGGGGTACATTTCCATTGTGGTGCCGGATCCAGTGAGTTTGACTCTTTGGTCAAGGCCATTGATGATGCTAGATTAATTTTTGACAAGGCTAAAGCTTTAGGTTTTGAGGAGATGAATGTTTTGGACATTGGCGGCGGGTTCATGATTAGCAACAATTTTGATCAAGTGGCTGAAGTGTTGAACCGTCATTTGGACGCCAAATTCCCACCGGAACTGGGAGTTCAAATCATTAGTGAGCCAGGTCGCTATTTTGTCACTAGCGCATTCACTCTTGCTGCTAACGTTATTGGCAAGAGAGGATCATTTGTTAAATGTGGTACATCACCGCAAGATGCTGGGGTTGATGTTGATGTTGGTATTGATGTCCCGATGGTTTATATCAACGACGGTATTTATGCTAACATGAACTGTATTGTCAATGACCACTACATTCCGATTCCTAGGGTTCTTGTCAGCGATAGCCAATTCCGTTACTACGAAGAGATTAGTGCTGAAAGAGTGGCTGATAATAGTTCCAGTGGCAACCGGTATCCAGTTAGCGTTTGGGGCCAAACTTGTGACAGTGCTGATGTGGTTAACAAAAACGCAGTTCTCAACCATCCGGTGGCCGTGGGTGATTGGTTGTTTTTTTCAGCAATGGGAGCATATACTCTTGCTGCTTCAACCAGTTTCAATGGTTTTGCTCAACATTCCCCGGTGATTTACGTTTCCTCGGAAGACGATGTCAAAGTTAATTAGTCAATTTTAGTCTCAAAAATGGCTGAATCACGAGAGATTGGATCAGGACTGGTCTGCTACAAAATCCTCCTACTTTTTAAATTATTTACTGTTTTTTTTTAGCTGCTTTTTTTGCATGCCTTTTTTTTCAAAGATTGCTTTTGCCTCTAGTATATAGGTTTCGTATGTAGGCTCAAACACATATTTATTTGAATGAATCATGTGGTTGTAGAATTTTTTTGCAATGTCGTAGGCTTTTATGTTTTCCATGCAGTCTGTGCTTGCATGTTGACTTGTGCGTTTTTTCTTCGATAGGAAAACTATGTACCAGTGCAACTAACCAAAGGGAAAATTCAACATCAACAAAAACAAACAAACAGGAATCAAGATGAGCTTAAGCGCTGTAGTTCAGACATAAACAACTGTTTAATCTTTTGGCCCAATTGCACTTTTATTCAATCATTTAAACAAGAGTTTAGGGCAATTTTACTTAAATTGCACTCACATCCACACACACACACATATATCAAATGGCTCATGTTCCGAAGGATTTCGAGGGCTGGAGTTACTCCCAAAACGTTATTCCTCTATCCTCCGATGACGAAGCTACCGGGAGTGGAGCCAGCGCTGCTGCTAGTCCCACCAAAAGGCATGCTCTGCCAGCCAGACTTCAGCCAACAAGACTTACACGACGCGCTAAAAAGAAAACCAGTTTCAGAGACGATCCATCGAATATTGTGCTAAGGAGGGCTAAAGACGATGTAGAGTTGAAAATCGGAGATTGCTTTTTGTATAATGGTACTTTTATCTTTGGCAAGCACCTGATCAAGGATGCTGAGAATGGCTTTGATGATAACGGGAAAAGCAATAATAATGATGATGACGATGGTGGATTAGATCCCCTGGAATATGCTATCGGCATGATCAAAAAAATCAGTTTACATACCAATCACTACGTTGAAGTGCTGGCGATACGTCTTTGTTCCAAAACAGATCTTGAAGAAATTGATCCTCATAGCAGAGTGATCCCCCAGGATAAACATGAGCTCTTTTTGACTCCGTTACAGTTCGATATTCAGTTGAAGCATGTTATTAAGAATGTCTATGTGCTATCTAGAGCAAAATACGAGCAGCAAAAACTGAAAGTAAAGAGTACTGCTTCAAAAGATGTGTATCTTTGTCAACGAGCCTGTGACACCCATTATTCGAGTGAAATTTCTGAAGTGTTCGATTTTGATGAAATATTGGAGACATTGTTCGAAAACGAGACTAGGTTTGCCCAAGCTTTAAAGACTGCAGTGTTTGCGCCAATGTCGCTTCCTGCGACCCCAACCAAATTAAAACAGCAAGTCGCTGCTGGTGGTGCTACTAGCAAATCTAATACTCCAACCCCACGAAGAGGAAGGCCACCAAAATCTGCCACTCTGAGCCCCGTAAAAGCCAGTCCGTCAAGAAAAGCTAGTCTGGCAAAGATAGCAGCCAAAGAGAAAAGCTCATTGAAGACCAAATCAAATGCTGGAAAAAAGAAGTACGTTTTGTCCTTAGATAGCGATAGCGGTGAAGATGACCAAGTTACCAATGACGATGAAGAACAACCAGGAACATCTAGGGTTTCAGATAGTGGTAGCGATGATGTTTACGTTGATGCCAAAGGTGAAGACAGTGATGTACTGGTGCTGGAAGAGCTGGATTCGTCCTTCGAATCTTCCTCTTCTTCAGATGCCTCATTTGAACTCATTTCTGATAATGATGATTTCGAAGCAAGTGCTAAAAATTTGAGAAATAGCCGTGCAAGACGCACTTATCGCAAGCCAAAGCAAACGTCTCCTAGGAAAAAAAGAAAGACGGCAACCACTGCCAAAAAGACAGTTTCGAAACAAAAGAAATCAATCATTGAAACAACGCCCAAAATTCCTACTAGAGTCATTGAACTTGATGATGAGCCTAGTGATTACGAAATTGAATCCAAGCCAGAAGTCAAAAGTACTGCTAAAGCCAATAGCAAAACTGGCGCTGCTACTGCTGCATCAGTAGCTGCTGTTGCCGCTAGAAGAAAAGAAAGAAAAACCAAGCCTAAAACTGAAGTCAATCAAATAATGTTCAAAAATGCTAAAGAGCAACTCCATACTTCCACTTTACTTGCATCATTGCCTTGCCGGGAAGAAGAGTTTGCCCAATTGTATTTAACTTTGGAAAGTTTAATCAACCAGGAAATGGGCAGCTGTATTTATATCAGTGGTACTCCAGGTACTGGAAAAACTGCCACGGTGAGAAAAGTGATTAACGAATTGCTCACCAGACTCAAGCATACCAATAGAGCTAAGGAGTTGGAAAAAGAGGTGGCAGAAAATAAAAAGAAAGAAAAAAGAAAAGCCTCTAGGTTTAATGGTAAGAGCAAGAAGAACTCTCCTGTAGGAAACTCAAAATCAAAATCAAAATTAAAATCAAAAAATACCAAAAATGCAATTCTGGTTGATGATTCTGATGATAGCAGTGTAGTAAGTGTTGTTGAAAGTCCTGAGGCACAACTTAATGAGATGCGCAACAAAGCTCAAGAAGTAAAGTCATATGAGTACATTAATAATTTTGAATACGTTGAAATCAATGGTTTGAAGCTTATTTCTCCCAGTGCATGCTATGAACTTTTATGGGAAAAAATCGGCGGGCAGCGTGTTTCGGCAAATAGTGCTAAAAACTTGATTGAAAATTATTTGGCAGAGAATGAATCTGGACAAGAGCAAAAAGATCGTTTTCCTTTGATTATTCTTATGGATGAAATTGATCAAATCATCACTAAAAATCAAAGTATCATGTACAATTTCTTCAATTGGCCCACATATAATAACTCCAAATTTATTGTTATTGCCATTGCTAATACTATGGACTTGCCTGAACGTGTGCTTACCAATAAAATCAGTTCTCGGTTAGGCTTATCAAGACTATTGTTTCCTGGATATACACATGATCAATTAGCCAAAATTATTGAAACGAGATTAGAGTCAATGAACAAAACAAATCAAAATTTGGGTAAAGTGCTCAAGTTTGAAAAGTCTGCAATTGAATTTGCTTCTAGAAAAGTTGCTAGTGTCAGTGGTGATGCGCGTCGTGGGTTATCAATTTGCCGTCGAGCAGTGGAAATTGCAGAACTTGAATACATGAACAACATCAAGAATAACAACAACAATAACAAGAAGACAACTACGATAAGTAACAACAATGATGAAGATAATAATGTTTATTATGTGAAAATCAATCATATCATTAAAGCCATTCAAGAAACAACCAATTCTCCAATTGCAATGTACGTGATGAATTTAACATTGGTTAGTAAAATTTTCCTAGTATCGATTCTTCGCCGACAAAAATTCACTGGACTTTTGGAAAATGAAATCAATGACTTGGCGGAAGAAATGAAACGGATAATTAATATGAATTTTCTTAATTCAAGCAACGCCAACTTCAAGAGCACATTAGTTGGTGATGCTAACATTTTTGATAGTTTTTATAAAAACGTTTGCAGCAATAGAGGTTCATCGAATCAATTGATGGGGATGACCTTCATGGTGAATCAACTTGTTGAAGCTGGATTGATTACCCAAGAAGATAATAAGGCTAACCATTCTAAATTGGTTAAGTTGTGCTTGCCAGAAGACGAGATTTATAACGCACTAAGAAAAGAGAAGATTTTTCAAAAAATCCTAGGGTGAGTTGGAAGTAAGGTTGATAGTCAATCTCGCAGTAGTTGATTAGGATGGATGATATGGTAAATTTCGATGATGAAGTTTTTGTGACATATGCGTTGTAGCTATATAGGGTGTTTTATATATAATCTCCTTTTTTAAAATGTGTTTGTTTACTACCTTTTTTTCACTTCGGTTCATTTTTACCTTTGTATATAATAACTGTGAGTAATAAATTGTTCCAATTGCATTGTAATTGTTTATGTGTGTATATTCAAATCAATAGTCTCAATACCACTTCACGTTATCATATAGCATTTTCATTGTATATCAAAATCGGTTCCCCAATACTTTTCATCTCCGGTATCGTAAGTTTTAAATCAAAGGCCTTGGACAATATTATCTTAAAAATCTTTTGCACGTTAACCGAATGACTCGTTGAACAAAAAATCAAGCTTGCCTTCATTGCCTTAGCAAACTTCATTGCCTGCACAGTGACTTCCTTCTGATCCTTCTGAGACATATCCACAAACAAATCATATTTGGTCCCGATCAAGAACGGAATAGCCGTCTTATTAAACCCTCTTGCTTGCCGGTACCATTCTTTGATGGAATTCAAGGTTGATTTTCTCGTCAAGTCAAACATGAAAAGTATAGCCACTGCATCATTAGATACCAATGGTAACATGTTAATGAACTCTTTTTGGCCACCTAAATCCCACACTGAAAATGTAATTTCGTTGTTTTTAATATGGAGTGACTTTTCCATGAAATTGACTCCTAAGGTTTGTGTATAGTCCTCGTCAAATAGGCCTTCGACGTATTTCACCATTAGTGAGGTCTTGCCAATTTGGGCGTCTCCAATTAATCCAACTTTTAAAGCCACAGAATTTTTGCTACTCTGTTGTTGCTGTTGTTGCTGTTGCTGTGACAGCTGCTGGTCGGGGCTATTGTTGTTTTCATTGTTATTGTTGGTGTCATAAGTATTACTACTGGTACTGTGATGATGATGGTGGTGGTGATGATGAGACTGGCTGTGTCCTAGACTCTCCATTGTGTTGTGTGATGTAGGTTTATGGGTATGTGTACTTGAATTAATATGTTTGTGTAACTGTACTGATATTTGAACCTCTTCTATATCATAGTCCTTTGACTGCTTCTCTTGTTCTTGTTCCACTTATTTCACTTAGTTCCGGCCGGTGCTCTTTTTTTCTCTCCTTTATTATTTGACTTACTATTTTCTGTTTGTTTTTGTTTTGGTGTTGTTTTTTTTGTTTTCTTTTTGGTTGCGAGCTCGGCTTAATGCATACAAATGCTTATTAGCGTGTCTATCTCCTGACTCTACATCACTGTACAAGATTTTGCATTGTCCCGTGGATTTGGGATTATATGATTCGATTTTCTTTTCTGCTGACATTCAAAGTGCTGCGTGTTGGCCATCGAGGATTAGTAGAATCCAACGTAGGCAGAAATAGAAGCGAAAAGAAAAAGATACAAAACACACCCAAATCAGAACTGGTACAGAATCTGCTGTCTAATTTAATTCCAAGTAACTGAGCAGCCAGTCAAAGAATAACGAAAAGATGTCCTGGCAGAGTTTTATAAATAGCAAGAGAGGTCCAACTTCGGCTACGACCCCAATAAGGTCCAATAATACACTTCCTCAACGAAATCGACCTGCCTCGCCATCGTCATCACTAGCCCCTCCTTTATCTAAGTCATCATCTCTTGCCCCACCACAACCTTCCGCATCATCACTAACTCCTCCGCCCCTGACAAACACTACCTCTTCTTCTACATTGTTCCCAGCTCCAAATTCCGCCCAACGAGCCTCTGCATCCACCATCAGTGCCACCGCTGGCGCCCAGAAAAGACAAAAGGTTCGTCTTGAACCAGGCCACTCCCCACTAGACTGGGCGGCCTTGAAATCTTCTGGCAAAAACTTACGCGGTAATATTGACCACGGAAGCTTTCCCATGAAGGTAAACCGCAGTGAGTTGAAAAAGCATAAATCTTCAGAAGATTGTTGGACTGTGCTTAAGGGCAAAGTGTATAATATTACTCCATATTTGAAGTTTCATCCCGGTGGTGTGCCGGAAATCATGAAGTGCGCTGGCACTGATGGGACTTTTTTGTTCAATAAGTACCATGCTTGGGTTAATGCAGAAAGAATCTTGGATGGTTGTTTTGTTGGGTTTTTTGTACCTTAAATAAATAGAGTTTGTTTCTTCTGATGCTTATATTCTAGTTTCTTTTTCCGTTTTTTTTGTCTGATGTTTTTGTCTTTATTGTATTGCATTTCTATTTGAGTTTATCTTTCTTTCTTTTTTCTTTGCTGTCTGCTTTTTTATGATCTATTTGGAAGATTTAATTCTTTTATTTTTTTTATGATAGTTAGTTGGTTGCTTTTCTTTTTAATTAATTATGTTTCATGCATCAATTTCTAAAATACATTGTATCAGTTCTTATCATTGCGTTTTGTTTATTAATAATAATCCAACTATACTGCACTTTATCAACTCAAGTAACACTTCAAAAAATGAAAAAAAATAAAAATCGAAAAAAAAATTCTAAGGACATTAAAATCCCCAAGTCAAAGATAGAATAAAATTTTGAAAATAAAATTAAAACATTTGATGGATGTAATCAATGAAAAAAGAACAAAAAAGTAAACTTATAAAAAAATAATGAAAGGAGTGACCAAGTAACGGCACTAAATCAAAAACAAAAATCTCTTTTTTTGTAAAATACAAAAACTAATATTTAGGAAACAACAAAAAAAAACGAAAAAAAATTGCGTAAATCAAAGACCAATGAAACGCAAACCAAAACCGTCAATTTACCTGGTGGCCAAATATTAACATCCTAGTAGCAATCAAGTTATAAAGGGAAGATTAAAAAGAAGAAATGTAATCATATATCACCAATCATAAATCAGACATGGAAAACTAAGAGATCAACCTATCTAAGCGATTGTTCTTTGGTATGCTTCTTGAGTACTTACACTTTGATTGACATATTTAGCCTTTTCTGAATCCTCCATGTTTCTCCATTGCTCAGCAGCAACTTTGACAACTTCATGAGGATGCTTGTCTGGGTTTTGTTCAGCCAACTGTGGGTACAGCTCCTTGTAAAACAATGCAAATGCATTCACAGGCTTCTTCACCTTTGCGCTTTCTATTTGTGCCTTCTTTTCGTTATATGCCTTAAGAAATCCAGCAGCTCTTTGTTCATAATCCTGCTTTTCTGCTGGTGACATGTTTCTCCATTTTTCAGCCAACTGCTTAACACCTTGAGTGACACGAAGTTCTGGATTGGCTTCAATAAGTGGCTTCATGTTTTCTTTGACATAAAGAATGTATGGAGAATATTTTGGTGGCAACTTCTCTTTTCTTTCCTTAACCTTGAGTTTCTTCTTTTCTGTTGATCTCAATTTTTTAGCTTCTTCAAGGTATTTTGCCTTTTCGCTTTCTGATAAAGCTGCATATTTCTCTTTAATAGATCTTTTCAAAGAAGTATTATTCGTATGTTTTTCTGCTCTCAATTGGTCAATAATTGCATTGGCAAAGACTTTTTGCGTGCTGACAGGAGGAAATTTTGTAAGTTTGAGAGGTGGTGTAGATGGCTTTTTAACCGCCTTCTTCTTAGTGGCAGCGGCCTTTGGCTTACTCGCCTTTTTGGTGGTTTTCTTGGTAGTTTTGGCAGCGCTTTTTTTGGTAGCAGAAGAAGCTTTCTTAGTTTTTGTTTTTGTTTGCCTACCGCTGGTGGTAGTCTCTTTTGATTTGGCGGCGGTAGTGGAGGCAAATCTGTATTGAGTTGCAACGCTAGCTTTAGTGCTAGGAAAAGCGGTCAGTAAACTTCTTTGGGCTAATAATTTGGCAGTAGCTAAGCGAGCAACAGGTGTTGCAAGCCTCAAGGTTTTCAAAGATGAGATTAAAACCATTTTCTGTGTGTGTTTGATGATGAATTGACTTTGGTGCTTATATATTTGCTTTCTTGATAGAATATAATTCTGGCGTGTCGTAGCTTTTTCTAGGGTTTGCTTGTTTACTCAAGTGAGGTTCAGTTCAATTGCAAGCAGAAATGCACAAAAAAAATTGAACAAACTCGTAAATTGATGTTTTCTCAATAATGACTTCACAACCACGAATCAATCTTAATTCTGTATGCTAATGCAATGGTTTAAGGAAGCTGGTAGACTATATCCATATCAGCTTTAAAAACGGAGCCCTCATTTGTTTATTTTTTGTCTTTTGGAGCCAGCACCGCGAATTTAGAGAGCGTAGCAATTGCTAAATGCACAAACAAGGTCACGCGATTTTAGAGTCATGTGCTTTATTGTCAAAATCAGTCAATCAATAGTTCTTCACATTTACGCAAAGAAATGTTCCACGGGGTAAAGAACTCTACTATGGTCTGTCTTGAGGTCATCTTCAAGTAAAGAATAAATTGTTTATGCCGTTTGAATCTTTGGCAGTCTCGGGCCGGCACTAGTGTATTGGAAATAATGTGCTCGGCGGAACTCATAAAGAAGCATTACGTTAATTGATATCGAGCATTAGAGCACTGTAGTGCCCATGTATCGGAGTGTAGATGTTCTCCAATTTTAACGATTGTCTAGAAACTAGAGCGTAATCTGCGCTGCCGCAGTTTCGCAACAGTACTGTTCCACGCGGGCTGCTGCTGGCTGATGTAATAATGTCAGCGGGTAATGGGAACTACAATGCACAATCATCTGACAGCATGCATTGCTATGCGTGAGTCGAAGCGAGGAAACCAGGGCGCAAGAAAAAAAGCCCTGTACAGTGAGGGCTAGTTTTTCAAGTCTTCTGTTTAAACTCACATGACTCTCACATGGATGAAACTAGGGCTTGGCGCAAAATACTGTCACTGCATCATGTGGCTCAGCAAATGTCCAGAAAATGGATCTTACCCGACTCAGGACCTGGCGAAAAAAAAAAGTCTACTGCTGTCTGGCATAGGTAGGCTCCATTTGAAAATATCAGATTGATATATTGAAAATTTTGGAATAGTTCTCTTTACCAAGTAAGTAAAGACACAACAAACTATATCAAAATGGCTGTTGGTAAAAACAAGAGATTGTCCAAAGGTAAAAAAGGTATCAAGAAGAGAGTTGTCGACCCATTCACCAGAAAAGAATGGTTTGACATCAAGGCTCCATCTACCTTCGAAAACAGAAATGTTGGTAAAACTTTGATCAACAAATCCACTGGTTTGAAGAGTGCCGCTGAAGGTTTGAAAGGCCGTGTCTTTGAAGTCTCTTTGGCTGACTTGCAAGGTCAAGAAGACTATGCCATTAGAAAAGTCAAATTGAGAGTTGATGAAGTTCAAGGTAAAAACTTGTTGACCAACTTCCACGGTTTGGACTTCACTTCTGACAAACTCAGATCCTTGGTTAGAAAATGGCAATCTTTGATTGAAGCTAACGTCACCGCTAAAACCGCTGACGATTACGTTGTCAGAGTTTTCATGATTGCTTTCACCAGAAGACAACAAAACCAAATCAAGAAGACCACTTACGCTCAATCTTCCCAAATCAGAGCTGTGAGAAAGAAGGCTATTGAAATCATCACTGAAGAAATCCAAAAATCTACCTTGACTCAGTTGACCTCTAAATTGATCCCAGATGTTATTGGCCGTGAAATTGAAAAATCCACTCAATCCATCTTCCCATTGCAAAACGTGCACATCAGAAAAGTTAAATTGTTGAAACAACCTAAATTCGACTTGGGTTCTTTGTTGGCTTTACACGGTGAAGGTTCTGGTGAAGAAAAAGGTAAGAAAGTTGGTGGTTTCAAAGATGTTGTCTTGGAAACCGTCTAAATTAATTCAAAAGCATTAAAGGTTTAATTTTTACTTGCTGAAAAGAATTTAATTTTGTCATATAATGAGTTTTTGGTTAATGATTAACTATTTTTATCTTACTTCTCTTGTTCCTCTCTATTTAAAGCAAATATACTGATTTGTATCATTATTTTTATATCTAAAATTGACGTAAGTTTTGTATATTTTGACTATGGGATTGCCGAGTGATCTGGAGGGAACCTGTGATTGTTATTACACCAGCTTAACAAAAATTTTCTTCTTTCGTTGGCAATGTAAAAGTTCTCTGTATTTCTCTTCGGCCGCGTTGGTCCACTCTGGTCGTCATACATAAAATGTTTATTGCTTCATAATAGAATACCATGATTTGCAATTCTTTTTCAATGTTTCTATAAAGTTTCTTCTCATGATCTCCCGAACATCATTATGCCAGTTTGGTGTTCCCCTACTAAGTTTTTGCGCTTAACTGGTAAAGAATGAAATGCTTTGTTGAAAATAGGGTGACGCACCTCCTCTTTATTTTCAACATGCGTCAATTGGTTAGTATTTCATGATGAATATAATGGTTGGTATATATTCACTCCATAGCACTCTTCAAGATGCATTATGAATACAGAACGCAAATCCTTCTGCAATATGTTGTGTTGTTTCTCGTATTGCTTTGGATTTTTTTTTGTTAATTGAGAGAAACAAAGAACATATCATTTTGTAGGGCATTCTGCACTTAATAAAGCGCTTTCCTGCTAAGTTTCATGTCTTCAAGGCTTTCGTAAATGAATTCTAGTAAGAGAATAGGGATAATTGATTCTTTTCAAGTGCTTACGTTTCTGCACAGTGTCTGTTTGCATTGATATATCTCATTTCAATTAACCCAGAACATATGAGAAAGCGCAATATCAAACCCACAAAAAGAATTTTTGAGACAGAAAATTTACGGTCTTTGTAATAAAAAGAAAAAAAATCGTTTTTATTAATTTTACTTTGTTGTCAATAATATGTAACCTTCCTTTCGAGCACATAGGCCTTTGATTAGTTTGAGGGCTAATGGATATTTAAGTAAGTTTAACTACGATATTTATTGAAAATTACGATAATTTTACGGATGTCTTGAATGCAATATACTCAAGACGCTCTATTTTCCTAACTTACATGTTTTCAGTCGAATAATATAAAGACGGCATCTTTGACAAAACAAATAAAAAATAAGAAAAAAGAAAAAAGACTTATCCATAATATTTGTCTAAAACAGAAAATATTTTTCTAAGATGCCCAATAACTAAGTCACAACAAATATTAGTGAAATATAGCAAATTACATTTTGACAAGTTAAAACGGTAACAGTAAATACTGTATTCTACTAACTCAAGTGCATAGGTTTTGTTACAATAATAGTAACTTCTGGCCCTGCTTCCTGTAAACAATGTACCATGCTTGTAATAATTTCATGAACATCAAAGGTGACTTACCATGTTTTTTATTGTTACAAAAACCATATATTGGTTGGCACAAAGCTACACAGAAAATAAGTCGGGACTGAAAAATACAGCAGAGACAATTAAAAAAAAAATATTACTAAATAAATTCGAAGCCCAAGAACCTGGCGCTTTCCATCGAGGAGCACAAACAGTAGAGTTGTATATTCGCTCCTTGCTAGGAATGGCCGTTAGTTGCCCAAACTGAGCTAATTATGGACAGCGGCATTGACATTCCCATTGTTTACACCGTTGCTACGGATCGGGTCGGGTAGCACTGCCAGTATTATGAACAATAAACAAACACATTCCATCACCAAAACACAAGACACATCGGTATATGTCTTATATATCTAATAGTTGATAGCTCCTCTTCTCCTGTGCCTAGCTAAAGCATCTAGCATCCTTTTACCTTACCAATTTTGAATTCAACCCCAATGATGCATGGACAGGGCAGCAGCTATAATGGCGGCTATCCTCCCACCTCCCAGTCACAGAATTCAGTGAGCTACAACGGGTTCCAGTCTATCCAGGACTATGAGAAGTCAAAACAGCAAATCAATGCATCTCAGCACCACGGTAGAACCACTTCGGAAGTAAGTTCAGACTATCCCTTTAACGATGTCATTGACGTGTATGGCCAAAGCTTTGATTCAGAGCTGGAATCAAATCCGTCACCTTTGCAATACTGTCTGAATTCTCCAAAGCAATACGTCGAACGTTACGAACCTCAGACATTACAGCCAATATTTCCTAGCACAAGCACTCAATACTACCAAGGTTACCTGGCAAATAATCAACCTCATTATGCTACAACGCAACCGGCAAATACGATAGACAGTAATGCGCTTCGAAATAACGCCTATACTAATATCTTTGATGAATCGGACATTGGTAATCACCAGCCGTCACCAACATCGTTTCCTAACAACTACAGATCAAACCAACAGCCTCAGTCCTTTAATACTGTAGGTCAGCAACAATTCGTTAGCTCTAACTATGAAAACAAAGCAAATACTACTGGAGGATCGTCAAATTTAAGCCATGGATCTCAATTACTTCGAGGAGACACAGGTTCATCATACCAGTCAACATACATCAACCAAATGCCCAAAAGCACAACCTACGATGATGTGGCTGATTACTACACTTTAGCAGGGAATCAGAATACATATGGACCATATTACAATAATGCGTCTACGCATATAAGTAATGTCTCACAAGTAACTGATCGTACCTCCTCATCGATTGGCAGCAAAAATAAAAAATATTCTGTTGAGTACCAAAACACGAAGCTTGATCATTCTCAAATAGAGGCTTTAGAAGAATACACAAACCAGGTGATAGATTTAGTTGATTGTACAATTGATAATATTGAACAAACAAATCTGCCCACTAGCAATTACGACACAGCTTTTGAACATGGTAGCCCTGAAAACTTTAACAACAATGTTACGAGAACATCATTACCTTCGTCACCTTCTTATACATCTAAGTTCAAAGCTTCAATCACACATTCAAATAAAAATTTAGCTGGATCAGAACCACAAAGGCAAACTCTGGTGACATCTAAGCCATTGGGTCCGAGAAAATTACCTTCAACATTAACGGTCTCACCGGAAAAATCAGCAAGTACAAAATTATCATCCAGATTGCACATGCTACATATTGATACTCATGGAAACCAGTATAACGACAGTACAGTTCAGTCTCCTGATTCAACAATTAGCTCTTTTCAGCCTAAAACTCCAATGGCACAAGTCGTCACTACGCCATTATCTCCAAATGTTAATCATAATGAGAAATATTATCGTCATACGCTTGACAAAGGAAGTCTGAAATTGCAACTGTACCCAGGGCAGCAGAGCCAACTCTCTGTCAACAAAGAAAACGTCAATATAAATAACTTGAGAAACACTCTTGACAATTCCGTTATCACTGCGCAAATATCCGAGGAGTTGAATAACGATCCAAACTTTGTCGAAAAACAACAAGGTAAAACCATTATTGTTGACGATAAGAACAAGACCAAGAGAATCAGCTACTCCCAGTCTGTGAGGATTAATAATACTACCAGCATACCTACATTGAAACCGTTGAGCAAAACGGCCACCTGGGGTGACTCTGAGACAACTGAAATGTTGCTCAATGGAAAAGAAGAAAAAAGGAATGCAAAGCTACCACCGGTACCTTTAGATTTGCCTGCTTTGCCGTTCTCATCAAGCTCTTTAACTGAATCGCAATTGAAGCAGTGCATTGATCTTTGGTCATTATCGAAGTTATTTTCGTGGTGTTTATTGTTAAAAATTTGGTTCAAAGATGCTTTAATACCAAAGGAGGAGTTGAAAAAATCTTTAGCCGCATTAATTCATCACAGATATTCCAAGCTTAGCGTCTCTTTAGTCGAAGACAATGTTGACACTATAGTTGAAGAATTTGAACGAAATGGATGCGTTTTTTACAAAAACGTATCATCAGCAAGCAGAAACAATAGCATCAGTGGCACAACAGAAATTTTAAATAATGATTGCTATGTTTTCTTCAACGAAGATGCTTATGTGAACGGTGTGCTACCTCAACTTTCATCTTGTTATTCTACTAAATTTAACCATAGAAAATCTAGCTCCAATCAAGTAATTATGAAAAATCATATGTGTTATGCTTTGCATTGTCCTAGAGAGAAATTAAAACGCATAAACTCTATCTATCTCGAACTGGTCCAATCGAATCGTATAATCATAGAACCTACCGGATTGAAGGCAAATGGTCAAAGTGAGATTGGTGATAGCTGGGTTGAACATTGGAATATCACCAAAGATGAATTGAGCGAAATTGATGAGATAACACAACAAAGACAATCGCATATGTTTGACTTGATCAAAGGTGAGCAAAGAGTTGTAAATCATGGTCGGATTATTGTTGAGATATATGGTGAAAGTTTTTTGCATCATAAACCGCCATTAATACCTTCAACTGATAAATTTTATCATGATGCATTTTTAACTGTTATTCCAATTGTCGAAACACACAAAAAGTTTCTTTTGGAGCCTTTGATTGTCAAACTAAAGCAAGGCAAATTCATGACAGGGGTTGCTGATTTGTATTCAAAGTGGGTCCATGAAGCATACATACCTTATTTAAAGTATGTTGATCGAATGGTTGGAGTTAGAGAATTGATTGAGTATGAAACAAAGATTAAAAAAAGTTCAAGATTTTCCACATGGATTAACAATATGGATTCTGATCCTAGAGTTTCTAGATTTGGTATGGATCATGGAAGACTTTTTGGTCCATCCTTTTTAGGCGCAACCATGAATTTACCAATTACTTTGAAAGAAATCCAAAAAAATACGTCGCCAACTGACCCTGAATATAAAAGATTGGAAAAGGCTCTTAAAGCAGTGAGGAAACTTATTGACAAGTTTAACACCATGCAGGATCATGCTGTTAGAACAAGAGCTTTAAGTAATCTTGCTAATTCTTTGTATTGGAAAAATGGTACAGAAACCAATCTCGAATGGGAGTCACAAGATAGAAGAATCATCAAGCGCGGTCAGGTTTCAAAGAAAAGAGATATGTGGCTAAATTCATATTCCCACCTTATCTTGCTTGATAATTACTTGTTGATAACTGATGAAATCAAAGACTCGCCAACCCTGAAAAAGTATAGGGTTATTGAAAAGCCAATATCAATGAAGTTTTTGCTAGTGGAAATTGATGTTGCCACTAAAAAGCAAGTAACCCAACAAACCAATCAAACCATAAGCTCTAGAAGAACTGGTAGTACTATTAGTGAAACTATAACTGATACTCAAGAAGACGTTATATACCCTTTCAAGATTAGAAATATTGGCAAAGAAACTTCCTTCACATTTTACACAAACTCAGTTAACGAGCGGATTGAATGGCTTGATGCCATAAGCGATGCTCAGAGCCGCTTTTATGAAAATGAAAAACGTAATGAGCCATTCAAGTTGAAAGTTATTTCTGATGCTGCATTTGCTTATGATAGAGATGACATTCCTCACAAGTCACCACTTTGTCCAAAAAATTCAGCAGTTGATATTGCATTGCAAGAAATCCATGAACAATATCCGGGTGAACTTCCAAGACCATTAATGTACAGCAAGGTAGCAACTGCTGAAAGCTTTACCCACGGTAATAAAGAGTACATTTTTGTGGGTCTAGGTTATGGTGTGTTTTTGAGTGATGCAACACATACTAGAAATTGGAAAAGAGTACTTGAATTAAAAAACGTGACACAGCTCAAAGTTTTGGAGGAGTTCAATTTGTTGGTAGTATTGGCCGACAAAATTTTGCAATACTATAAACTTGACTCTATCTTCACTGTTTACAATGGAATTAAAAACAAGAGCATTGGCCAAAAGCTCTCTAAGCAATACGTTAATTTTTTCAAAATTGGACAACAAAAAGGGTCAACCCTTTTATTTTATTCTAAACAAAAAGTGTCTTCTTCTGGATGCTACTTCAAGGTAATGGTACCCAAACTAGACGATGCGTCAAATTCATTTGAATATTTTGAAGAATATCGAAAATTTAATATTCAAGCAGAATGTTTTAATTTGACAATATTCAACAATACATTTTCTATTCATACTGTGAAAGGGTTTGAAATCTTGTCTCTATCTATTTTACAGCCGCAATCCATTCCAATTTTGATGGATTTGGTATCTGGTCAAAGGTTGGAAAGTGGAAATGTTGAAATAATCAAAAAGAAGTTGAATTTGGCTTCGTGTAAGCCAATGGGACTCTACAAGATTAATGAGAATAAAGAGTTGTTACTTGTATACAATGAATTTGCAATTATTTGCAACAATCATGGTAGTTTGTCTAGGTTCAGTATATTGCAATTTAGCTTCAAATGCACTAAAGTTGCATTCCAGGATGACTTTTTGATTATTGTGGGTAAAAACATTATCGAAATATTCAAGATTGACTTATCCACCTGCATTCTCGGAAGCATGCCAAAACCTATTCAAGTGGTAAGTGGTAAGGACATTAATTTGATTGATGACACACCTGGGAAAATCAAATTTTCCATGTTGCATCCATCAAGAATGGGAAGGCAGTTGGTTGTTGAACTTGTTCCTAACGAATACTACAAGAACACCTAATCACAATTACTACTACTAATTTCAACCTCTCAACTAGAGGTTGGTCACGCAAGTACTATAATGTAACATAAAAGACATTTATCTTCACTAATAGCCTTTTTAGTCTACCTTTGTTTTTGCATGATTAGCTTTTGTTCCCTTTTATTTTTTTTTTTTTGTAATTTTATTTGCCTTGTTCAGCCTTTTTTCATATTTTACTTCTTTTTTTTTCTTTCTCTACTTTTATTTTGTTGAAAGGGCGGGTGTTTGTTGCTGTTTTGTTCTGTTATAAGCTGTTACCAATTTATTTAACGAAAATTTATGATCATTTACTACTTTTAAACATTATTTTCATTCTTGCTGTTCACATCAACTGTTTTATATTAGCATTGCATGTTTTTAAATAATGGACTACGCCTAAAAAATAAGACTTACTACGCAAAAGTTCTGATTAAAACAGAGTATATTAAAGCGTTAAATACCAAAATAAAAAAAG
>JXWR01004337.1_pt1 | contig 22150 bp, 7 predicted proteins | sample 315541 | NCBI WGS metagenome assembly JXWR01 (sample SAMN03273951, study PRJNA271842) | soil metagenome | isolation source: rice field ambient CO2 | place: India: CRRI Experimental farm Cuttack,Odisha-753006 | collected 2013-12-17
GCCAGCCATGGGTGTATAGAGTATCACCAACCGGTAAAGTCCTCGCCATATAACCGAGGGTCTGACTACTACAGGCAAAAGCATGAAAGGGGGATTCTTTGCATAGAGCCACACTATCCCGCAGTTTCGATTTCGCGCGAGTTGCACCTGATTGTACACATTTTATTTCTTAATCATCGTGTTTTGTAGTTTGGTTGAAGCATTGTAACTTGTTGCTGAAAATAGATATCTAATCCTGTAAATAACTTTACATTTCTGGGAATAAGAGAAATGCTATAAAATAATACTCGGAGATTATAGTACGAAGCATATAAAGCAAGTGCATGTCGTGCCCACTAATTGATGATGGTCCCAATTCCATCGGGGTTTTCCTGGGATGCCAAAGAGATTGTATCAAAAGAAGATTAGCAGCAAATTTAGTTACCGGCGGTAGGAAACTCGTGATTTTCAGCAACTTGATAAATTTAAATATTTTGATGACAAGCAAGGTGACAAAGTTCTTATTTTGTAAATTGTCGAAAAATAGGCCTAGGAGCCCCGGGAACTCGTAAGTACCTCATATCATGCCTGATAAAATCGTCGGCATAGATTTGGGACCCACTACCCACTAACGCTCGTACTGGCTCTTCTAATATTATCGTAGTATCCGTACAAACGCTTTTATCTCAACAAAGGTTCCTTCGGTATAATCCCAAAGATTTCAAACTCGTATTCATTGACAAACCATATTATGCGTGAAAACATACATTTCTATCCTAAAGCATTTTGAACCTGGTACGACAACTTCTAGAGTAGCAGTTGTTGACTTTTCTACTAAATTAAAGACATGATTGCAAATCTTATCTGGGTTATTGGGGCAACCTTGGTTTTCATAAAGGTAGGATCAGATGATAAATGAAGGCTAGTTATGTGATGCAAAAATTATCACAGTAAACACAAACATTGCATATATTTATCAGCCGATAGCAAATGATTGGTAAAGGATTTATAAAAACATGCAAACAAACAAACTCGTAATATTATTGATTTTGCTTCGTCTTGTGACATGAGGATTGTATCGTTGCCAACACTAATGAAACTTAATCCTGAGATGTTTTTTCAAGAATCTTTATCGAATTAATTTGAATAGAAAGAAGCGAAAATTAAAAGAATATGGCAAAAACTCGAAAGGAACATAAAGAAGAACTTGAAAGTGTTTTATCAAGCACGACCAAGGGATTAACTAATCTTTATTAGTTACTGCTGAGGATTTGGGTTCAAATTTACCAAATCAAAAAAACTTCCCAAAAAAGATATAATGTAGTAAAAAAGAGTATCTAATGCCGATTATTCAGGCTACACATCTAGTAAAATAATTAATGAGTGTGTACCACTGAAAACAGTTATTGGAGTAGTGCACTCTGTCTGCGAATATACTTCGTATGTGAATTATCGATATAGTTTTAAAACTGTAACATGGTGTAACACACCTGTGACGTTGAAACAGAAAACACTAGTTAAAAACGAAAACATCCTCTATAAAGTTAGCTTTACTACTGATGTTGATAATAATACCAAGAATAAATCTTGCATAGTATATTTTGGATATACATACGATGTGCCAAGATATAACCCTTTGAAGGGTATGAAAGAGTAAATTGAAGTATATTAAGTCCCTATTTGTCTTGTACGCTTTCTCAAAGCATCATTCTTCAATGGTGGAAAAATATAATTTTAAGTGTGATTTTACTATTTTTGCATATAAGTCAGCTGCGGATACAATCAAAAGTCAATATTATAACAAAATCAACAAACATGGAAAATTGTCAAAGACCGGCTACTGATACCTCATCAAAGGCGAAGGAAAAATAAGTTAACTAAGAATAGGTAATATATTATATTATGTAGTAAGGGTGGTTGAGAGATCAAGCGACAGTGCATTATTTGTGCGTAACTAAATAGAAAACAGCGAATACTCCCGATTAAATAGTAATTAATATTTCCTAAACGGGAAGTCACTTGCTATCACACAAAAGTTAGTATTCTAAATAGTGTTTTCTAACCGAGAATTCAAAGTGATGAAGGAAAGAAAATTGGGCGGACTAATTGTAGACTTATGTGACAGATTATGAAATAATAAATAATTTAGAAACGCCGCATTAGTTGCAGCATTTTGTGAGACCAAAGAAGATCAAGAAGTAAGGGGAAAAATCCGTTATATCGAAATTGATTTTACTTCCTGTTGACCCCACCATATTGAGATCAATTGTCCATGATTATAGTGTATGCAAGTCCGGCGAGTTTTGGAGTTACAATAAGAAGCGCTAACAGCAAATATCCCAAAAGCCAGTAGTGCCCCTCAAGACTGCATTTGCTAGTAAAAGCTGTTTTCCTGCAGGATGGGTGGTGATACGATGCGCAGTAGCATCTATGGTTGCATATCCTATGCGTATGTGTGCTTAAGCCCACCGGCCGACAGGCGATCTAAAAATTTGGCTCACCGAGTACAACAGCTTGCTAGTATTTGACTGAAGACAAAGATTCTCCGAGTTGATACACGAAACCAGATATAAAAAAAGAATAATAACTGCTGGTAATAAAAAAGCGGTTAGGGATGCCTTATTCATAAAATGAAAAAAAACCAATAGTTTTTTATAAAAACTAAAAATTCAATATCCGGAGAAGAAAAACAAGACAGAAACTTACAATAATATATAAACAGATAGCGGCCGGGCGCTATTTCCGGGCGCTATTTCCTGAACATCAAATTGTCCAACAAAGCGTTGCGGATAGCGGCCGGGCAACGTGCGAGACAGCGTTAGTGCCTGCACTAACGCTTGCATCGACAGGATCTTTTGCATAACAGTGCTTGCGTAGTTTGTCTTGTTTTATTTTTTTTTTTTTCACCCAAATAGAAGCGGTAGAGGAAATCAGGTAAGAAAAAAAATAGCTATTAATGATAGATTACATGGTCAGTAGTATTTGTTTTGACTTTGCCAATATAAATGGAACAAGTTAGCTAATTTGGTGTTTGGCAATAGCTTTGGCTTAGAAGCCGTCAAGACATCCGATAGTGCTTGTATGTAGTTCGGTGTATTAGAAGGAAACCAGGCTAGAGTTCTTGTAAGCGAGCTGTTGGTGTGAAAGTTAAAAATAAAATTTAGATTGCCAATAAAAGAAAAAAAAGAGTTGTGTACGCACCGTTACCGAAACTGTTGCTCATGGTTTTCAGAAAAGAAGCATTGCTTTCTCTTTTTGAACCGCTTGTCATGTACCGAACTGCCCAATATCCCATGATACGGATTCAACATTACAATAATTCCTTAATTCATATAGGTATGTTACCACTAGAATGTATTGTTTTTTCATACTTAAAGCAATAGGGCAGCTTTGCTTATTTACCGTAAATACGATAAAGAAGTGAATATAAGAAAAATGGAACAATAGTATGTCTTTCTGTGGTAACATTATCTCTTTATTCCAATCAGAAGTGAGACTGTACAACAGTCATTGATATTAGGCTGACTACTGAAGAACAACAAGCGATGAAACCATGGTAATACATACCATACCATGTCTTTGAACATATTACGCAAACTAAACTTTTTAAGAAGCCTAAACACCAAGGTGGTAATTGTATAAAATAGTAGCTAGCATATTAAAATACAGATAGCATATATAGAAGATGAACAATAACGTAAAACCCGAATATAAAAAGAGCAAAAATAGAAGGAATATAAGAACAAAAAAGATGCAATATAATTCAGAAAGACAAAACCAAAAACGTACGAGTAAAAATTTTTTTCATTAAGAGTGCTTGACATCCGATAGCTCGGCCCAACCATTATGCATAGCTGTAGTATCACTATTGCGACTGTCAGCACTATTGCGACTGTCAGCACCATTGCTTCGACTAAAACGTCTTTGTATACCTCTTGGCTCTTTGACGAAATTCCCACTATCTTCCGTACTGGATGGACTAGTTGAAGGAGTAGAGTCAATCAGATCTGCATTGCTGACAACTTTGGCTAGTCCATAGTTTGACTTGTCATTGCTGCTGGCCGATGTATCAACGGTATTATTAGTTCCGTTGATTTCATCAGTTCCGCCTTGTAATTCAGATGACGATAAAGGCGATCCATTATCACTTGGAGGTGTCTTTTGTAAACTATTCAGATCAGATATACTGGCTTCTGGAGTACTTGGCAACTTATTGTCATCGGATTGTTGATCACCATGTTTCAACTCTTGCTCTTTTTCTTTGAGCTCCTGCTGCTCCTTTTCCTTTTGCAACTCCAATTTCTTTTGTTCTCGTTGCTGTCTTTTACTTTCCTTTACCAATGCTTTTTTCTTGTAGGTTACTATGCGCGCAAGTTTTTTGTAATATCTTAAGGTGTCGGCAATAGTGTTTGCACTGCGGATCCAGTCGTTTTCGCTTGCATTGTTTCGATTCACGTCATGTTTCAGTAGCTCAAAGTTTCTCATTTTTGACAAAAATATCGATGGGTTGCCTTCCATGAGCACAGGATATGTTCTGATAAAAGGTATCGTATTGACATTTTTGAATTGAATTTAGCCTTTGGTGTTTTCTTGAAGATGCTTAGCTGTACATTTGTGGTGATAAATTTGGGTGGAATTTTCTGTAAGTTTACCGTGGTGGCACTGCTGCCCAGAGGTATGCTTGCTGAAAGAGCTCCGATCGCAGCGTCACTGGTGTTAATTGGCAGAGAAGCCAGTTCTAATAATACTGTATCATATTTTTTGCTCTTGCTATTGGAAGTTGCAACTTTTCTTTTTTTGTTATTTCTTGTATGACTTAACAGTTGTCGCTGCTGCTGCTGCTGCTGTGGTTGTGGTTGTTGTGGTTGTTGTGATTGGTTTTGTTGAGTGTCTTCGGTTTCGTCGGTGCTAGTTGCCGCGGTGCTGGATATCAGGGTCGCTTCAGATTTCAACGACGTTAGTGAGGTTCTTCTTCTTTTGCCCTTCGATGTGCTTGACAAACCAAACCTCTGATTATAAGAATCTGGATTATAATGCAATGTAACGATTCTCAGAGACCTCTCGTTTCTTCTTGTGGATCGAGGTGCCATATTGTAATATAGTGACAGATTGTTTGGAAATAAAAGAAATTTTCTGTCCCAAAACGTAAATGCACTAGTGAATCAGGATGAAACTAAGAATCAAAAAGTAGAAACAGAAAAGAGATAAAGTAATAAGATGTAAGTGAAACACAACAGCACTTTGCCAGAATGGTTTTATAATTGATTCTCTTATGAAGGCCAGTGTGTAGACAAAAAGAGTGTTTAGAAGCAAAAGGGAAAAAAAATGGGAAACAAAAACAGGAAAAGAGAGAAAGGGAAGGCAACTTGATCGTAGAAACCCTAATTTTTCGTGCAAACGCAAGCCAGTCAACAGGAGCGATCACTCAAGATTTCTTGGAGCTGTTGGCTATAATTATGCAAAAAAAAGGCAAAAAAGTAATTGTTATGCGCTCTTGGGAATGCGGTTTTCTTCAACACTGAGTTTGTATATAAAGAACAATAGAAAAACAAAATTAAAAAAAAGTGTCTTCTACTAGAACGTTTTTCTTTTAAGCTGAAGGTACAGCCTCAGGACGTGAAGCATTACCAATATTACAGGTTAGAAAACACTTGGCCGTTGTTTTTGCAACCCCATCAGAAAGCAAGAAAGCAGCAAAACCCCAATTATACAGAAAAAGGCAAGAAAAAAAAGCGAAACTCAAGGTAGTTTGGCCCCCTCGGTGGTTTGTGCATCGGAACACATTACCGCGCATGATATTTAATATAATTGTCATACGAACAAGGTTCAACAGAACAGCTTTCACTGCGCCGGAGAGCTGTATTGTGCATTGTGAAGCAGGGTGGTGCATGTTGCATAGTGCATGCTGTTTTGTGTCGTTTTTCTGCTTTACTTTTTCTTCTTGTCCCGTTGGCTTGAGCTCGTGAATAGGCCCGAAAACAGTCTGTTTTGTGCTGTGTTTATACTGTGTATGCAGGACAAAAACAACAGAACTGCATTTTCTACGCAATGCTGATTCATTAGATGAAGTTCTATAATGTTGGTGGTATAATATAGGTGTAGAAGAACTATATTTGACAGGTTTGTAAGGGTGGATAATGAAGTGGAAGGAGGAAGCAATAGTAGATTCGGAGCAAGATTTAAAACAATTGTCCTCATAGTCCTACCACCTGCTACGTCTCCTCTTTCTCTTTCTTTAATATATTAATTGGGTCTCGTTTACCAAATCAAAACATGTGTACCTTGAGGTGAAAATTAGTTAGACAAGGAATACAAAATTAGCGGTCCCTACTTGACAGTTTTTTGTCGCAATAATTTTTAATCAGTAGTAAGTCAAATTAACGGGAAACGGGGACACTGGAGTACAACGCCGTGCTCATAAGTTGTAAACAAATGATTCGTAAGACTAGATAAATGTAACTTAAAAAGAAGGTGGTCTAAGACCAAGGGATTTTTCATAAATGATATCAGTTTCTGCAAGCGATGAAAAGTTTTGTATTTTAATGAGGATGCTATACTATCTAATCTGTGTGCCAGAAGTTCACTATACTTGACTGAATTAGTTCATTTCTTGGTCAGTATTCGCAGAAAATTCAAATTCAAATAGACTGCCAACGCCACTTTTAGCTTATATAAAGAAGATGATTCTATATCAAGACAACGCAGCACTTTTACATGTAGTGCTTAGATACAATTTCACTTCGTCTGTTCGCGTAGTTTTTCAAAGTCAAACAAACAGTAGATTGTCTGTATGTTTGCTGTATTCCCATTTTCTCGCTTTTTCTTCCCGCCTAGTATTTACGCCCGCCTACATCATTTCACCGCTCATCGTCTTGAAACTTTTCCGAAGTTCTTATCGTTTTCTTCCATTCCATGAAGGATATCATGATGGGTTTTGTATTTGTAGTTCACTATACTGGCGATGCTGAATGTATATATGTTTTTGGAATTGTCATATTATAACGCCGGGTCAATTAACCCGCATGTAGTATCTAAGAGTCTGTTTTTGATTCTCAGATATACACCAAACCGCGGTATTCTGTTCCTACATATTATAATACAACAGTCGCAGCAACGAGTCAAATTTCTGTTCATTATCCTGCTGGAACTGGTAGTCGTGGCAACTTCACTTTTCTTATAAGTTTATCATTTCCATTAATAGGAATAAGGGCAGTCTTAGACTATTTAAAACACGAGATCATTAAAAAATTATTCTGTTGTATATGTGCCTTTTTTCTTATTCATTTGTAATCAACTATAATTCTCTTTTTCATATCCGCATACCGGCGCGCAAATGTGCATGTGTCTCAGCAGAGAAACTCTCAAAACTGTATAGAGTGTATTTTGAATAAGCAAAGAAGCTAAGAACTACCCACAATATTGGATTGGAGATAGCAGTGATGTAACAGTAACATAAAGCAAAAGATTTTGATGTCCCTGCGTATATGCCAACATTCATCTCGAACTGTATATGAGGTTATGTCACCTTAATTCACTAAATTTTGCTACTTCATGCGGGTAATACCTTTTTTGTTGATGTTGAACTTTTCATGCATAAGCAGCGCTCATAATATTGTTCACGTGAGAAGCAATCGAGGCCGCGGTAATTTGCAGACAAGCGCTGCTACTCCACAAGACAAGCAAAAAAAAAAAAAAATATAATAGCGATGAAGACAAAAACATCTAAGGAGTACATCTCACAGGAACAATTCAATTAAATACTACACGTATCCAACACTTAAATAAGCCATGAGTACTCAATTACCGTTTAAGGCTACTAAGTCTTTTCTTCAAGCCTTCCAGACAGCTTTGCCAAAACTGATCTTTGCTAGATCATTGTCTGGAGCTCAATTTTCAAGAGCCACTACAGGTTTTTCATCATTGGCCACATTTCAAATACAAAGAAAATGGCTTTCAACCACGCAAAATGTCAACAAAAAACAAAATTTTAAGACGCTTCCACAACAAAGAGGCATTTCTTTCAAAAAATTCAATTTGATCCCACAGCCCCCAGGTGACGTTATTGGCACAGTTAACCAGGCATACGTGCATCCTCCACCAGATCCATATCATGGCTCTTACCACTGGACTTATGACAGATTTGTCGGTGCTGCTTTAGTACCATTGACTATTGCTCCATTTGTCGCTAATGTTGACATGCCATTAATTGACTCTTTGTTTTGTACGTTTGTGTTGTTGCACTCCAAAGTTGGCTTTCAGTCCTGTATTATTGATTATATTCCAAAAAGAAGATATGGCGTCTGGCACACTTATGCAATGAGATTATTGACATTTGGCACAGTGGTTGCATTTTACGGTGTATATCAGTTGGAAACTGAAGGTCCTGGAATTTTCGAAATGTCGTCTCAAGTGTGGAAAGCATTGTCTGTTTAAATTGATGACTGATCAATGATAACTCAAGGAACACTAGCTCGCTGATATATATTATTTACGTATAATTAATTTGAATTGGTTTGCAGGACATATCATCTAATCTAATAATATTAATATTCATTGAAGAATCAATTTGCGTAGACTACTATATGTAGCAATGCTTGAAGTTCGCGATGACCTTAACATGCGCGCTGAGTAAGCTAGCGCGTCTGATTGGCCGATAAAAACCACCATAAAGTTGCTAACTGGAATCCGACAAATGCTATCCGATCGCCGCTCCAGCTTCACGTACACCAAATCGGTTGTACTTAGATCCTAAGAGTCGACATTGAAGCAAATTCGAAGCTTCCTCCCTATAATATTGTACAAAGCGGTGCGAGAATGACACCTTAATATGAAAGATAGTAAACTTAACTCAAAAAAATATTTAGAGAGCAGCATGCGAAGGTTGTGCGTTACCTCTTAGCACTAAAGCATTGACAGACGACGCAATTTTGAGTCTTGTAGTGCCGTGAATGACGCACTGTATCTTCGCTTGTTACAAAGAACACAACAAATATTTGACCATTTGATTGTCTAATAATTTGCCTATATACCACTCTGTTTTTTACTGTGGTATTTAGGAATGTTATCAGCCATTCTTAAATAATTGCAGAAGATTAAACAGTTGACACAAGGCAAGAGACGGATAATCAAAAATGTGTTGAGATTAGAAAACAAAAATAGATGCTTCAAAACTTTTTTTCTCTCACAGAAAGCTTTTCAATTTCTATCATAAATGCTCTTACAAATGATCTCGCTTTGCATTTTGACATTATTTTGAAAGGTAAATCTTTCAGTGCCTTTCATCGATGTTTAAAGTAAAACGCGAAAGCTCTGATTTGCGACTGATAATAGCAATTGCAAACTGCACTCATTTACAGAACTTCCATTTTTAGAAAAAAAAAATTGAAATTTAGAAATTTTTTCACAATGAGAACAATAAGGACGAGCATGCTTGGCTTGGAGAGATAAATAGTTGGCAAATGTCAAGCCGGGCAAATCCGATCATTATTTACTGAGCATAGTGCTTGTTTTATTCTGAGACAGCCTATATGCTGTCTGTGATTTATCAGTTTAGCTATAGCCATTATTGTTGCTAATAATTACCTGTTTAGCTGTTTTAGTCTAGCGTGTTAGAGATGGGACAATTAGTTTACTGCTTTAGTGTTGCAAGGTCCATGTCTTATTATATAGTAACTTTTTGGGTTTTAGTTTACTTTCATAATCATGAAATACCTACTAAAAAGTAAAAATAGTATTAGTTGCAGGATCACAAAACAATGGGCGAATATTGAGGTTAATTGGAACTGCGTCGTGGAATACGACATTCGCACACTTCTGTAAATGCGTTCGAATTATCACTAACGATCCATTTGCCTTCTACATAGCATTCTGAAGCATTTTTTTTCAAACATTGACCTTTGTAAATGGTTGTGTAGATGGTTTTAATGCTCAATTTGATTTTGTTGGGCCGAAAAAAATGATACGACAACAAGTGGCTAACAAATGACGGATGCCGGTATTGCATCTTAGCGGCATGCTCTCTTTTACCAAAGCCTCTGTTGAATGTTATGTGAACAGCTTACTGGACACTAAAAGTTATTAGATCATGTAAACAAAATTCTAAATTCCGCTCTCCACTTTTTTTTTAAAAAACACTTGAGCTCCGTCAATATTATTGAAAATGTAAATTGTCCTCAACGCATCAACGCTAATTTTCTATCCTCATAATGTTGTGCTGAATGACTAAAGTCCGTGACACATATTCGAGCTTCGGATCACGATAATTTATGAGAAAACGCAGAAAGGAAAATAGCAAGATTAAAATTTTAATGATCAGTACGTATTTGGAAAGGTTTACGTACGGCATTGAAGCCAATCTTCACCACAAATGCCTCTCAAGATGCCAGTATTATTTTGGCTTTTCACTTCTTGGGTTTATAAAAAATTTGTTAATGCACATTATTGTTCTATTATTATTTCCAATACAAGGGAGAGTGCCGAGTTAATGAGGAAATTCCCAATTACTACAATTTAGTAGTCTCGAGAATCACCATCGTGTCTTTGTCACAATGTTTCACAGTGACGTCGCAGCAGGAGAGATGCAGCTCTCCAATAATTTCACATATTTGGACCCCGGTTGAATAAAGTTTCGATTGGAGCAATACTTTCGACATTGTCTATTGTTATCATATAATTCGTAAAATTAAGATCATTGAACCAAAGACAGTAGCAGAGAAAGACTAAATATCAAGATACAAGTTTTCAAATATTAGTTTAGATCCAGTCCTGAGAATAGTGCCAAATCCGGTTGGAGATCAATTTAATCTGACTTACAAGCTCAAAGCGTACCCAAAATGAATTATAGATGGCTTTATTGAGGGATACCTATTTAGGCAAAAAGAAGGTTATGGGGAAAACGATAGCAGCTAAATCAAACAATAAAAAACACGTATTACCAGACGGAAGCCATCGTGGACTATAATCACAAGTTGGTGATAAAGTATTTACCAATTATTGTTCTAGTAGAAGTGAAATCTTATTACTATTTGGCATTCCTCATGGCGTCGCAGTTTACAAACAACCATTGTTGACAATTGAAAGCCTCATGAGGTTTTTGCTTTTGAGTTGGTTAACGGCCAACGCGTCTTATTGCTGATTATTGTACTTGTGAGACTAATAAAACACGTTCATCCGTTTTGCGCTTAATTTCTGATTTGGATCTTATTTTCTCTTCAAACGCTGTTCTGCAGACTACTGCGTATTCTACGGTGATAACATGCACCATATATTAGCGCGTACAGAAATGCGGAACCTGGTGCGGTTTTTGCACATGCGTGATGATGCACAGTTTTGCAGTCAGCAGCTAAAGAAAATTATTCAAGACGAATATCAACCAAATCAAATAAATACAACCACATGTAACTTATTTTTTGAACAAGGTCAGTTCTTAATGGCATAAAAAAATAGTTGATAAAGGACAGGAAATTCAGACTCGATTTAGCTCCTGCAAGGTTTAGCATTTTAGTTTCTTCTTCTTTTGAAGCCTCACTTTCGTTTATATATATCTTTTAGCTTCTTTGCCGATAATAAAAATGCTCACCAAACTCTTGTTAATCCAGTTATTGTTCTATATTGTGGGTGCGTGGTCTCCTACGAATAGTTACATTCCTGGCTATGTCCAATGTCCATCTGACAAAACATCATACGTTAGGGAAGCTAATGACTTGAGCACAGCGGAAAAAAACTGGTTATCTAAAAGACATGCAGTCACCCAAGAAAATTTGGCCAAATTTCTCAAATACACTGCCAAATTGAACGAATCCGATTACTCTAATTTGTTGTCAAATAATACTATCAATGTTGGTTTGGCCTTCTCTGGTGGGGGTTACAGAGCCATGTTGGTAGGTGCTGGTCAAATTGCTGCCTTAGATAACCGTACCACTGGTGCTTTTGAACACGGTCTTGGTGGCCTTTTGGAGTCCACTACCTACTTGTCGGGCCTTTCCGGTGGTAACTGGCTTGTTGGTACATTGGCAATGAACAACTGGACCAGCGTTCAAGATATCATCAAAAGTAATGAGATTTGGGATTTAAAAAATCCATTATTCGCTCTTGGTGGTATTGATGTGATCAAAAATACTGAATTCTGGCAAACCTGGATTTCCGAAACTAAAAAGAAAAACAAGGCGGGTTTTGATATCAGTTTTATTGATATTTGGGCCCAAGCTTTGTCGTCTGTTTTCTTTTCAGAAAAGGATAACTATGGTGCCGGTGCTACTTGGTCAAGTATCAAGGACACCGACGTGTTTAGTAGCGGTCAAATGCCATTCCCAATTTCAGTGTCTCAAGGTAAATTTGGGGGCAAAAACATTCTTCTTGAAGACTCAACCCTTTTTGAAACCAACCCATTTGAATTAGGAACATGGGATCCAACTGGAGATTCATTTACTGATCTCCAGTACATTGGTACCAATTACACTGATGGCAAACCTTATGACACCGGAAATTGTGTTGAAGGTTATGACAATGCAGGTTTTGTGATGGCCAGCTCTTCTGATGTCTTCAACATTCCATTCGATGACTTCAAGAATGATCTTGCTGAAAATCTTAAATTATTATACAAGTTGACGGAGAAATTACTCAATGAAATTGACGAAAATCCTGTTGACGAAGCCGTTTACCCAAACCCTTTTTACGATTCCAAATACGGTACCCTTGAGGAGTACAGCAGCTTGGATACTTTAAGCTTGGTTGATGGTTCTGAAGATAAACAGAATATTCCATTAGTCCCATTGGTTTTATCCAAGAGAAACTCTGATATTGTCTTTGCTTTTGATAGTAGTGCTGACACTAACAATTGGCCAAATGGTGCTTCAATGGTAGCCACCTACGAGCGTCAATTTGCAGATGTTGGATCTGTTTACTCGTTCCCATATGTTCCACCAACTAGCACTTTCCTTGACAAAAACTTCACTCATAGACCTGTATTTTTTGGTTGCGATGCCCAAAACTTAACTGATTTAAGTTCCATTCCACCGTTAGTTGTTTATATTGCCAATTCTGAGTATTCTTACTCTTCAAACACCGTCACTTTGGATCTCATTTACGATGAAAAGAAGAAGTTGAACGTTATTCAAAACGGTTTCGAGACAACATCGAGAAATAACTTAACTGATGATTCTCAATGGGCTACTTGTGTGGGATGTGCCGTGATTAGACGATCCCAAGAACGTGCCGATATTGAGCAAAGTGAAATTTGCAAGAAATGTTTCCAAGATTACTGCTGGGATGGTACTGTCTAATCAATTGGTTGCTTATAACAGCATCAGCTCAATTTCGTCTTTTGCTTACGATTACAAACACAAATTTTTTTTCTAGTGATTCTTTTTTTTGCAGTGTCTTTTAACAACTGTTTTACTATTTTCATACCTTTTTACAATGAAAATTATCAGTTTATTTTCACTTCTACCCTTCTCTTTCATCTGCTATGTTCGATTTTTCTGCTTATTTCCCTCTTCTTGTTTTACCTGTTTGCTGATAGTTAGTTTGAATTTTGATTTGAAACCACTTCATTTGTATTTCTAACCTTGCTTTTCCTTCATTCATTCTTCGAGTTATCCTTTTCGAAGTTTTTATAGAATTTTCCACGAAAACAGATATACCTATTCTTTCATCAAATTTTCTTTAGTATATATTGTACTATCAATTATTATATTTTTACAATTCAATAAATATGATTCTTTTATTTCATTAGAACTTCTTCTCATTTTTGAATTGTCCGTTGTACTAAAGGCATTCTCAAAACGTAATTTCTGATATACCTGATTTCATGTTGGTCTACCGGCGCCAGACATAGATAGGCACATATATACTGCACCGCCATACGCATCCATATGCAATATGCAGCTGCGTTTCATCTAATGCACGACAATATCACCCAAAGCGGAAAAATATGCAACCCATGTGAGTCAGTTGGTGATCCGCAAAAGGGTCCAAGAGGGTGTACGATTGATTACAAAATATAATAAATGTTTGAACTGGGGGACAACAAACAGCTGAGTTCTCGAGCTAGTTTGTTTTAAATTTACAACAAATGCTAAAAGATTCCAACTTATTGTTTGACTTTTTTTTTGCCAATTTGGTTTACTTCTATTCTCAAAAGGCATTAGGACATCTAAACAAACAATCAAATGGTTAGCGTTTCTTTCAAATAACGTTGGTGTGCAAATCGTCCACTAATTAATTAGAAAATGCGCGTGTATCATCAATGAAGTCAGGAACTTTACATATCAGTTTTAGCCAAGAAAAGGTAATGAAAACTAAGAAAAGATAGAAAAACTGGAGGGTTTCCAACAAAAATACTCAATATATTAAACTAGATATACATGAATGAAACTGGCGGATGCGCATGCTTGTCAGTCATCTTGGCCTATGACAAACCAACATTTACGCGCGCATGGAGGCTCATATTGAGGACATAATCAAATTCTAAAAACACATTCAATTACTGACTCAAACTGCATTAAAATTTATTTCCTCTAAGACTTTCTAAATAAATACTGTAATGACAGATATATAGTATACAAAAAAAAAAAGAAAAAAAAAGAAAAAAAAAAGAAAAAAAATTAATATTTTTGACTTTTAGCTCTAGCTTGGAATTTCTTATTACCAGGTCCAGCCGGGGGTCTAAAACTATTATGAACTGGCTTGCCTTTGTATGGGAGTCCCCTATAATTTGCATTGTGGAGATTTTGATTCTTGGCACCTTTGAAGTTAATGACTTTCTTGTCTTTGAAAAATGAAGTGCCGGATGAAGTAGAATTGCTTTCGCTTTGATATTGAGAATTAGGGTGTCTCCAGCTATCAGTTCGGCTGGTTTTACTACCGTACTCGTTTTTGTTGCCCTGGTTCAAGTGTTTGGGTTTACCATAAGTACTATAACTTTTGGCATATTGATCATGACTTCCATTCTTAGAATAGTGATTAGTATGCAGTGACCTTTCTGCATGCTGCAGCTGATATTTGTGACTTTGAGCATGCCTATAGTTACGGTCTTGACCATAGACTCCATCGTAGCCATTACTACCGCCGTGGCCCTTAGAAAGTTCTGACTGTTGCGCATCATGCTGTCGGTAATATTGATCATTAGTATCCTCGTAATAATGATTCACATACTGCTGCTCCAATGTGCGTTCTTGATGATCAACTTGGCTATCATCTTCATCCCAAAACCCTTCATATTTGTCAAACCCGTAATTAACAAGTTTTTTTCGTTGATTATTCTGTGAAGTATTAGCATGACCGTATAATCTGGTGATTGGTGGATAACTTGCTGCTCTTTGTGTGTCGTAATACCTAGAATCCCTTTTAGAATTGTGCTGCGAATTACCATACTGCTGGGTATCATATTGTGCCCCTGAATGAGCTGATTGCCGGTTCTGTTTAAATTTTTGAGTGGATTCTCTCGTAATAGCACTAGGGAAAGAAGTATTTGAACTCTCTTCTTCCGATTTAATTTCAACATTCTTCTGCTTATTCTTTTCCTTGCTCATTTCACTGTCTTGAAGAAGAAATGTGTTAGACTGCGATTTGACTTGTCCATCATCATAATTACGTATTCCAGTTGAGTGTCCATCTTCCTCGGGATATTCATCATAGTAATAACTTTGGTTGTTCCCATCAACATAGTAGGGTATTCCGTTGTTGTCATAATAGTATGGTCTCCCATATTCATCATATGGCTGGGGGTTTTCTTCTAAGGTTTTATTGTGACTTTCTGCATTCTCATCCAGTTGTTTAGAAATAGGACTTGAAAAGGTATGTTCTGTCGCTGCAATATAGTCATTATTGTAATCTTCATAGCCTAAAGCTGTATCCATTTGGGTAACATTATCAACTGTCCTGACGTTTGGGCCTTGCCCGTCTCGATAGTAGTGCAGCTCACCATTAGCATCAACAAAATATGGAAACCCGCTGTCATCATAATAGTAAGAGTTTCCATTTTCGTCTCGCTGATCTTCATTTACTTCATCTGCAGCAGTACTGGTACCAGAGGCGGCAAAATTATCGTTGCTACCGGAGGCCAGAGTATGTGTCTGGCCGTCATTTTGGATATTATTAAAAAGGGAAGCCTTTTTCTTAGCGTTAGCATAGTAATTGGCTGGTGTTTCATCTTTTTCGTAGTACTGTGATTCACCATTTTCATTGACGAAGTATGGAATTCCGTAATCATCATAATAGCAAGGATTGCCATTTTCATCATGTTGAACATCAGTCTGCGCCAGACCATCTACTATAGGATCCTCGGTTTTGATATCTCTACCAGCAGAACCGGGAACCGGCACATTTGCATCTGCAGTAGCGACATCAACAATATTTATGTCCCGGGCATCAGCGGAATCTGTAGAAATTGGATTTTTTAAAGTATCAGCTTTTTTTTTATGGCCACCGACCAAACCTTCTTGTTGAAAATTCTCTAGAGAGTTTGAGATGCTGGGTTCCTCACCATGCTGATAATAATGACTTTCACCATTTCCATTAACATAGTATGGAATTCCATTATCATCATAATAGTATTGGTTCCCGTTGCCATCGCGAAAAGGTTCTTCCTTAGAAGACGCAGAAGTAGCCTTAGCACTGTCTTTAGGGAAAGTGGCTATGCCATTATTTGTCAAAGTAGTTGTAGCATTATCTTGTGATACAATGCTTGTATTTGATTTCGCAATCTTTTCCTTTTGCTTAGATTCATAAGCAGCCACAGCGGTATCAGCAGCACCGGTCTCTGACTTATTTGAATTCTTGTAATGATCATATTTATGCTCGTAATAATAGCGAGATGCTCCCTTTTTGTCTACATAATGTGGCCTATTATCTTCATCGTAATAATAAGGATAGCTACTTTCATCATAGTAAATATTTCCATGAGCAGCAGTAGTAGCAACAGCAGAACTACTAGAAATAGGAGCAGCACCGGTTGTTTTTGCATCAGCATGCAGAATAGTGCTAGTAACAGCGCCAGCATTTACTACATTATCAATAGTAGTAGCCTTGCTGTCTTTTTCCATCTTGTCTTTGAGGGAAGCGCCAGAAAATTTTGGCATTTTATTATTGTTTGGCTCCTTTCTTTCCGGATAATATTGTGATTCACCATTTTCATCAACAAAATATGGTTTACCAAAATAGTCAAAATAGTAAGCTTTGCCCTTTTCATCATAATTGATGTCTCCTTCGGTACTAGCGACATCTGTAACAGCTGTTGAGCTTTTTCCAGTTGGGTTTTTGTGGCGCTCAGTACTTGTAGTATTAGCATTAGTATGATCATTAATAGTAAAAGTGGCAACATCAACGTGTTTGGTAGCGTCACTGTGATGCAAACTCGCACCAGTTTTGTTTTGAAACTCTGTAGCAATTCTAGATTCTGGAACAAGTAAAGTCGACGATTGCTCATAGTATTGTGACTTTCCGTTCTTGTTAACAAAATATGGTCTTCCTTCATCATCATAATAATAAGGATTGCCATTCTTGTCATATTTGGTTTCCTCGCCTTCTTCAGAGGCCATATTATTAGTATCAATAGCATTAACAGTACCTTCATCAACCGCATCATTGTTAGCTAGCTCGTTTTGTTGAGGAGTTTGACCGGATTCATTTGGTAGCTGCTTATGCCCATGATCATCGTCGTAATAGTGAGATTCACCGTTCTCGTCAACATAATATGGTTTACCATTATCATCGTAGTAGTAAGGGTTGCTATTTTCGTCATATTGAACGTCATCCTCGATAGCAGTAGCGGCCTCAGGAGCGCCACCTTCAGCAGCAGCAATTTTGGTAGCAGTTGCTTCAACCTCAGCTGCCTTAGCGTTATCACCCCCACTAGTAGTAACCTTGGTGGAAATTTCACCGCTTTGGCCAATACCAAAAGTACCTTTATCTGGCATAGATTTAGTTACACTAGCAGCTTGGCCATTACTTGCATCTGATAGCTTTTCATCGTGGCACAGCTCTCTATTAGCATTGTCATGAACAGGAGTAATTGTTAATGTAGAAACATTAGCAGAAACAGGAAGCTCACCTTGAAAACCATCAACTAAAACTCTCGAGGTTTCCTTTTTATCCTCCTGTTCAGCGATAGCACTGCCAGATTTAAGAGCTTTCTGATGTACAGCTTCGTCATAATAATGCGTTTCGCCATCTGTGTCAACATAGTAAGGCACTCCATTATCGTCATAGTAGTATGGATTCCCATTTGCATCTACCTCAACATCTGTGGCCAAATCAGTAACAGTACCCGGAGCAGTATCGGAAGACGTGGCAGCATCAGTAGTGCTCGCAGAAACAGCAGCATCTCTAGTGGTTGAATAATCTTGCTCATTGTAATAATGCAGCTCACCATTTGTATCAACAAAATAAGGTATTCCATCATCATCATAATAATATGGATTCCCGTTATCATCAAAATTTGTGTCCTCGTTATCAGCAACGGCTGCATCAGTAACAGTGCTTGGTATGGTTTCTGTTGAAGCATTACCAATCTCTGGAGGTGGATTTCTGTCATTATACAAGGCACTATCATATTGATTCCCGGTGTCAAGATCATCTTCATAGTCATTATAGTTTTCACCAGCACTAATAGTATCAACATTGTTATGATTAGTTTTGTTATAGTCATACTCTTTCTTTTTCACTTCTTTTTCAGTTCGTGCGTCAACGGCACCAATTTTTTTGAAAAACATATCGGCCAAATTCACAGACAGCGCAACTGCCGATGAAAGCTTGCCATTCTTGCCAACCTTCTTGTTCTTTGCCCCTAGTGAGGAATACAAAGATGTTGATAATACTGATTCTGGTGATGACGGTGAAAACAGCAGTTTCACGTCTCGTTTCTTTTGAGCTACTGAAGAATTGGATCTATTCAGTTTCAGCAGCTTCAATTTGTCTAATCTGGATCGTGGCTGTTTGTGCTTGAACACATCGTATAAACTGCGGGGCTTGGAGGATGCAAAAAGATCTTTAAAATTATTGGCGTTTTCGTTTTCTGAAACTTTAGATTTACTAGTACTGCTAGATTTGTCAACTTTATCAGCATTGTTAATCAAAACAGGCTTAACAGATGTTTTCAATTTTTTAGTAAAATCCTTATCAAGAGCATCTTCTGAAGACTTTCTTTTCTTCACTGGGGAATGGCCTAACGCGAAAACTCGCCCATTGTTAGCTGCACTAGAAAACTCTTTAAATTCTTGGTTGAACTTTTTCTCTCTTTTGGTAACCATCGGGGTACGGGTACTTTCAATGTAAATGTTGGCAAATGGACCTGTTTCCGAGGAACTGGCAGATGGCAAAGCTTTATCATTGTTGTTTAGTTTTGCCTTTGAGTTTGATTTTGACCTGCTGGCACTAGTATCTGCACTCTTAGTTCTAGCTCCGGGTTTTCCACTAATTGTGATTCCAGAAGCTTTCTGTTTTGACATGGCTATAGGTTCTTCATCACTGGCAACATATTCTTCATTATCATTCGCGTCATTATTTTCTTCTTCAATATCATAGTAATCATAATCTTCATTAGTATCTCTACTGTCATTGTTATTGTCATTCTCGCCTTTATCTTCATCTTTCTCTTCATCGCTAATGAAGTCTTTCCATCTGGTTCTCCTTTTGGGGACAATTGGTGCTTCTTCTTCTTTTTCTTCTGTTTCTATTTCTTTTATTTCTTCATCATCATCATCCACGTCTTTATCGTCGTCCTCATATTGTTTCTGAGTAAATTTTTTGCTGATTTTTACTTTTTTATTGATAACCTTCGACTCATATTCGTCAGCATCGTTATTTGAGTTTCTGCGAGTGATCAATTTTTTTCTCGGGTCCTGCCATATTTTAGCACTAGCATTGGAAATTTCTGATTTATTCTCGGCCTTTGTTTGTCTAAAATCTGTGTCATTTCTATCCAGCGCTTCGAGAAATTTTGTGTTGTTTATTTTCTCTGCTGCTATTGCTGTTGAATTTCTATTACCAAGTCTCTTAGTAGCAGCGATTTGTACATCTTTTTCTTTTTTTTGTTCTTCTACTTCCTCTTCATCCTCAGTCACATTATCCTTATGATTATCATTATCAGACTCCAGAGAAATACTAGCTAGATCTATCACCTCCACATTTGTTATTGACACAGGTCGAGGGGGTTTGGCTGCTAGAGTAGGATTATATGATAATTGACTATTGAGAGTTATACGACCAGTACTTGCCCCATTAAAATGTCTGCGTCTAGTGGATGCAAGCATTGCTGCCATTTCTTGCCTTACATCAGCAATGCTAAAAGTGCCGCCTTCATTTTTGCCTACTGGCGCATTAGATGCTTGTGATGGTACTGCATTTGTTGTTGATTGTGATGCAGAAGAACGCCGCGTTGCGAATTTTTGAAGAGTCTCTAAACTAGATGAAGAGGGGTGAATACGACCTGCAACCGAACTAGTAAAGGGACCCAACTGTTCAAGTTTTGTGGAAATCAATTCCTTGAGCTGAGCTTTTTCCCTTCCCTTTGCTTCTTCGGACGCCAAATACACTTCAATTCTTTTTCTTGAACTAGCAATCTTGGCTCCTATGTATCCTTTGCTGACAATTCCCTCAATATTGCCACGGCAAAAGCGACTGCCGCATAAACAACCTCGGAATTGATGAAGCAATCCACTGGTTCCATAATCGTAACAAATTTCTGTTCCTTGAGGTATAGTGGTACCCTTTGGAACAAACATTCCAAGGTGTGGAACCCCACCAACGTACCGTTTCTGCAACACCACATTAGGTGCACAGCTATGATTAACATATTTTGCTTGTGCTTTGGTGATATCAATGATAAAATCGTTTTCTAGTTCCATAAACCAGAAATTCTTCCATCCAGACACATCTTTATGTTCCTGGGATCTAATGCTACCTTTGACACGACGATCCATTTCAAAATACGGTATCACTTCACCAGTAATTTCCATTATAAGCTCACCTTCAGTAAAATTTCTCGTGGTCCGTATTCCGACTCCAAGATTGTGACTAGTGCCATCAGGTAGCGTTCGTGGGAAAGTCTTAAAAGGTTCAAATCCTGTTGTCTGAGCGGCAGTACTGCCCGACTGATGCCCAACATCACGCCAAATATTGATAAAATTTTTGATTGTACGATTACCGCAGCTGAGATTACCATGAGAGCAAATCCACGAGGTACATTCAACATTACGTTGAAAATTGACACAGTCAAAAAGACATTTTTGATCTGTTGGACAAGAGCATTTGTTTCGGGTCGCTAATATTACATCATTGCGCTTGATGAGGTTTGTCAGGAACAAGTAACGATTAGTATGTGTAAACAGTTTGAAATTGATGTAAACTGCATCACCAGATTGAGACGCTTCTGCTTTTACAGGGCCCGGATTATGTTGTTTTGTTAAAGGTGATGAAGATGAAGGTATTATTGAGTTGGATGGCGACGATGAATATATGGAACTTGCCGATTGTGATGACGAATGACGAGTATTAATGGCGTTGGAAGATGTTGATACAGCTGGCGACAGAGTTCTTTTCCTGTTATTGGTGCCAGACAAGCCTTTTTTGCGTATTGATGACGATTTATTCTTAGCACTGGTTGATTTAGAGCTGTTGTTGTTATTAGCTTGCCTGGAGATGCCATTATATGCTCTTTCAACTGTGGTTAAGAGGAGACCTTCACCCACATCCGGTAACGGGGTATTTTGCAAGAAATCTTCAAGATAGCAAAAAGAAACTCTTTTAGAAGTGGCTCTGCTATTGCGATACAAGTTAGTAGCGCTAATATTGGGGCTCCTTTCCCTGGTGGGCTTGCTCATTGTAGCGTGTTCATAGAAAAAGAGTAACTTGGATTTGTACTATTTGAGAGAATCGTGATGATCTAGTTTGTAGAGTTAGTGGGTCGTAGTGATGATCCCTTGCATGTAAATGTAGGTGTAAACAAATTATTGTTATTAGACCAGCAGTTGTTTCCCAATATCAATGTCGAATGAATATTATTGTTTATAATTGGATCATTGCAGGATGAATGAAGGAGTGCCAAGTTGAATGTGTGTAGTTTTTTGGCTTGGTTTTAAGACTATTATTATTATTATTATTATTATTATTTTTTCGCTTGTAGATATTTTTCGTTTTTCCGATTACTTACGTAAAATTAATTAATTAATTTTCC
>JXWR01000853.1_pt1 | contig 22090 bp, 9 predicted proteins | sample 315541 | NCBI WGS metagenome assembly JXWR01 (sample SAMN03273951, study PRJNA271842) | soil metagenome | isolation source: rice field ambient CO2 | place: India: CRRI Experimental farm Cuttack,Odisha-753006 | collected 2013-12-17
CATCAAAAAAAAAAAGAAATTTTATTTAAATAAGGGTTACAAATGGTAATATATTAAGTGATAGTTTATTGAGTATATAATTAAGAAAAAGAAAAAAAAATCATTTGAAGTTAATAATTTGCTTAGGAAGTGTTAATACATCGACAATTGCTTCAACAGTGATGATGACTACACATTAAAGGATAAGTATAAATACAAAATTGTAAATGCATACCTTTTGAAGTTGTGTAATTTAATTTTATCAATCTTTCTCAAGTGTGCATCTCCCCGTGTGCCATTTTAAACGTAGCTGCCTCAATACTAGTGTCAGCGTTTCTTGAAAATACTACCTCTGGATGTCTACCACCACGAGATACTCCAAACACTAGCGCTTCAGTAGTATGGGCCCATACAACAGTAGTACTATAATCTCCATCTCCATCTCCATCTTCATCACTATGATAATCATTATTATTATTATTATTATTATTATTGTTGTTTTCATCATCATCATCATCATCATCATTATGAGTGCCGTAAAATACTCGCTGTTGTACCGTTCCCACTACACCAACGTAACCATTCACTTCCCCCACTGCTTTGCGTAACGCATTGCTCAACATTGCACCATAACTGAAATACTGCTCATCAAAATTTTTTTGGCCATGACCGATGCTGGCAAGGTGAAGAAAATCAAGCATGTATTGACAACAGTGTCTTGCTAAGTCTGCTTGCAAAATAGCCTCCCCGTTACCGGTGGCAAACATGCTAATTTTGTAGATTATGGGTGGTTCGAGCTCGTTATCTTCATAACCTTTACAGTTATTATTTCTTGCGCCATTCTCATCATCATTATAATCAAATTTTCTCTTTTTCCGCAACTTCTCATTCCCCATTGCTGTCCTTTTGACTTCCTTCTCTTGCTGTTTTTTTCTCTTAATCATCAAACGATGTTGCCGTCGCTGCGATTCTAAACGAGGTTTTATTATCTCTTCAAAAAGATTCATTTCTTCACTGCGCATAGTATAGCTACCGGCACCCGACACACATGCGCACCCAACACGCCCATCAGGTTTCATTAAATTGCCGCCAGAAGAGACTCCCATGGCAATATTTTGATGTCGGTCCTGGATAAGAACACCGATGGTGTCCGTTACTGCTTGTGCTGCTGAGATGATAGCCGAACCAGTATTATTACCAACTTCAATGCTGGTATTCTCAATCGCGATAGCAGCCCCTTTAGTTTCTCTTTCTGGTTGAAACTGACTTAGCCTGTTTTCTGCTTCTTGTACTTCTTTGCCTTCAGTCTCTTTTTCTTTCTCTTGTACTAGCTGTTTTTCATTATCAGTAGCGTCTTTCATTTCACCTATGTTTTCTAAATAGTTATTCTTATACGTGCCTTGTTTTTGTTGACTAGCTGATATTAATCGAAGTCTCACAGTGTCCCAATATTGATGTTGCCGCACTGCATTTTTCGTCCTTAAGTTTGCGTTATCTTCACAGTAGCCATCATCGAATATAACTGGCTTTTCCAGTCGCTTATGATTTATTCCACAGCCATCCTCATCCTCACCATCACGATTATCATCACCTCCACCGTCAAATCGCATCCCGTTATCTACCAAAAAGCAACACTTTGTAACTCCTAGCTTTTCTCCACGGGGAAATAATTCTTTAGCGAGGGCAAAATTCAAACATCGGGAAATTGGGTGCCTGAAATTTGTAATGTTGGTAAGGCCAAAGTAGCAGCGTTGGCGTTGACTTTGGGTTTGGGTTTGGACTTTGCTATCATCAGGCTTATAACTGGCCTTGTCGGATCCATCATCAAATAATGATACTTTACTATGGCCACTGATGCTGTTATTAGTTCCGCAGAAACTATTTTGGGCTCTATTGTGATCATGATTTTGATCTCGATCTTTAGATTCCAGCACCAATTGACTTGTTCTTTTTACTCTTTTTCTTTTTGTTTTACTCTTGCCATCCGCTACTAGAATCACACTAGCATCATTGCGAACTTCCCCACCAAATGAAAGTGACAGCCCCACTGAAGTATTAGTGAGTGGGCTTTGCTCAATGATTTGACTGGTTATTGCAAGAGCTTGCATTGTGGACCGAGGCAAGTTTATACTAGCACTGCTGGCATCATTTAGTTTTAGGTTTGCATAAATTTTTGCATTATTTTCATTTTGATTATCAGCAACTTTGGTTGTGCTAGTACTATCTTTAGCATTTCGTAAAACTTTCATGCCATACCGGCACGCTTTGGTGGCTAGCTTCTCATATTGGGACTTATACTTTATTGAATGATTGCCGGCACCTAAGTGTACCAAGATCAAGTCGTTCTTGTTGTTCTTTTTGTGATTATTTGTAGTGCTGGAGTCTTTTCCCATTATAAAACCCAACTTTTTTGTTGCTTTTCTCTGATATTTCCACCCAATAGTGAGAACTGTTGTCTTGCACCAATAGATGAATCTTTAATTTTTAAGTACATTGATGCCAACTTCTAAAAAGCTTATAATCTGTAACCAATCTCAGCCTTCTTTCGGCAATGCTGGTATCAATGCCGCTGTAGTTTTCGTTAGTTATTCAATCACTGCTGATCCTAAAAATTACCACCGCCTCTTTGTAAATATTTCCATCAAGTACAAACGGCCCTTTTCTTTTTGTCAACTCACAATGTATCAGCTCGATTCTGCTGTTTTGGACGCGCACTGTCTTTCAAATGTCTTGAAATCATTCACAACATTGATTGACCCAAGCGGACGGAATGTCAAAATTGAAAAATTGCCAAACACTTTAAAATCTCCCGCATTAAAAATTCTTGACAGAAATTAGCAAATGACCAATGTGGTGCAAGGTTCCTTTACGCGAACAATTGGAAAAATATACAGAAATTGCCAGACTTATAAACAGAAAAAATGGCCAATTGTACTCACCTTTGCTCGAAAAAATAACTTTAGCATTATTGTCCCATTGTAGGGCTCTTTCATCCTTGAAGAAAGAAGTCACTATCTGTTCCAGCGTACATAAGCAGTTCGAAGTACACACGGGTATTATTAAGCTTGTTGAACATTCAACTCATGAATAAATTTGAGCTGCTTTTTACGTTACTGAATTTGTAGTATACATGAGATGTCTGTCTAATGATTATGTTATGAACTCCGCGAAGTTCTCGATAGAATCTTTGAATGCGATGACACGCAAAGTTCCATTGTGAACAAAGCTCAAAACGAACCAAATTGAAGTAGCTTTTTTATTTCACAAGGGCTGATAATCTTTTATGTCAGCATATGCTCATGACTTAGTGCTTTCGAGTTGTCAGCCAGTGACCAAGAGAATGCTTTGACGTAACCATGTAACATTCAACTACTAGTCTGGCAAATGCCTCGTATGCGAACTATTATAAAGCACACTCTCATTGTTTACTAGTACACCAAACAGACAAGAATATATATATATATATATATTAGATACCGGCAAAAATAATAATACGACAAAACAACATTTACAACTTCAATTCATAGTCGTGTATACTCCAACTATAATTTTTGTTCGTTTTATTTGAGCATCAGCAGCGAGTGCTCAATTGTCTAGTGAAGATTTTAATATCAAAACCTAATTCAAGATTCATTTTCAGCGTTTTCCGGGTTGTATGGGTTTCTCACGATATCAACTCTAGTTTGGTAAAAATTGGTAGAGTAACCAGTAGATCCATCACCTTTTTCAAACTTTTTGTTAACAGCATTAGCTTCGACGTGCACAAGAGCACCCTTTCTGATATAGTTAGTGGCAAATTCAATTTGTTTTGGTTCAAAAACAGCAACACTGAACCAAGATGGTGGACCTTCTTTACTGGTGTTGACGGCAACACTGTATCTGGCAAAGTCTTTGCCGCTGGCTCCCTGTTCAACAACTGGATCTTGGCCAACACGGCCCAAGACGGACAATCTTGCAAAAGAGCTGGCGTTTCTTTTAGCAAGACCGGCAGCAAAAACGGTAGATTTGGTCAATTGACGGAACATTGTATAAAGATATGAAGCAAGTGGGATGGTTTGGTGGTTTGGCGATTGGTGGTTTGGCGATTGGTGGTTGATGAAGGGATGGCTGGTTTTTTTGATGGCATTTCGCGTATTTTGTTTTATTTTAATTTTTTGTTTTGTTTTTTTTTGCGATTTTAAAATTGAAAGGCGTCGTGGGATACCCGGATACTAATATACCGCCACTGTGGGTCACCAGCCTCAAATGCTATAGTGATTGAAGGACCTCTAACAACGACAGAGAATGGTTCTTGTCAACAAGTTTACTGAAGGGAATCCATTGAAGCCATTGAGGTGTTAGGGCTTATTTCCGGCATTGTGCTAAGCTAAGTATTTACTTCACAGGGTCTGTGTTACTGCCGAGGATGCCAATCAATCGCCTGATTTTTACGAAATTTTGTTTTTCCTGTTTCGGACAAAACTGAGCTTTTCACCATTACAGAAGACAAAGACAAACGGAACAAAGATCAAATATTATCCATTATCAACAGCTTCAATCTCAAGCACCACTAATACCCACACAATGTTACCCTTAAGATACACAAAACAAGTATTTAGACCCCGCCAATTTGGCACTCTTTCCAAGATCTCTGCTCAAGTAGCTAATGAGAAAAAACTCAAACTTGAACAAGACAATCTCAAGCAGCATCAACAAGCTGAACAAGACCAACTTCTTCAAGGCCGTAAATTCGACAGCTTCACTCCAGAACAAAACGATTTCCTCAATAAAGTCATTAGAGTAGATCAAGCAGGTGAACTAGGAGCCAATTACATCTACCAGGGCCAAATATATGCTCTAGCTGCCAAAAACCCTCATTTACGCCCAATCTTGCATCACATGTGGGAACAAGAAGTGCATCATCATAACACTTTCAACAATTTGCAAACCCAACATCGTGTCAGACCTTCATTGTTCACCCCAATGTGGAAAGTTGGTGCTATTGCCATGGGATTTGTCACTGGGTCGATTTCTAAAGAAGCAGCAATGGCATGCACCGTAGCGGTTGAAACGGTTATTGGAAATCATTACAATGAACAGCTTCGAGTGCTCATGAATGATTTCAGTAACATTGGTATTGTTGGTGAAGATGGTAAGAATGGCCTCAAGGAAGTGCTTGAAAATAACGCAGGCCTTGTCAGTAAGGAAATTAGCCAGTTGAAAGACACTATCAGATTGTTTAGAGATCAAGAATTGGAACATTTGGATACGGCAATTGAACATGACGCAGAGAGCGCTGTACCATATTGGTTAATCACCGATGTGATTAAGGTGATTTGCAAAGTGGCTATTTGGTCAGCCGAAAGGGCATAATGGTTTGTAAATAATCGTGGGTTGGTTCAAGATTATGATTATGATTATGATTACGAGTATGATTATGTTAGATGCAATAAATATGAAATATAATGAGTTTTACTAATGTGAAGAACGCAAGTGACGAGTGATTCGTATGCTAAATCCCAATTAAATGTACTGTCAGTCTAGTCACTAACCTAAACAATATATATAATGTCGCAAATTTCCTGAGTAAATTATCAAAATTTGTTAGTTCATTTGAACAGAGATTCAGTACATTGTTTTGAGTCATATCTTCATAACTTGTGCTATTTAACAGCTATCAGACTGCATTTTGATTGATAATTATTTCATAGCAATTTCTCAGAAACAGAAACAGAAACAGAAACAGAAACAGAAACAGAAACAGAAATTGAAAGCGTTGCCACAAGCAAAGGGTTTTTATTGTTGACATGTGGTTTGGGTACTGAGAATAAAAGGTGCTGTTTGTTACAAGTTTGTAGAAAATCTTATACATCGGCGTTGGTGGGTTTATAAAAGACTTAGATATCCTTTTTTCCATTCGGAAACCAACTGCGGAAGAAAGTAAATTTACTAAAAAGTCTACAAGAGACGTCCTCCTTCGCTACAGTCTCTTTTATCATAGGATACCATCCCAGACACATGGATAAATTGTGTATATTATAAATGCGGACAATGTCAAGAATTCGTGATAACATATCATCATTAATCTATGGGAACTTGAACCCATTATACGCATCCAACTCCTTCAATGCTTCTACTTCAGCTTTAATTAGCACCTTCTCTTGTTCGTTTCTAGCACTCAAATTTGGAACGAGCCCCAAGATAAATTGTCTCGCTAGAACCAGATATCTCTTCTGTCTTCTGCTCAACTTATCAAAGATTTTCTCCCTCAAGCCGCAATCAGTATTCAAATATACAAGAGCGTTTTTGAGCAATGCGGCAATGTTACGCTTGAGGATCTCTTCACTTTGCAATTTAGCGGCAAATTGGGAAAATTGGGGATGGTGTATTCTTTGCACATCAATGTCAGCCCGAGAGATTAACAAGAGGCCAATTTGTGAAACTAGTGGGGATATTAAAACACTATTGTTGGCGTTTTGTTTTGTTTTCTGCTGGGTCTCTTTTAGAAGAGCAACATAAAGGTCTTGTGATTTTTTGTAGTATTGGCCAATGGTTGACAAAAGGTTCCAGTGCAGAGAAACATCCAAAGCAGTACCAATACCAGCACCAGAAATTGAATGTTTATCATAATAGTTTTGAAAATTATCTGCCACAAGGGAGTATATTTCTGGAAATGCGTGCTCATTAGCCGAAGTTATGGATGTGTCGTTTTGTAATTTGTTGGACCAAAGAGAAATTAGCTGGTCCACTGAGTTGATGGGCACTAGAAGACCATTAATGGCAGTTTTGACTAACTCTATATTAAGCAAATCTTTCTGTTCCAATGGTTGAAAAAAGCTATCGCTTTCACTATTGCTGTTGCTATTATCAGTATTCTTTAAACTATCACCATTAACAACACCAAATTTTTGCATCAAGTCATTGAGAATGGGCTCGACTGATGTGACGAATTGCTTAATTTCGTCATTAATAGCACCAGAAAGGCCCATTTGGTACAGGGGGTTCAAGTTTGCAGTTTCATAAACTGCTTGGATCAAAGAATAGGCACTGTTGATGGTTTCAAGCACCGTTGATAGCACAATTGCTTCCTGAGATGAGTACTCTTCGTCGTTTGAACTTTGATCTGGCTGTATTTGGGAGTCTTGAGGCAATTGTTGGCCAGCAACATCATTATCACTGTTACTACTATTATTACTACTACTTTTAACACCATTTAAATCATCCAGTAAGCTAGCAAGTTCTGAGACCTGGTACTCTAAAATCTCCATAAATAGTTGAACCGCACTGTTAATGTACTCTTCCACCAGGGATACCGGCACATCTTCTTCTGTGGCATCCTCAATGAGTTCAATGTACACTAAGCATGTGTTATAGTACAAGTCCCACGGGAAATACTTGCTCTTAGGAATGCCCAGCTGGCGATATAACTGAATTGCTTGAAGATGACGCTGCAAGATCTGAGGTAACGGTTGCAAGATGGAATCGGTGCTATTGACGACATTATCAATGCTTTTCAAATCAATATTAAAGTTAATAACATTGGGCTTGACGTATTGGTTGTATACATGGAAGACGAGCCTTGAAGAATTATACACGCTGTCCAAAAGAAGTGAGCTGTTACCGTTATTACTACTGGTGGCGCTGTTGGTATTTGTTGCTAAAGACGCGGCCTGTAAATAATACTCATAGGCCTTTTGGTAGAATCGAAGAGACTTGGAAAGGTCAGAAAGAGTGAATCTGTCACCAGACTCCTCTTCTTCTGTACCCTGGCTGAGGAACTCTTCAGTGGTGTTGAGTTCCACCGTTTGCTTCACTTTGTGCTTGTTCTTTAACGCGGCCTTGGGGATTTCTTCATTGTTAGTGGATGACAACTATAAAAGGTGTGATATGAATAGTAACTACATACTTGCCATAGTAGTAGTCAGTGCGCGATTATGCTGTTGCAATTGACCAGCGCAATTCTCTCATAGACGGGCTCAAGTATCTTGTAGTGCCTTTTGGCTCAAATGATGATAGCAAACTACCATTACCGCATTCGGAAACACTCTGCGGGTAACCATACAGCTAAAAATTTTTTTTTTTTTTCCCACTGTTTCCATCCTAGAAACACTATATAAACAGTCGATTCCTCTCTCTATTTCATATCTTATCCCCTTTTCTTTTTTTTTTTTTCTTTTCTTTTCTACAACAACAATCTGTGTTGTAATTTGGGCCTCAGTGCTGCCTTGATTAAACAGAGTCTCCCTCGCGGAGTTCTCTGCTGTCTTGGCTGGCGTTGTAGTGTTCGGTTGCAACAGATCGGCTCTCGCGAGGCAATCGAAATGGCGGACTGCTTTGCTGTTGTCCACTGTCTGGTCCTTCCTCTCGGGGAGGTTGAGCGGTCAGAGGCACAGTAAAGGCCGTTGTTTTTCAATTTATTGGAAATTGAGATAGGGGCGCTCAGTCGACAGATTGAAGAAAGAAGGGCCGGTTTTGAATTCTCCTTTGTTATAGGGTCCAGTGCAGTGATTGTTTCTTTCAAAGGGTCTCTCTAAAAGGCTCTTTGTTATTACGGGGGGCAAGAACTTGCTGGGTTCCGGCATTGGATTGAGTTCGGCCACTATGGTCCATTGCATCATATTCCTGAACGCTATGCACGGCCGTTGGCTACTGGGCATTTGGGTAAAACCATGTTGCAAACATTTAATGTTTATATAGTTGTAATTTTATATTATTAGTTGCTGATATTTGTAAGGCTGGTCACATGGGAGCAATGCTCCAACTGAAATTTGAAGTTGTGGAAGAACGTCTTGTACAACATTGTATATCTTGAGTTCTTCTCTATCTTGCTTTCATTGTATGTCAACTGTTTTGTGTTCTATCTATCACTAAATCAGTATTTACTTTCAATCAACATCAAGATATTTACAGAATTTTATACTATAGCATATTATGTCTCAACGTCGCTTCCAGCAAAACTCCAGCAGTGACAGCGTCGCTAGCAACAGTAGTATAGCAAAGCATACCTACGACCCAAACAACCAGCCAGCAGCAGCAGTAGTAAGCTCAAACCTGGACCAGGAATTGCCTCCACCTCCACCATACTCAGAAGATGACCCAATAATGGATGGTCCGGACGGCAGTGCCAACTATCAGTATCGGAAGCAGCAACAGCAGCAACGATTTCAAAATCCACCTCAGCAACAGTATCCACCACAGCAACAGTATCCACCACAGCAACAGCAGCCACCGCAACAGCCTCCAAGGCAACAACAACCATGGCAAACAAGTCTAAATGAGCCATTGCCGGAAAGAAGATCAAAACAAAAACCTACAAAGATGAAGTACGGCAGTAGTGGATCATATCCAGGGAAAGTTGTTGCTAGTTACGGTAATGCTGCAGCTGCAGCTGGAATGGAGGATCCATATAGTCGTAATCGTCGCAATTGAATTATCATAAGCAGCCTACAACTTCTTTGACATGTACTCCTGTGGCTTTTTGAACGCTGGCTTATGGCTGCCGGGGATACTGCTCGATTCGAAGCACTTTGTAGATGCTTATTACTAGGAAGTGATGATTTTTCCTACGTTCGTTATTGGTTTGGGACTTTATTTTGATTTTGAAATTTCTTGTTTATACTCATCTTGGAAAGCATTTGGTTCGCCTCTGTATAACTGCACTCTAACTTTACACGTATGTAAAGCAATTTTGGGAAGAAGAAAACATGTGAAACGAATTATGCCTGGAATTGTCTATGTATTTAATGGGAATGCAAACTAAGTTTAAAATAGAATATGTAAGCTGTGAAATATGAGCTAAGAAACCAGAGGGGCTTGCAGCAATATGATTATTATGAGAAGATGATATGGATTTGATAAGAGTCGAGATGATTCGTGACTGTTGATAGATAATGCTAACAGAAAAACAGACTCAAAGCAGCTTGCGAGCTTGGGGAATATTGGGTATTCGAGATAGAGGTGGCAAAGCAAAAAATAAAGCAAAAATTAACACAAAACAAAACAAGAAATTAAGGCCAGAAAACCAGATTCAAGCAAAATCAACAAAAAAAGTCAAAAAGATAAGAAAACTGGAACGAAAAAAAACAAACAATCAAGTATGATGGAAACTATGATAGTTACGTTTTGTACACTGATCCAGAACATGAATTGGATGATGAATACAAGAAAAGACAAAATAAGCTCTTAAAAGCGTAAAAAAAAAATTATGTGAATAATGATTTTGGTATATGCTGAGCTTCGCAAATGCATTAGAATAAGTTAAAGTGAACACTTTCAAATGAACTAGTCTTAGTAGCCTTCAATGATTGTGAATATAGCTCACTAATATGTGAGATAGCATGTATTGTTACTCAAGCACCTCTCCCCTTGATAACAATTCGAGTCTGAAAAAGTCTTGCTTCATCATTCTCTATTTTTTGGTAAAGCAGCTGCAAATAACTATCGCTGAACCTTTCGTCAAAGATCCAATTATCTTTGTTATCATAAACACTACTCTTACCGTAGTCACCGTCACCATTACCAAAGTACTTTTTCTCATCGATCATTGGCTTTTCAACATGTGTCTTCTCATTCTGAAAAAGTTCTGAACGTGGCGATTTTGGAACGAATTGAGCCATCTTTTCACTGCTTTGAGTAGAAGGGTCACTATGAGGTCGCTGTGGGGTTTGCTGATTGATTGTTGAATCGTTATAAGAATCAGATCGGGCAGTATACGTTGACGCTGCTCCTGCTGCTGGAGTCGATCCTACTAACGGAGACTCAACGTCATTCGTTTTCTGTTTGTACTGAGAGAAATAGCTATAGATAGCATTGCTCCTGTTGCTTGTATTTTTCTGCGGAAAGTTAAAGGGCAAGAACCAAGTGAGAAAATTATACGTCCCGTAGACCTCTTTAAAATTTTTCATGAAAGTAGCTTTCCGAAATGGTAAGTCCATGGGGCTCACTTCAACAACGTATCGGTCATTGTTATGATACAACACGTTTACATAGATTTTCTCCGCATTGTCATTTGAGTTGGTATTTTCAACTTCGTTCAATCCCACCACTTTTGCTGCTCTTCGTCTTCGTTTTTCTCGATTAAACTTGATATGTTCAATAGTGGTTTCATTACGCGCAATATACCAAAGATGCTGCCCTACTAATCCAGCAAGAATCAAAATCCACAAGAATGACAAAACTAACAAAATGAGCAAGTTAGGGTTACAGTACGTTGTCACTTTTTTACCAAAACTGTTGGCAGTAGTACTATGATAATTATTTTCCAACTTGATACGATGCTTGAATTGTCCGGGGATATAAACTAGCAACACAACAAAATAGTAAACAAAATATAATAGGAAACTTACTGAGAAGTTCATAAAATTCTTGTAATTTTGCTTGCCAAGAATGGAACCAATCCATACGCAAAAATGGTCCATTTTGGCTACACATTTGCCGATTTCATTAGAATGACGAGCTCTAGTGGGTTTGATGGAGTCGCATTGTGCACAATAGTATGGGTACCCATTTATATCACAGTAAAAATATGGAGGAATTGTGTGATCTGAAACTTGATTTTGATTTTGATTTTGATTTTGATCTTGCCGGGATGGCTCCGAACTACCAATCTCATGGCCCTGCTCATCAACAAACGTAACCAACTTAAAAGGAGCAATTTTCCGCCTCACAACCCCAGGCCCATTCACAAACACCATCACCCAATTGAAAAGTAAATTGGCAAGAATTAGATAGTATCCAGCAATAAGTCCTGCCGCGGTATGGTTTTGGTGAAGACGGTGGCGGATTTCCTGGAGGGCAAGTGGTAAGGTGAAGACGTAGCTGGCGTACCCTAAGAAGAGCACCACAAGACAAGGTATAATAATCTTGAGGGCTCGTGAATATATTTCTCTGGCTCGCTGTAGCAGTATCATTATGAGATATGTTGAGGACTTGTGAGATGTTGAATCCTGTTGATGGCGCTTATGTAAGGCTAATGATCCGGCTTGTTAGTGAGAGATGAAGTGGTGTTACTGTCAGCGCCAGAATCGAGGAGTTGAGATTGTAGAAGGATGAAAGGTGGTTCTTGTAGTTTAGTATAAGCAAACTTAGTTTTTTTGACGTTGTAGTGGTGGTTTCAACTGTGATAGGAGATTGAATATATGCGGCAATGGCAACGAGTAAAATCACAACACACAAGTTCACTTCAATAGCGCCAGGAATGAACAGCTAGCACCTGCTTCTTTATTCGAATGTAAATGGTACGAAACAAACAAAGCAAATGAAACGAGAGTAGTAACGGTGGAGTGTGACGATGCTTGGGTAAGCTCACTGCCTTTCAACACTGTCCATTATAGGTCTGTTTTCTGGGAAGCTTCTCTTCCTTCGCTGCTCCACCAGTTGTGCCGTCCACTGTACTGTACACACGAGATGACCGTGGAATTTTCGTTTTTCGATCAAGCGAAATCGCCAATGCTGCCCGCCCTGGGGCAAAGCAGATAAATCAATGGATCTGTGTAATAGGAGTAAATATATCTATAGGTACTGAAGACAATACTTATACCTACCAGTCACACTACAAAATGATGGGTTATTGAATATTTGGTATCACAAGTTAATTAAAAACATAGTAAGGAGCTATAAAAGAATCGTTAAGACATGAAAGAAAAGACCATCGCCAAGGAAGCTAGACGGAAAAACAAAAGATAACAGCAGAATTAGTACAGTGAAAAAAGCTATATAAAGTGAGAATGTAAGAACAAAAAACAAATTGCGGAAAACGAAAAAAAAGCCTATAACCTTTGAAACAAAAGGTAGCAGTTGTAAACAGAAACAGAAAAAAAAAAAATTAAAGAAGCCGGTGTTCAAGCTGACTGTTATCTATTTCTTTACACCAAAAGAGGACCCAAGCGAAGATCCTAAACTCGAACCCAAACTTGACCCAAATCCATGATGCTTATTATTATTAGCATGGGTATCATAAAACTTTTTAAAGATGAAAGTCAACAAATTAATAGTATCAAATTTCACCAATCCATTGTATATCTCAATCACTGACTTTCCTTCATATTGATATTGAAGCAACTCATCCAATTCAAGTCTAGAAGCTGAAGGTTTATGTCTTGCGAATGCATGTTGACCAGTTATCATTGCTGCTTCATTTCTTGGCTTTCTGCTGCCATTACCGTTGGTGCTGTTGCTATTAATGCTATCTCTCATGTAATCGTCCATTAAACCACCTTCAATTTCAATCATGAAAACACCGACTTCATCACAACTAAAGATAAAATCCACTTTTAACAAGTCCAAGTTTTTTACCCCGTTGACTTCAAGAAGAATTTTTGCCTCATATAAATACTTGCAAGCGTACTTGAAAGTACCAAATTTAGACTGCTTGCCCTTTTTCTTCAATGCCTTTTGGTAAAAATATTGCTTAGAAAAAGGTAACAATTTTTTACGATTTTGACTGGACGTCTCCTGTAATGTAGTCACTGATTTCTTGATGTAATTATTATACGTATCCAATAATCCTCGCAAATATTTTTGTTTTTCTTCCAAGGAGTCCAATGTTTGAAGTGAGAGTTGGATCTCTTTGGCTCTCATCATTCTTTGGTCATGTTTGGTCTTAATATCAAAGGCAATATCGTTTAATAATGTCTGGAACCTGTTCTCTCTTGATAATTTTCCCATAGATTCTAGTTCTAGCACTACTTCCAATGTATGTGATTTCAATTCATGGTAAGTCATTGATGAAATGTTTTTGAAAAAAGTTGAATTGCTGAACTCATTATTCAGTGCTTCTTGAAGATTAACGCTACCATTCACCAGGGCCTTTCTTGCCAATTCTATAGTTTGCTCTTCACGACGGATCATTTCTTTAAAGACGGCTTCATCTCTATCAGTAATTTTAGAAAGCAATAATTCAAGTAAGTTTTTTTTGGTTGGCTGAACCTGCATGATATATAATATACATCTTTTCGCATCAAGGAACAAGGTGTTAGTTTTTACACCAGAGAAATTCTTCACTGATGGATTAAGCAGTAACTTGATCTCTTTAATCTCTTGGTTACTGATGGTAAAATTCTTCATTTGATACAACTTTTTTACGTATTCATGAATTGGGTCACTTTTCGTGGGCGCCATATCACCAATAAACTCATGGATGAAATTTTTCAATGAAAGTAATTCGACATTGTTGATGATTAGTGAGGGCTTAACTCTAGCAGTCAAGTCGTTGTATGAATTCATGTTATATGCGCTTTCAATGTCGCCTACTTCCATTATCTTTTTAATCATTTTTTTCACCTGCGGAATAGACGATTCAATGAATTCGTTCAATGGCTGAAGGTAAACCTGTGATAGAGAGAAAGTTTTCATGGTTGAAATTTGGCTTAGCACTTTGCAAATATAGTTCAAGTTTGTTTTTAAAGCCAATGATTCTTTGGTGCTGAAAGTGATTAATGAAATATTATAGTTTTCTGGAACACCGACAATTGGGTTCACGTAGCTTTCAACGAATAGGGATAGTGCTAAAGCTAAAGCTTTTTCCTCGTCACCGTTGAATTGCTTCTTAGCAGCAGTGTAGGCATGAAAACAAATAGTTTTAATATGCATTGGTAATAAATGAATATTTGCTTCAATGGTAGTAAGCACTCTAATGGTCAAATCACGCAACAAATTCAAATTCTTTACGAACTGGTCTCTTGCATCTGGATCTTGAATTGCTTGTTCAGCACTAACTCCTTTTGGTTTGGACAGCTTTTTACCACTTTGAATTTCTTCCATAGATATGCAATCTCTGTAAATCTTAGTAGGATTGCTTTCTAAAGATAAATTATCAATCTCGGAAATCGAAGTAATCAATGATCCAAATATTTTTTTTGCCAATTTTCTTTGACTATCTGACTTGTTAAAGAACACTAACAACTTCTGCCAAGATACAACATCACTATTTATCCGAAACTCCTCTATAGATTCAGTTGATTTGATGTGATCATTGATAGAATGGATAATCAAGTTTATGAATAAAAATTCATCTCTTAGAGAGTAAGAGCCCTGTGGCTCCAAAAATGAGGATTTGACAATAGCATCAAACTGACTGAGCTCATGATTCTTGGTGCCACCATAGTCAAAACAGACCAATGCCATTTTTTCAACTTGTTCCTTAACTGAATAATTGTTATTGTAAGTTCTAAACAATCTAACAAAATATTCTGGGCATGTTTGCAAAATGTAAATCAATGATTCGAATACTTCATATCTAGCAGATTTAGACTTTTGATTAGCAAACGCATCATCAGTCTTCATCTTCTTTTTAAATTCCAAATCAAGTTGCTTGTTGCTTTTCTTATTTTGATGTATGAGTTCATCTAAAGTAATTTTGTTTTTAACCAACAAGGCAATCTTGGCATCAAGTTCATTGCAATGTTTTTCAAGCTCGCTATTTTCTTTGGTTTTAATAACTATTTGATGACCGTAATTCTCCAATTTAACTTCTTCATCCACGTCCTTGCTGGTATCGTTCAACAAATAAGCAAATTGACGCACTACTGCCAATGTAGGGTTTTTCATAATTATTAATTTTCTATAAGCATCATTTTGGTTTATTGCCTTAATCCGACTTTGCACCTTGATAACCTTGTCAATATTGCTCATGTAATGGCCCATCATGCCTCTGATATTTTTTCTAATCAAGATAGCTTTCATCTTTGCTTGTAGTTTGATAATAGCTGGCTCATGTTCAAAAACATCATCCATAAACAACTCAAGGCTAAACCTAGTCAAGACTCCTTTAGTGACTGCTTGAAGAGTAGTGATTGGCCGTTCATGTTTGCGCAACTTATGCATTAACCTGAAAATTTTTTTTCGAAAAATACTACCACGAATAACTGCATTAATGTTTTCAAAAGCAGCTTCGTTGTAATCAAGCCCCATAACTATTTTTGTCAATCTCTGTCGAGCTAGACCACCTCTAGCGACCATCTGTAATTCTAGAATCTCATTTCTAGCTTTGTACATTTGGTAGTATATGTTATGATAGTGGCTCCTTATAAGTTTGCCTCGCACTATTGATTGCAATTGAGTGATGTTGTTTATTATGTTAGAGTTAAAATAAGATGATGTTAGCTGAGACTGTTTTTGATACAAATAAGTTCTTATTATAGCTTGAAAACTCACAATGCAATCAGTAATCCCATGTAAATCACTATTGTAGGTCACTTCTCTTGACAACTTGGATCTAATTATACTTTGTAATTCAATCACCCAGTGTCTTGATCTAGTAAGAGTATCATGAATATTCACGATTTTATTGCGTGCTAGAATACCTCTAATCGCACCCTGAAATTCGGTAATTTCTGGTTCATTTTCATCAAGTTGAATGAGTTTATCATCGGTGAAAAATCTGGAAATCTCACCTCTTATGGCAGATTGAAATTGAATCAAATTGCGTTTTTCCTGCTTGAGCGCCTTCAATGTATTTAGCAAATTTTGTCTTAGCAAACTGCCTCTAATTTTTGCTTGAAGACCAATAATGAAATGAATGTTTACTTTTCTTCTTTTAAGTCGTTGACCCTTTCTAGTGCGTTTGAACAATTTTCTTCTTGCAGCCGATTGCAAAGTGATTACTTCATCAGCAAACATTTTAAGCATAGTCTTTTTCACAAATAATTGATAACGAGCAATGAAGCCTCTTCCCAAAGATTGCACTTCGATTATGCTTCTCAATACATTGTCAAGCTCGTTTTCCCGTAAATCGCCTTTGGCTTGCTCTTGGATTATGGTAGTATCTTCAATCTCAACCAATGAAAAATCATTAAATGTTGGTTTCTTGATACTATCAACTCTTCTCAAGGTGGATTGGGTGAAACGCACATGGTTATTTTCATCTTCCAAAATATCATTATGGGCCAAACCGGCTTTGAGCATGGATGCGTTTATCTGTTCATTGTATGGATCCTCTTCTTCTTCAACACCTTGATCTAGCTGACTATCTTCAATTCTCAGAAGTGTTGATTCTTTGAGTGGTGCAGCAGACAGATCAATAATAGTCGACGGTTCTTCTTCTCTTACTGGCTCTTCTTGTTCGGCGGCCAACTCTTTTTGAAAAAAATCTTTTTCAAGCTCTAGTGACTTCATTAATGGTTCAAAACTTGTAAAATCAGGCACACTTGCGTCTTTCAATTTACGCTCACTGCTTTTTATATCAGATTCTTCGAATTCCAATTTGCCAACTAAACTTCTCAAGTCTGGGGTATCATCTTGTTGACTAAGCATAAAGCATAGTGCATAAAGACAAAAAATTACTTTTGGAATATTTTTGCCTTCGTATAGATCAGTTAGCTCAAAGCGGAATAAATCAGGCATGTCAATGTAATCCAAAAAATAAAAAAAATGAACAATGTTTTCCGTATGCCTGTACTCCACCGTACCTCTAGCATTTGGTGGCACAATTCGTTTTACCAATTCCGGAACAAAATGTTGAGTTAATTTAGCCAATATCACACCATCTTTCAAGCCATTTTTGGATAGCTCCCGGGCGCTTGGCACGGGCTCTTTCAAACAACCTTCTAACCATTGCTTGATTTCGGCAATTCTGCAAAGGTATTCGTAGCCTTTGTTGCCCTTTGGAGTTTTGCCATTGGCAACTGAGTGAGTTTTGCGAAGGTTTACCTGATTGAGTTTTCTTTTTTCATTGAAGCGTTCCAATTCGTTCAAAAGGCCCTTTTCTTCACCTTCAGCATGGTTATTCTTGCTATAATTACTGCTGAGCGGTTTGTTACTATCTGTGTTTTTTGTTTGACCAAAGTTGCCATTTAGTTGTTCTACTTTTGGCTTAGAAGCTTGCTTAGCTGACTGATTGAGCCTCGAGGTCAAATAGTTTTGCTTTCTCAGCTGCGTTGGTGATGTTGGACTATTATTTCCACTACTACTGACACAACCGGTCTGAAATCTTCTTCTTAGTCTCTCCACGGGGGTTAAATTCTGTGAATCTTCGCCTTCAACTTCAGCTGAAATAGCAGTGCTAGCCGTAGGAGGTTTGCTGAGAATGTTTTCTTTCTCATCTTTTTCGGGTATCGTAGCTTGTTTATTTACTGCCTTTAACCTGCTTCTTGAATATAAGCTCCCCGTATCCATTGGGGTATCGTTATCGGTAAATATCTCCACCGGTGACCGCAACACATTATTATTGTCATGGTGCTTATTGGCAATTATCAGGCCGCCAATTTTATTCTTGTTGTTGTTGGTGCTATTATCAGCATCATGTTTTATCGACTTGGATCTTCTTGGTGAGCTCAATGGCGAGTCTGATTTTCTTTTAACGTTAGTCTCTGCAGTTGCACCAGAATCGGCACCAGCACGACCTCTAGAGTTTGACGAGACAACTGTGGACATTGTCGATACTGCTTTTGGTTTTGATTTGATTTCGTTCATTTCGTTTTTACTGCCATTGTTGTTATTGTTGGCTTGACTGGTGATGTTCTCCAAGTATCGAGCAGCCAACTTATTGGGCGAAGGGCTCCTTGTTTGAGCCATTCCTTTGTAAGTGTATTTTATTTCTGTAAAATAAGCACTAACGATAGCAAAGTGTTGAATTAGTTTGAGGAAAGGACCTGTGCAATGTATTTAAACGTCCAATGACATTAGCTAGTCTGTTCCTTGATTCAGTAATGTTATCCTTGTTTTTGTTTTTCTCTAAGTTGCAATTTCACCACAGTATTAGTATCAACACACCAAAAAAAAAGTTTTGTTTTTGTTTATTTATTTTTTGTTTTGAATTACAGAATAACGTAAACACTCACAGGGCTCGTAATACAAAAAGTAATTACATAATATATTACATATGAGACGCGAAGACACGAAAAAAACTCGCGTTTTTCCAGAATTTTAATTTCCAGTTTTCTTTCCCTTTTCGTCAATCCTTTTTTCAGGTTTTTTTTTTTTTTTTTTTTTTTCCGCTTCCTAACGCGAAATTCCTGATTTCTTCTAACTCGTCGAGTTTTGCATCTACTGCTTTCTTTTTTGCTTGCACTTTTGTTTTCTTGACAACAAAAGTTACTCAACCTGAACATACAGTAGAGTACACTAAATATACTTACCCAAAATGGCAAATTCAAGAAAGAGAACTATTGACAATAGCCAAGACGACGATCTTCGGTCACAACCATCTTCCGGGAATTCTTCTCCAATACACAACAATAACAATCTTCCACCATCGTCGCCAGCCATTCTTGAACCGTATGACGAAGAAGATGAAATTGTTGATGATGTGGAAGATATTGACGACTTAGATGAAAGAGCAGATGAAATTGATCTTTTTGATGATAACTTGGAAAGAGATTATGTCGCTAGAGCAGAAGCGGACAAGTATGCTTCTTCTGACATTGATGATAATCAGTATGCTGATATGGATATAGCTACTAGAAGAAGAATTGATAGAGCATTAGACGTGCGTGACAGGTTAGTGCAGCAGTCAAGGGCTAGAGGGAATGAATTTATGGATGACGAAGATGAAGATGGCGAAGAACAAGAATTGGATCAGTATGGGTTACCGGTGCAGAAAAGAAGAGCTAGAAATCAATACGATGAAGATTTTGACATGTCTGACACGGAGATCGACCCATTAGCTGAAGAAATCACCCTTGATGCATTAGCAGACATCAAAGCCCCAAGTATTCAGGAATGGATCCTCGAACCAGCGGTCTCGAGATCTATTGCTAGAGAGCTAAAAAGTTTCTTGACGGAATTCACCAATGCTGAAGGTAAATCCGTTTACGGTTCCAAGATCAGGGTATTAGGTGAAGTTAATGCTGAATCTCTTGAAGTTGATTTTGCCGATTTGGCCGAATCAAAACCAATAATTTCATTGTTTTTGTCTACTTGCCCGGAGCAAATCCTCAAGATTTTCGATATTGTTGCCATGGAAGCCGTATTGTTACATTATCCAGATTACAGTAACATCCATAGTGATATCACTGTGAGAATTGTTAACTATTTCCCAAACAACTACACCTTGAGAGAACTTAGAGAAAGTCATTTGAACACTTTAATCAGAGTTACTGGGGTGGTTACTAGAAGAACCGGGGTCTTCCCACAATTGAAATACGTCAAATTTGACTGCTTGAAATGTGGACAAGTGCTTGGTCCATATTTCCAAGATTCCAACACCGAGGTTAAAGTTTCGTATTGTCCAAACTGTCGCTCTAAAAGTGGGTTCAGAGTCAATAATGAGCGTACTATTTATAGAAATTACCAAAGAGTTTCTATTCAAGAAGCTCCGGGAACGATTCCTGCTGGACGTTTACCAAGAAAAAGAGATGTTGTTTTGCTTTCTGACTTGGTGGATTCAGTACAGCCTGGTCAACATGTGGAAATCACTGGTCTTTACAAAAACTCCTACGATGGTCAATTGAATGCTAAAAACGGGTTCCCCGTATTTGCCACAATCATTGAAGCAAACTCCATCAAAGTCGATGGAGGCAGTAGTGCAGCATCCGACTCGACTTCCTCCGCTCGTGAAGCAAACTTATCCAAATTCAACAACAGATTAGATATGTTCACTTTTACCGAAGAAGAAGAAAAAGCATTCAGAAAACTAAGTCACGAAAGAGGCATCATTGACAAAATTATCAATTCTATTGCCCCATCCATATATGGTCATCGTGACATTAAGACTGCTATTGCATCCTCATTATTTGGTGGTGTTGCAAAGGATATCAACGGTAAGCATTCCATAAGAGGTGACATTAACATTTTATTGATTGGTGACCCTGGTACCGCCAAGTCGCAAATCTTGAAATACGTTGAAAAAACCGCCCATAGAGCAGTCTATTCCACGGGTCAAGGTGCTTCTGGAGTAGGGTTGACTGCATCGGTTAGAAAAGACCCAATCACGAACGAATGGGTGCTTGAAGGTGGTGCGTTGGTGTTGGCTGATAAGGGAACATGTATCATTGATGAATTCGATAAGATGCACGATAAGGATCGTACTTCGATTCACGAAGCTATGGAACAGCAATCGATTTCTATCTCTAAAGCTGGTATTGTAACTACTTTGAAAGCTAGATGTGCGGTGGTGGCTGCTGCTAATCCTATTGGTGGTAGATACAATTCCACTATTCCATTAGCAGATAACGTAGCCTTGACTACGCCAATTTTGTCGAGATTTGATGTTGTTTGCGTCGTCAGAGATACGGTTAATCCTAAAGATGATGAAAGATTAGCCAAGTTTGTCATTGGCTCCCATATGAATTCGCTAGTCAGTAAAGATGCCGATGAAGAAATGGGCGATGATGAAGATGGTACTGATGAAGATGGTACTGATGAAGATCAAGATTTGTTGAATGGCAAGAACGAAGACTACTATGCCAAATACGGCACCATTGATCAAGACTTGTTGGTGCGGTACATTCATTTTTCTAAAAACATCAATCCAAAATTAAACCAAATGGATAGCCAAAAAGTCACTAAATTGTACGCAGATTTGAGAAGAGAAAGTTTGGCTACTGGATCAATGGCAATCACAATTCGTCATTTGGAAGCTATTATTAGAATTGCCGAAGCTTTTGCTAGAATGAGATTATCTGAATTTGTCAGTCAGTATGATATCGATAGAGCTATAAAGGTGGCAATTTCTAGTTTTGTAGGCAGTCAGAAACTTTCTGTGAAAAACCAATTGAGAAGAGTTTTTGCCAAGTATTTAGTTCGTTAACAAATTTCCTTTCTTGCTATTGGACTTCAATTTGCTCAAAGTTTCTGTTGGTTATTTGTTTTTCTCTTTGATTATTTCTTGTTTCTTCTTCTTTGGTTTGTGTTATTATGTAGTTGTTTTGTCTTGTTATGCTTATGTTTTATGGTATTTTTAATAATTTTTGTCAATCTATTCTTTCATTAATGAGTTATTATTATTGTTTTTCTAATTGGGTTTGAATATATTTTTTTTAAAATCAATAGCATATCTGCCTTGTAGTGGTTGTATTTTCGATTTTTGCTATTGCAATACACAACCGTGACTTATCTACTTCGGTCACACAATTGTTCAGCTAACGCGACGTGCTTATAAATAAAAGTTGCAAACTTACCTTATAGACTACTGATCAAAAATAGACACGCAACTCAAGAAATTGCATTACATCAAACTCTCAAGATAAAAAAAAAA
>JXWR01000847.1_pt1 | contig 22025 bp, 10 predicted proteins | sample 315541 | NCBI WGS metagenome assembly JXWR01 (sample SAMN03273951, study PRJNA271842) | soil metagenome | isolation source: rice field ambient CO2 | place: India: CRRI Experimental farm Cuttack,Odisha-753006 | collected 2013-12-17
ACTATGATTATAAACAATGGCAAAAAAAAAAACGAACTTAGAAAAGGAGCAAAGACGAAAACTTTTTGAGAGTAAAAGCTAATGGGAATTTGGTGGTAACTAGCCATTATAATGTCCCACCAAGCTCAGGTAACCACATTGTTAACTCACTATCTGCAGTAGCAAGCATCATTAATTTTGGATTGAATAACACCATTCTAGGTATCCCTTGGTCACTTTTCATCGATTTTATCGGTACCGTTGTGGCTGGCAGTTTCGGCACTTCATTTTTGAAATTGTTGAGATCCCAAAGCAACAACTTATTCTCTGCGCCACCGCTACCACCAAAAATAAACCTTCCATCGGGACTAAAACATACTGATCCTGTATCTGGATAATTACGCGGTTTTAAAGGACCATGGCCTTTAATTTTTGTTATCAAATCTCCTTCAAAGGAATCCAACACGTAATGGTATTGGTAATTTGTGCCAATAAGCAAGAATTTACCATCATTGGAAAATTCCAACTTATTCCAAAGCATCCGATCAAGCACCACTGGGTCCCTTTCGTATTTTTTCAAGTCAAATGTAATGAATGGCTCCTTATCATAATTACGACAATCATACAAGCCAATCTCTTTTGTAGTGGAATTCCCCACCGCAAACACCAATCCACTAGGATCATAAGCACAAATGTTGGGGTTTTTGCAAGTCATATAACCTTGACAATTGGCAGTTCGAAGATCCCAAAGTCTGACACTATTATCGTATGATGTAGAGATGAAGGTATCATCAATAGGATTAACTTCAAGCGAATTCACTAGTGCTTTGTGACCTTTGAAATAACGAATATAAGTGTTATCATGCAATGACAAGTATCTAATAGTATGTTCATTTTTTGTCGATGCATAAATGCAGTTTTTCTGATGATGAGTAAATTTAGCCAAATGCGTTCCGTATTTCTTACTTAGCACGTTTTTGAAATGTTTGCCCAGCTTGCAGTCGTAAAGTTGAATCGATTCATCAACCCCAGAAGAGATCATGAATTGGCCGCTGTCGTCGTAATCGAGCGAAGTAATGGGTGCGCGATCCTTGTGGTAGCGGAAAGTCTTTGCCGGCACAAAACTGCTGAAGAGACTGTCCGTTATCTTTGTGCTCATATTTTTGTCCTTAACTTATTGCTATTAGAGGGAAGAACTGTTATATAATTGGCATGAGAAATGTTACTCGCTTCTGTACCTCTCTCTCTACTTGCCCAAGACACGAACATATATTTCAGTGTCTGATGCTTATTTGAAAAATTACGGGTTACCCTATGCTAAACCTGCATTTTGGTGTCGAGCGAACGGTAGCATTCTCACCGCGAGATATGGCGTCCTGAGATTCAGATAGAGAAGGAAGCGCTTGATTGATTAAACTGTTATTAATGATTACTGGCCGACTATACTAGCGAACAGCATATCTACCATGGGTCTAGGTGTACGTATTATATTGTGCTAGATGGCAAGATTCTATTAACATCTTTACTAACTTTTGTCTCACAGCTCGGCAAGCTCACCCACTACGCAGTGGACCTCCTTTTACTCTCCATGCTCCTCGCAGGCATCCGCAGAGATACCGGCTTTTATCTCGAATCGTCACAGTTTTCATCTTATGATGTCCGCCGTTATGTGGCTAAGTATCTCCTGTATGGTGAAAAGGCCTACGACTATTTTGTTAGTTTTATCAGATACACTGGCTACTTCAAGTTGCAACGTTTTAATAACTTGAAACGCTTTGTTAGCGATGTCAATGGCACTCTCGACAGCGGTGACAAGATTCAGCCGCTTCACGACGAAGATGAGGAGTTCACTGAGATTGGCAGAAACCACTAAAATTAGACTTTTCCGGAGCTTTTGCTTTTGCTTTTACTTTGCTCTTTTTCTGGCTTTTTATTTCTTTCCCTCTTATTTTCACCCCTTCGTTTTGCGTCTATTGAATCAAATCGTTTTGTAGACCGAGTTTTGTCTCCTTTGGAACGTAGTGTCTATAGCACGAAATTCGTTGCCCCCGGAATATGTAATATCACATGCACATAGGTCGGGCCCCTCGAGGACTTTGTCTAGAGCGGTGGAAAAAAAATAGTCAGACAATGATAATCATCGAAGGTGACGAGTCATCAAGAGGAGCGCCTTTGGACAGTGCTCTTCGAAGCTGTAACCTATATTACACTACAACGACACCAACAAAACCCTGCACCATGTTGAGACAGGCTTTGAGATCTTCTTTGCGCTCCGCTAGCGCTCTTCGCCCAGCTGTTGCTAGACCATTGGCTTTAAGCGTACGTTGACATTTTGTGATATAATATAAGATCGACTAGATAATAATAGTGCACTTCTTACTAACTCCCACTAACAGCGTTCTTATGCTCTTTCGACCAATGAGATTAACTTGATCTCCAAACATGTTGACGAGATTGACCCAGAAATGGCCGAAATCCTCAAAAAGGAAAAACAAAGACAAAAGGACTCTATTACGTTGATTCCATCGGAAAATTTCACCTCCCAAGCTGTCATGGATCTTTTGGGTTCCCCAATGCAAAACAAGTACTCTGAGGGGTACCCAGGTGAAAGATACTATGGTGGTAATGAATTCATCGACGAAGCTGAATCTTTGTGTCAAAAGAGAGCCCTTGAAGCTTTTAACTTAGACCCGGCATTATGGGGTGTTAATGTGCAGCCACTCTCTGGTGCTCCGGCTAACTTGTATGCTTATTCTGCTGTCTTGAACGTTGGGGATAGACTTATGGGCCTTGATTTGCCTCATGGTGGCCATTTGTCCCACGGCTACCAAACCAACACTACCAAGATTTCTTACATCAGTAAGTACTTCCAAACAATGCCTTACAGATTAGACGAAAATACCGGAATCATCGATTATGATCAATTAGCCAAATCTGCTGAACTTTTCAGACCAAAAGTCATTGTTGCTGGTGCTAGTGCTTACTCTAGAGTCATTGACTACAAGAGAATTAAGCAAATTGCTGACAAAGTTGGTGCTTATGTCTTATCCGACATGGCCCACATCTCCGGTTTGGTCTCTGCTGGTGTCACTGAATCTCCATTCCCACACTCTGATATCGTCACTACCACCACCCACAAATCCCTTAGAGGTCCAAGAGGTGCTATTATTTTTTACAGAAAAGGGCTCAGAAAGACCACCAAAAAGGGTAAAGAAATCTTTTACGATTTGGAAAAGAAAATTAATTTTTCCGTGTTCCCAGCTCACCAAGGTGGTCCTCACAACCACACCATCTCTGCTTTAGCAGTGGCTTTAAAACAAACTCAAGCACCAGAATACAAAGAGTATCAAAAGAAAATTGTTTCCAATGCTGCGGTTTTCGCTGATGCCTTGCTTGCTAGAGACTTGAAACTTGTTTCTGGTGGTACCGATAACCATTTAGTGTTGATTGATTTGCGTAACAGAAACATTGACGGTGCTAGAGTGGAAGCAGTATTGGAAAGAATTAACATTGCAGCCAACAAAAACACTGTTCCTGGTGACAAGTCTGCCTTGTTTCCATCTGGATTGCGTGTTGGTACCCCAGCAATGACCACTAGAGGTTTTGATAATGCTGAATTTGAAAAGGTCGCTGAGTACATTGACGTTGCTGTAAAAATTGCTCTTGACTTGAAGAGTAAAGTTCAAGGTGATTCACCAAAAGAATTGTTGGCTAACTTTAAGAAGGCCGCTGATGAGTCTGCTGAGATCAAGAAAGTGGCTGAAGAAGTTAGAGCATGGGTTAGTCAATACCCATTGCCAGGGGAATTGTAGGGGTTTAATTTCAAAAAGAAAGATAAAAAACGGTATTAAATAAAAATTAAATTATATTAGTAATTGAATGAATGATAAAGTAGAAGTTTTTAAAAAGCACTCATTGTAAATAGAGCTTTGATTCGGTTTAGGTTAGCGGTTTTCATTTGAAAGTTTATGCATGCATGCTAAGGATATGGGGAACGTAAGGAAAACATGAAGCCGCATTAGTTTACAGCCAGCGGGAAAGAAACAACAAGGCTAGTTACTCAGCCAGTCTTAAGTTATAGGATCACATTTTAACATTTTTGAAAGTGACCAAAAATGCTAAGTCTCTTTCGCATTGTCATATTATGCGTTTCCGCAAATGAAGTTGACTTCATTATGAAGAGAGTTTTCGATTTGGTAGTACACGCGCATAAAAAAGATGATACCCATAATATATAGCAGAAAAAAAAACATATTTGATCTTGAAATTAATACAAATAAGAAACTTCGTAGAAACCATAACAGTATGAAGGAAACAAAAGAATATTATGAATGTAAATATATATATCGCAAGGCTGAGCAAAGCGTACCAAATACCAAAAAGCATAATGTAAAAATCTAAAAGAAAACTGTTCAGAAAACAAATTGTATAGGTGTAAAAAATGATGCAAAAAATTTAAAATAAAACATGAAACAAAGTGAAAACAAAATTTTGAAATAAGACAGAAAACACAAAAAAAAAAAAAAGAAAATCAACAATAGACAAAATACTGTGAAGAAAGAAAAATAAAGGTAAAAATAAAAATGAAGAACAAAAACGTAATTAGAAACATCAACGTAAACTTTCAGAAAAAGTAGTGTAAACAGGAAAGCCCCAACGTTCTTTAATGAAACCCCTCTAAGGCTCTCAACGCATTACTCAATCTTCCAATCCCTTCATCATATCTTTTTGGATCAGCGATCATATCTGCCGTCAACCGGCTCAAAGCATCCACAATACGCTCCAATAATCTTTTCTCTTCATCAGGGATTTGTAAATCGCTGAATTCTTGACCAATCATTGTTCCCTCGGTAGCTTCAAGAAGTCTCGCTATGGACTTATGACTAAATGGCTTGACTTTCTTACTGCTGCTACTTGAAGAACTGTTTCTCTTTTTGCCATAGCTGCTCATGGATCTGGTTCTGGAATCGCGCTTCAATTTGGATGGTGAACGATGATGACGACGATGGCCATGACGGTGATGATGGTGTCCTTCTTTGGCACCTTCTTTTTCTTGGTTAGCATCAACGGTGTTATCGGGACCCACGTCGACAAAATTCTTATTTTCTTCATTATCGTAGTTAACAGTTTTGTTGATGATTTGCAAATTGTCATCTACTTGACCTTTCTCTGGAATTTCAGAAGCAGTGGTGCTTTGAGAAAATTTTCTTCCGCTTAGTTCTTTTTCCACTTCAGCCGTCAAGTCTTGAATAGATCCATTATTGGTAACATTATGATGACTATCATTCGCAATGCTAAGCGATCCTGCATTCGCTGGGGTCTGTGAGGCCTTTTTAGCGTTCATATTAACGCTTTCACTAACGTTGAAATTAGCATTGGTATTGCCCTCGGTCACTGTCTTTGCAGTGCTGGTGGTAGATTCTTGTCTAGAAGCGCCAAGGTTAGATATAATGGCATTAGCATTCGCATTCAGATTCAGGTTCACTGCTGTACCGGCACTAGTTGGTGGAGTAGGCAATGGTCTTGAAGTAGTTGATCCAGAAACTGATCTATTCCCGCTAACCACAGATGCATTTCCAGATATATGATTAAAATTACTAGAAGGGCGCTTCTTGACAAACAATGGCGATTCGCTTTGAATACTGCTGTTCCTTGTGGTGGTTGCAGTGGCAGTACTGCCAGCCGAACTTCTTCTTCTGTTAGTTCTGTTGCGGGCCTTTGAGCTTTTCCTAGAATTGCCGTTAACATTAATGTTGGACATTTCAGCTAGTTCATCTTCTAATGCATCAGATTTGTAACGTTGATGATGATAAGTCAAGGAATTCTTCGGCAAATAGTATGCTTCAGGATTATTATTTTCTTTAGAGTTGGAATTACCAATAGCAGTGGCGGCGGTAGCAGCAGCACTAGCAGCAACACCAGTCAACGACCTGGTTGAGTCTGTGGTCGTCTTGTTCAACTTAGATGATGGAGATGGCAAAGTTGACCCAGCGCTTTCTGATTGCACATTAGTGTTATTGGAGGTCTTTTCTCTAACGCTTGGTGTTGAATCATTTGGAATAGGATTGTGATTAGGATGAGCATTAGCAGGCAGCTGAATATTATTGAAAGAAGAACTTCTTATATCCAGTCTTGGAGAAGCTTCAGGAAAAGTATCTCTTTGAGTAACGACAAACGAACGTGGATCATAACCGAACGATTTTCTATTACTTTTATTGTTGTTGTTATTGTTGTCGCCACTGTAGGGGTTATTTGAAGCTGATCTTAGTTTCATTTCGTTGATCAAACTAGTGATCTGCTCGTCATCAGTCAAGTCTAAATCTTGCTGAATGATAGAGTTGCGAGAAGGTGGTCTTAGCTGATAGTTGAGATTTCTGGTCGATGCGGCAGAAAGCTGTGAATTAGGTCTCATAATACTAGCGGCATCCTCGCTATTGGTGGCGGTTGAAATATTACCAGCAAGCACTTGCGCTTTTAAGTTGTTTTTCTCATCATCTCTAATTCTCAAGTCACTGTTTCTAAGCGTATTCAATAGCGTTTTATTGTCCAAAGAAGTAAAGGATACGCTATCCAAATCCTGTCCATGACCTTGAGGGCTCTGTTGAGTAACGCTTGGATGCAATTGATTAGCGGTGGTTTGAGAATTGTCATAGTACAAGTCATCGATGTTTGAAGAAGGACTTTGTTCATGGCTAATGTTGATATTTGCGTTATTTACAGCATCATTAGCAGTCGCAGCAGCCGCAGCAGCCGCAGCAGCCGCAGCGCTAGCAGCGCTAGCAGCTTCAATTTCTTCTTCAGGAATATCATCTACATCCTTAGGTACTGGTTTTCTTCTCATGTTTGCTTTCTTTGGAGCTTCTGCTTCAGAGCTCTCGTCACCAGCGGATAATTCTAATGATGAGACCCCTGGGCTTAACAAATGGTCAGCTGGTGGTGGTCTCTTAGGCAGCCTTGGGGGAATTTCAGGATCATTATTAGGTACAAACACTATGTTATTATTAAATCTTCCGGAACTGGCGTTGCCTGATTCACCTACTGGCGATCTTAGCTCCATGCTATTGTGAATTGAAGAGTTTCTTGAATGCGAGTGTCTCTTTTCGCCAATAGAGGTTGGCGAAGCCAAGTTAAGATCTTTTTGATGTTGTCGTGATTGGTCATAGCTATTCTTGGTGTTTATGCTCAAAGGCGCTGCTGATGCAGCATCCGCTGGTGCTGAGGAAAAAAACTTAATCTTATCTTGACTTTCTTTTGGAGAAGTAAATGCTTCGCCAGCTCTAAAGCTGTTATTGTAGGCACCTGTAGTTCCCTGGCTTGTAGTATAATAACTTGGCGGAGTGTTGCTGGCCGCTGGCATAGTCAAGTTCTTAGCAGGGACATTGTTTTGGTAGTAATCGAACCCACTCTGAGGTCTTGGCTTGGCCTGGTTTTGATAAACAGAGGAGCGGTGTTGGGCCCTATCAAAAGTACCTGAAAGACGTTTATCTATGGTAGATCCGGTTTGAGGAGTTGAAGCAGCGGCAGAGTTAGTTGAAGGGAAAACAAAAGATCCTGGAAGTCTCTCGCCTGAGCTATCGTTGATAACATTTACTGGATTTGAAGGATAACTGATTGGATGATCAGTGGAATACAGGGTTAAGGAGTTCAAACGGTCATTGGAAACTTGACTTATGGAGCCATTATAGCTGTGGATTGGATGCTTTTGATCTTGAATAAGATTTGAAGTAACGAGCCCATTGCTAATCTGTTTGATTTGAGGCTGACTAATGGAGTCCCTTGGATTGACTTTGCTGGTACCATTGCTATTATTGTTATTGTCATCAGTACCCAGATGCAATTCTGCTACTTCATCTTCATCATGAGAGTCAAGAGAGCTTTCGTAATTGGAAACAGTGGTAATATCTTTTGGTGGGGAACTAAGCGGTATATCATCCACCAGACCGCGGTAAGTTTTTGACAATGGTGATGGATATTTTTTATTACTATTGTTTGTGCTGCTTTCGCTACTTCCCGGTCTGTGCAATTTCAAAAATGGTAAAACTGGAGCCTCGGCGCGGCTAATTTGCTCCAGAGTAGATTGGCTTTTTGTACGGTCAGGCTCGACGGATTTTTCGATATTTGGAGAAGATAACGGTGTATGATAGCTTTCTTCAGGGGCGGTGACCAAATTGACATCGGTCTTGTTGTGGAATGAGATTGGAACAGCATCAGCGACAACGCCAGAGTAAGCAGAGATGTTTGACATGTACGAGTGTCTGGTATTGTCCTCGCCGCCGCTGCTGCTGCCTTTCTTTGAATGTGGCGGCTGAAAATCAAGAGTGGCCATTACTAAATGGATAATGGAGTGCTTGATAGAATGAGTGAGTATCTGTTTCTCAACAATTTTTCGGTAAATGGAAAAAGAACAGATCAAATTGGAAGGAATAAAAAAATAATAGCAACAGTTTTCAAATTGGGAATGCTGATAATTAGCAGGTAGGAGCCAAAGTATTTTAGGATATTTCTGACTCCTGCAGGTGGTTGAGGAGGGATCTAGAGCGACTTCAGGGAAATTGATCTAAGTATGACAAATAAAAAGAATAGTGCGCAATTGAGTAGGTTGTTGAGGAATATGATTAAGGATACAGAAAATAAACAAGAAGCTTTCTGAAAAGCCTAGTTGTGGATGAGTGAATCGGGGGAAGAGGAGGAGGGCTGGATGACGAGAAGGACGATGGCAATGGTTTTAATAAAAGTGTTTTCCGCTGGCAATGCACCCAGCGTCTAGCCATCGCCTGCCTAATCGGGACAGCAGTAAACAAACATCTTTGTAGCCGCCGCATTCCTTTTTATTTACTTTATTTTTTTGTTTTTATTTGTTTTGTCTTACTCACGGAGGAAATGCACAAATCGTGTATCTCAACTATACACAACAAATGACACAGTATACAGTAACAGTGTTATATCAGCCTATATGGCACCAGACTGGATAAATCATAGATATATAAAAAATAAAAAATAAAAATACCCAACCTGCTACCGTCTATTCTGAAGCAGCATCTAAACACAAATATAATAGGAGCAAAATAAGGTAGGAAAAAGCTAAGCAAGAATTAAACCTCAGTGGATTTCTTCCCTCCAGCGAGCGAGCGAAAATAATTGAGAATAAAATGTTAAATGCATGTATTTGGCCAAAACAAGAAAACAAGACAATAAAGAAAAGTAAAATTAAAACCTTAAAAAAATTGTAAAGTAAAAATAAAAGAAATTAAGACAAGAAAACGAAATCCAAAAATCCAAAAAATTCAACCTGCTTATTGAGAAGCACATTGAACGTTTGGACCACCTTCTTCGTACTCTTCATCATCATCAGCATATCTTCTATTCTTCTGGTACTTGGCTGCATCGTATTCAGCCAATTCAACTTCATCAATTTCAGCACCAGCTGGAATCTTGGTCTTTGGTCTTGGTGGCAAAACTTTTTCTAAAAGTTGCAATTTCTCTTCGGTAGCAAAACCTTTCTTTGGAAATTCAATTTCAAAAGTGATAAACAAGTTACCGTAACTGCCCACCTTCTTAATTGGCATACCAAAGCCTTCAACAACTTTGACTTGACCTGGGGAAATGATTTCGCCAGGCACAACTTCGGTCTTCACCCAAGCGCCATTGACGTGTTTGAAGGAAATTTCACCACCAGCAATAGCGGTCAACAAGTCGATCTTCTTGTTGTAGTAAAGATCGTTGCCCTTTCTAGTGAATTCTGGGTGTTCTTTTTCTTGAATTATAATGACAACGTCACCAGTAATGGTATCTGGCGCTTGATCACCTTCACCTCTGAAGGTGACAACATCACCATCTTTCATACCTGGATCAACGTGAACAGTAAGGATTTTCTTTTCAGAAACAGTTTTGCGGCCCTTACATTCAGTACATCTGTCCTTTGGATTTATTATGTTACCTTCACCATTACATTCATCACAAGTGGTTTGGAATCTTTGAATAACTGGACCCATTTGTCTAGTAATGAACTTAACACCTTGACCATGACAAGAAGAACAAGTCTTAACGGCACCTTTCTTACCGCCTCTACCTTCACAAGTTCTACACAACACAGTTTTGTTCAAAGCCAATTTGGTAGTCTTACCCTTGTACAATTCCTCCAAAGAAACATTAATGGCATGTTTGACATCTTTACCTCTCTTTGGACCTTGAGGTCTACCACCACCGCCAAACATACCACCACCAAAGAATTGTGAGAAAATGTCATTTGGATCCATACCGCCCATACCGCCCATACCTGGGCCTTCAGTGCCGTATTCGTCATATTGAGTTCTCTTGGTTTCATCACTCAAGATTTCATAGGCAGAAGTAATTTCCTTAAATTTCTCTGCTGCTTCTTCACTTGGGTTCTTGTCTGGATGGTATTTCAATGCGGCTTTTCTGTATGCCTTTTTGATTTGAACATCGGTGGCATCTGGGGAAACGCCCAAGATGTCGTACAATTTAGTTTCCTTCACCATTTTTGTATGTGTTGAGGTATGTTATAATATATTTTTCTCAGCGTTGAAAAAATTAGTGTAATTAATAATCAATATTCTTTATTTTTTCGTCAATGTGCTATGTCAGTTGTTAAAAGCCTGTTTAACAAACGTAAATACTACTTTTTAGAAAAAATATAAGTGGGACTGAACTGAAACAGGGAAGTAGGAGTGAATATTCTTGAATATCAAACCAGGCAGTAGAAACGCTCAATATATTGGTTCTCTAGTAGAAGATGAGATCTGGTAAGAGAAAAAGCGAATTTGCCTTCTTCTTATCACTGGCTGCTGATTCAGACAAAAAAAAATTTTTTTTCTTTTTTCGTCAAGGAAAAGAAAAGAAGGTGTCCGCTCAGCACGATCTAGAAAGTTCCACCAACTCCCGGGCGGGTAATGTATTTTGACAGGACATTGCATGCACAGACACAAAATGACAACATGACTTTAGAGCATGGTGTACAAAGCATGGAAAAACTGAAATAGATTGTAATAAAATTCAAAGAGCAAAAGTAACAGAAAACAAGCTATTGCATATAATGTTTTAAAAGCTAAAGTAACAGAAAATATAGAAACAGCGTAATGGCAATCAACCCCATAACCCAAACAATCCCTTCTTCTTTTGCTTGTTCTCGCCCTTTTCACTGGTATTAGCGGTGCCGGTAGAGTTAGCGGTACTAGTAACACCGCTATTAACCCCGACAGCAGGCTCTTTAACGCGGTAGGTAGCATTTTCCTCTGTTTCTCCAATGTAATTGAAGGCAAGGTCAAAAAATACTGGCTTAAGTGATACTGGCTTAATATGATCAATGTCAATAATCTTACCTGGTTTTTTGATCTCGTGTACTGTATTAATTGGCACAATATCATTAATGGCATCTGCCACCGAACCATTACTAGAAGATTGGTTCTGAGCAAACTCGTGTTCAAATTGGGCTAAAACGTGGGTTTTGACTTTAGTGCTAGCTATTCTCTTAGTAATCTGTTGAAGTTTGCTGTTTGAAAGTACATTGCCATGGCCTGGAAATTCAGTCAGTAATTGTTTTAAGCTGTTAAGCTTGTCAAAAATATTGCTCAATATGAGCAATGACTGCTTATGTTTCTTGATAATCTCGTAAATTTTGGCCACGGTTTCGTATTTCAATGCTTGAAAGTATGATTCAAGGGTCTCAATATCGCCATACAAATCTTCATCTGAGTAAACACCAGGCAAGTCTTTGATTTCCAGCACAGTTTGTAAAATAATGTCATAAATTCTTAAAATGTCCTTGTTAATATCCACAAGCGAAGTAGAATGCTTAAGTTTTTTCTTGTTGAGCTCGGCAATAAGGGCGCCATCTCTTCTAAGCTTCACAAATAACAAATTGTATCTAATAAACGTCAGCACAATTTGGCGGTCTCTATTTTCGTTTGGATCCTCAACCCCTAAAGATTGCACTCTCTCATTATCGGCCTCATGAGTCTCCAAAGCTTCTTGCCAGCCAAGCAAAACAGGATCAAAAGATGAAATGTCGCTGTCATTGATATCTTTTTGTTCTTTTGATTGAACTTCCATTATTTGTCTAGCAATATCCGAATTATATAATTTGGCAGTGTACTTGGTCCACTGAACATGGTCAATCAATCTACTAGATGCACCGGCTTCTTCCTCAGCAGAACTCAATTCCACATAAGACTTATCAGTTTGGCCAATCAATTCAATTAAGTCATCATAAATATCATCTGGAGGATTTCCGCTACTTCTATAATGTTTGATTACAATCTTGGACAAAATGTTCAAATCACTAGTTTGCTTTTTGCTATTACCCAAGCTAGAATGAGCAATAGTCAATTTCAAAGAAGGATCAATAAATGATTCAATAAGCTCTCTGTATAAATGACTTGATTTGTTTTCCCCAAACTCACTAAAAGTCTCCAAGAACTCTAACGCATTTCTAGCAATTGACAACGCATAACTAGCAACCCCCCATTTTTTCTGCTTGATGCCCAACAACCCTTTCACTAAGCCATGATAAACATAAACTTCAATTTTTTTGCTCTGGCTGGCCTCGTTAAAAGATATGTCAATGAGCTGCTTGATATACTGCAATGATCTTTTCAACTTGGAAATAATGAACTTTTCCTTTGATCTAGAAGAACTAACTTCGCTAACGGTATTAACTTCAAGTGCACGAGACAAGTCGCGCTCGGCTAGATATAAAAGCACAAGTCCAAATCTTTCATCACTCTCGTATTGGCTGGCATCAAGTTCATACACTTTGTTTTTGTCCTGGTAATGTTTCGTATCTTTAACTTGGATCTTAAGGTCTTTTTTCAATTTGGCCACTCTGCGCTTGACGTGGACGCTGTGCTGGTGAAAGTCGTTGCCCGACTGGAAACTGCTGCGGGTCCCGAATGTGGAGCTAAGAATTGAGGTCATTTGTTGGTGTACTTATCAGCTGTGCTCTTTTTACAAGCTGGTTAAACAGACGTGAAACTGTTTGATAAAATTCAACTCGGTAACCTTACCCAGTTATTGACGCTCGATGCCTTAAGTTGTCTCTACACAGTGTCTGGCCATTACTGTTATCATTACTACCACCATTAACCTCGACGAAAAACAAGAAAATTTTGAGAATAGAGAACAGTGTGACAGTGCTCGTAACTGACCGCTGCTTCTGTCACTGTCTTCAATTTCCGGTCTACAGGAACGTGATATTGTGACCGGTTCCCACTGCGAAAAAATCAGATGCATCAGGGCGCTTTAAAACTAAAGAAATAAAGCAAGTGGTTGATATCTCAACATGTGCAAAAAGCAGTTGAGTTAAGTTTAAAAGAGGCCACGGCAATGAAGGATGGTGAGTAGTTGCTATAGAAAAATAACCGATGAACCTTACTATTTAACATAAAAATCCGAAATGCTAACTGATCATACTTAGCTTCCTATACTAATTGGCCTTGGAGTCACTTTTGCTGCGTTCACTGTATGTTTTTTAACATTCCTCTTTTCTGAAAATCTTTATTGAAAACCACAGAGACACTTTTGTTAGCTGTTTGAATTTTAGACTAAGATGACTTGGTGCAACTGCTTTTGATGAGGTACAATTCACTAACCATCTTTACATAGACTAAAGCCGGCATCAATGCCTTCATACGCTACAAACATCTCAAACCAGTAGAAATTGCTCGTCTCAATAACATAATGCTCGATTTCGCCACCCCGGACAAAAATTTCCTCAAGCAAAACGGTACAGTAAACCATGAACTTGTCAAACAGTTTCAAAAATACCCCGGTGGATTTTTTCCCAAGATGTCAGAAAATGAAGCTTTTTTAGTATTGGGGATAAGTGATTCGGAGATAATGAAGTTGGATGCTTCGATGTTGAAAAGGAAGCATCGTAAATGTATGATTTTGAACCATCCGGATAAAGGAGGTAGTCCGTATTTGGCGATGAAAATAAATCAGGCAAAGGAAGTTCTTGAGCATAGTTATTTGATGAAGAAGTGAGTAGGGTAGGTGGCAGGGTGTGGATGAGTTGATAGATGCGAATGTGGGTGTTGTTGCAGAGCTACAATGTATCAATTTTGTTTATAATTCTGTAAATATTATATTATACCAAGGACAATTATGGTAATATTTTAATAATCTTATAATGAGCAATGAAATATGAAAAGTGAGACATAAACATCATTAGAAGTAAAAATGAAATATCTGTCTTGGAGTGCGAACAAATCAGTATTTTCTATTTTTCTTTTTAGTTTTATTTTTTTTTTTTTTTTTATTTATAGCACTACTTCTTCCACAAAGCTTTTTTTATATGTCAACCTAAAAATCCATGCAGCATGCTCGTTAAAAAATCACCGTAACCATGTAGTGCTGACGTTTTGGGCTTTTCCTTATCTCCACCATCTATAGATTGCCAAGCCCTGGCACAGCATGCATACCAACATGAAGGGAAGCCGGATTTTTGCGTTGTTTACCCAACTCAGTATCATGTCAGTGGAGAATTATATAACTACAGAATATCATGCAAGCTGCATTTCAATGCAGTACTTGCAAAACACTTATAATCAGTGTTTTTTTTACAACTTTAAATAATAAAAGATATGCAAAATTTTGCTATCTATAATATCACAAAAAATTTATGAACTTAAAATTGAAGAAAAAAGTCTATATTGTGAAATTTTCTATGTAAAAAACTTGAAAATTGGTATGAATGTAAATCTATCAAACCCATTTTACCGATTAATGATAATATTTCAATGCAACGGTACCAAACCTTTCGCCAAAAGCATAAGCACCACTCAAGTCAGCAGCGCTTGGATTTTGAGAAACGTCTAAATCAATATATGACTGAGTGGCCAATCCCGTGAAAAATCCAGCTCTGTTGTGCACTTCTTCATTTCTAACTGATTTATTATTACTTGGTTGAACGCCTAAAGGAACCCAAAGGAAACCATGTTGAGCAGCAAATGTGAAAATATCCAACAACGCAGTTTGTTTATCACCAGCTTGTGAAGCAGAATTAGTAAACCCAGCAGCTAATTTATCTTGGAAACCTCTGCGATAAAAGATGTTGCTGGTTTTCTCGAAGAATGCTTTTAAACCAGATGAAATTGTGCCAAAATAGGTTGGGGTACCAAATATAAAACCATCATATTGTTCAAGTTCTCTTACTTTAGCAGTGGCTTCTTCTGCAGTAAGCAAATCTGCTTCAATGCCTTGAACGGATTTGAGTCCTTCAAAAACTTTCAAAGCAACGTTTTTGGTAGTGCCTGCGCCACTGTAGTAAATGACAGCAACTTTGACTGGTGATTGGCTGGCGGACATTGTTATTGTTTGAGTTTAAGAGTTTTGGTGTAGAATTAGTTGAAAGGGGGTGTGAGTTGTCAGTCGATTGATTTTTTAATTATGAATGATTGATGTTTTAATATTAAATGATTGAAGACAAAATAAATGTGCTCAATTACATCTTATCGAAATGGCAGGTCATTACCTTATTTATATATCTTTTCGTCGTGACACTGTGTATTTGTGAATGTGTATACTATTAGTCAAATAGCATGTTAAGTAGATCAAAAACATAAAGGTGTGGTGCCAGATGCAGACAATAGCACGGCTGAAACAGGTACTACTTATAAATCAAAGCAGCCATGATGACAAATGCTCTAATTATGGTACTATGAAAGTGCTCACCAATATTGGTAAACTGCGATTTCTAATTACTAATGCGAGCTTTACGCTGATTGTGATATTCTACTTTTTTTATCGGCATGCATGAGAGCGCTGTGGCGCGCGTAACATGCTATAGTCGGGTTGGTGTCGGAGAACTTGCTTATTTCCGCTTAACTTGTACGGGTGTTAGTTCAAATTAGGCATATGGCCGATTAGTCAGTTGAGTCGATAGCTTTGTAATTTTTTTTCTTTTTTTTTCTTTTCTTTTCTTTTTTTTTTTCTTTTCTTTTTTTTTTAACACAAGTGATGATCATGATGGAAAAAAAGTCTCCGCGCGATAAGCAAACTGTTTCTCAATATATCTTCTCTTCTGCTATCTTCTCTCTTTTTCTCTCCACGAGTCACTGTTCCGCCTCTGTCAACCTTTATAAAAAAAATACAAACCATGGCTTACATTGGCTCGGTCATTTATTCTGCTGTCAAGCCTATCTTCAAGATTTACTTGATCATGGGCACCGGCTTTCTCCTAGCTAAGCTCAACGTCCTCACGGTTGATGTTACCAGAAATATTTCAGACATGATCGTGATGGTAGTTTTGCCCTGTTTGTCCTTCAATAAAATTGTCTCCAGCATTGCCATCTCTGATTTGAAGGCAATTGGCGTGATATTTCTAAGTGCAGGAATACTATATGCCGTAGGAGCGGTGTGTGCCATTGTCACTATTGCCATTACTCCGGTGCCCCGAAAGTGGTATGGTGGGGCAATTTGCGGCGGGACTTTCCCGAATATTTCTGATCTTCCGATTGCTTATATCCAGACCTTAGATACTGGGTTAGTGTTCAACGAAACTGAAGGTAATAAAGGCATTGCCTACGTTTGTATTTTCCTTGTTACTTTTTTGATTACCTTGTTTAATTGTGGTGGATTTAGGTTAGTAGAGTATGATTTCAATAGAGAAAAAAAAATTAAAGCTGATCTTGAAGAACAAAAAGCAACAGCTAGGTTTGCCTCAAGTCCGGAGAAAGGCTCGTCCAAAGAAGATAGTTCAAGTGATGAGCCTAAAAACAATTTAAATAAAGAGGATACCACTCAGCAGCAGCAGCAACCTGAAACCAATGCTGACAAACAAGATACAGAGAAAAACAACATCAATAATATTAGCGATAACCAACAAAATCCTCCTACTGTTACTTTTGATGATGATGACTCCGAGGCGGCCATATCTGCGGTGACAAGCTTGTCTTCATCAGTCGATGATTTGGAAGAACCAAATCGGGTTAAGGGACTCAATAGTAATGAGCTACAACAACCAGCAAGTATGTACTCAAAAACTTCATCTCGCCAAAGAAGACCATCAAACTCAACTTTGCAAAAACGCAGCAGAAGGCCTAGTAGCACCAAGTCCTATCACAGTTATGGCAAATCTGCAATTAATCATAACAATAACACGAATATTTTGTCTCCTGTCAACTCGGCCCTCACGTATCTTTCCAATGATGATTCATTGCATACTGCTAACACTTTAGGCGTCACTAATTCAAGAAACTTAGAACTTCGATCTTTACCATCTCAAAACGTTAGAAACGTTATTGTTGAATACAGTCGAATTAATAATGAGCCAGCATTGAACAGATTGAATACTTTAACAAAACTTGCAACCACAGAGATTGGAGCTCAAACTGGCAAAGATATGAAAGATGCAGGTAAATCTATTAAACTTGTAGATAAATATCATTTAAACTGGCTCATTTTTCTTTTACAAAATTTTCTTCGTCCATGCTCTATGTCTGCATTAATAGGTCTTGCTATTGCTTTAATTCCTTGGCTTAAAGCATTGTTTGTGACAACTGATCGTGTACCCGATATGAAAAATGCTCCCGATAAATTACCACCACTCAGTTTCATTATGGATTATACTGCGTATATCGGGCAAGCATCAGTTCCGCTAGGTTTGCTAATGTTAGGAACCACTATTTCAAGACTAAGTTTCGGAAACTTAAACAAAAAAATTCTAATTAGTGCCGCCACATTAGTAATTTTAAAACTTTGTGTTGTTCCTATTGTTGGTGTTGCATGGGCCTCAAAGTTAAGACAAATGAATTGGTTGGATGATGATATGATTTTTTTTGTTATTGTGGTGACTTATTCTTTGCCTTCTGCTACTACTCAATTTTATTTCACTGCTTCTTGTACGGATCCTGATGCTGAAGATACTACGCAAATGGACTGTTTGTCGGTGTATTTGTTGATGGAGTACGTTTTACTAGCAGTGAGCTTGCCGTTTGTGGTCACTTATGTTGTTGAGAAGCAGTTGAATGTGTCCTAGATTTTGCGAGTTGCTGTAAAAAAAAGTACCTTTTATCAATTTTTTTTTTTAAAAAGAAGCTTCAATCTATAACATATGCCTGATCTGTTTCGGAAACCTCACTCAGAAACATATTCTACACAGCATCTTATGTCATAATATTATTATACACACTTTCAATTCCTTTTCATTTCATTGACAAATAGACTGTTCTTAAAACATATCTAGGGATCTATTTTTTTTGAGTTTTTTCGTTTCGTTATTCTTTTTTCCTCCGCATTGTTTTATTTTACTCTATTAACACACATATAAAGGTTATTTTCAGATAGGATGCTACTTTTGCAAGCATAATAGATATCGAGATGACTCACATAAACGGAGTTCATTTTAAAGCACACTAAGTTCTCAGAATAGTTAAGTCTTGCAACGCCCTAATAGCATCTACAGTCACTTATATAGCTTTTTCTTGCACTTATCAGTAACAAAAATATATCTACCGTATAAAATAAATCTAAAAATATAATATTCAATATTGAAAAATTGAGGTATAGACGTTTGTTTAGTAGACAAAGCTACTGGAGATATAATTTAGGTTACTCTGAAGGACTTATGGTGTGGTCGGGGGTTATGTATCAACATGCATGCATGGCTCGGCATAGGCTCCAAAAAAAAAAAAAAATAAAAAAAAAGTTTTTTCTTTATATTTTTTTTTTTTTTGGCTTACAGTTCACTTTTCATTTTTGAGGTATGTCATATCTAAAAGTTTTATCAAGTGGAAGCAGGGGCTAGCTATTGCCCTGGTTTCATTTTGTTTTTCAATATAGTAAGTGTCATTGATTTGTAGCGGTAAACAATTGGATTATCAGCAGCGATTTATGCTTCTACTTGTATAATAGTCTGCCTTTTAAAATTTTGCCTCGTTCATCACGGGTTCAAATGAACGTTGAGAAGTTGCTCCTGGGGTTTTAATTCCTTGTTGGTCAAAGTTTTTGAATTTTTTAGAAGCTCTGCATTACCTTTTTCTTTAGAGCCCTGAGAGTGATGCGTTAACGTACATCCTTTTGAGATTCAAAGGTCAAAGTGTATCTTCTTCTAAAAAAAAAATTTGAGAGAAAAAATCAGGCAATCAAATAGTTTAATCCTAACCCTTCATATATCTTTCTTTCGGCATTGTTCTTTTGCAAATAAATGCATGCTGTATTTTTGCATAGTCTTATTTACTACATTTCCATGTTAATGAACTAAATAATATCACTATCTTAGAGTGGGGAATGATACTGAAGTGAAACTTTCTTTATTTAATTACAAAAATAACAACTAAACAACTAAACAACAACAATAATAAACAAAGTCAAATAATAGCCATAATAAACAAAACCCTCCGGTATATTTATTATCTGTAACAAAAACTGTCTGTTCTCCTCTTTTTTTTTTTTTTTTTTTATAAACAAACGAATAGCTCAATCTAATAAAATATACGTTATAAACTATGCTTTTTTTCTACGACACACTAAATAAGACTTCTAATCCTAAGGAAGCAAGAAGCAAAGCTTTTAATAAGAAAAAAAAGGTGAGCATTTATTCACGTGCGTGCGCAAAGTACTTTCTAGTCGGCCCGTATGCATTTTTCCTCGACTCGAAGGCTGCAAGATCAAAAGGCCTGCAATGACAACGCAATATAATTAGTATTTTAGGGTCATCAATAGAAATCTCTAAAAGCATACTTTAGTTAAAAGATTTCAACGCAATTATAAACCGTCCAAATAACTGCTACTTTAGTTCTATCATCATGCCATTGAAATTGAAAGTCGGTTTTGTTCCGGAGCATTTCTCCACCCCAATTCAGTTTTCCCAACAGCATAAATATTATGAATCTGAAGGTTTAGAGATCGAGTTGATCCCCTACTTGGCTGGTTCTGGTCACTTGATTCAGTCCTTAGGTGATGGCTCTATTGATATTGCTATTGGTTTAACTGAGGCATTCATTAGAGGTATTGCTAATGGTAACGAGTCTTACAATATCATCGGAACTTATGTAGACTCTCCATTGTGCTGGTCCATTAGCACCGGGTACAACAGAGACGACATCACTGAAATTGAACAGCTTAACGGTAAGAAAATCGGTGTTAGCAGAATTGGCAGTGGTTCCTATGTTATGTCATTTGTCTTAGCGCTTGAAAAAAAATTTTCCAAGCCATTTTTCCAAGACTATCCAATCTGCTCCACTTTCAAGAATTTGAGAGACTCGGTTAATTTAAAAGGTGTGGAAGGTGATGCTACTAAAAATTCAGATGCATTTATGTGGGAACATTTTACTTCCAAAAAATACTATGACAATAAAGAGATTAAGAAAATAGGAGAAATCTATACTCCATGGCCAAGTTGGGTCATTACTGCTCGTAGCCAATTGGTTGCTGAGCATGGTAAAGAAATTGCTGGTTTTTTGAGAAGTATTGAAAAAGGTATCAAGTACTTCAACGACCACCAGGAAGAGGCAATTGAGTACATTTACAACAACTTGGACTATTCTGAAGAAGATGCCAGAGAATGGATCAAAACTGTCAAATTTGCAAAGGATGTGAATGCTGTTGATTCTGATAAGGTTGTTAACAAAACTTTTAAAGTCTTGCGCACTGCAGGTGTGCTTAATGAAAGTGATTCTGATGAGGTAATTGAGCAAAGATTGAAGAAGTTTGTGGCTTGAAGAAACCTTTTGATACGAGGTTTACAATAAATTGACAGCATAATTATAAAGTGAGAATTCAAATACTGAGAAAAACACTGATTTATGTACGAGTAAAGACCCTATTTTAGTTGTAGCACGTAAATAAATATCCCAAACATACACTATGGTGCGGTTATTACCAATTTATTTACTGATTGATTGATTGATTGATTGATTGATTGATTTTTTTTTTCTTTTTTTGCATTTCGAGTTACTGGCACCAGCTAGTGCTTCTCATCTTGTGAATCTCAACGCTATTATGGTAAAAAACAGCTACCTGCTAATTGGCTTAAGGTGTTCCCTACAGGTTTCACCACACCTTATGGAGCATGGTGCGTATAAGCATTACGGTTATATACTGAACTTGAACTATAATTTTAATAAAGCAGCTGGTATGCGTGCCCTAAGAAAAACAGAGACAATACGCAATAATATTAAGTTGGTGGAATTCTCAAGTGCTATGGGACACAGGTATTGTTCTTGTCATGTATGATTAATCTCGGGAATGCAGCCTCAGGTTTCACTAAATTTTAATTATACTAGTAGTATCATTTTTGCCAAATACATTAATAAAATATTATTTTGTACATTATAGCTCAATTTAGCTAGATTTAGCCAGATTTTCGTTGCCTGCCAAAGCACATATACGTGGCCACAGGTCATAGATTATTATGTTGTGGCCTTATCGTTTCTTTATGTAGCAACCTTGCTAAAACTTTGACCTTTATTGACTAAAGACAAATTGAAAAAAAGGAAATGTAACGGTTAACATATGTTGACGTATTGTCAATATGGGCGAGTACAAAGAAGCATACACACTCATGATTACGTTTTCCTGGATACTTCGCCACACATACATGGCTATAGCTATTATGCAATATGATTTATTTTTTCAAGTCCGCTGATGCTTGCTCTTTCCCTAAGTTTAAGTTTCAACAAAGTACTAAAATTTAGACTATATTTCTTGCTGTTGACCTCTGGATTTAAGCTCTTGCCTCTTTCCATTTAGTTGCGGCAACTCCACCATACGGTAATTTGCATACGTCGGGGATGAAAATAGCAAAACAGAAAAAGCAAAAAACTAGACATCAACCCAAATACAAGCCGTGCAAGATGCATGCCCCTTTCAATTAGTCGATCCCGGCAAATATGAAAGGGACATTTAACTGAGCTTAGGTACTTCACGAAAACAGGGACATACAAAAACGCACACCCAGATGTATTTAAATCTATGCAGAAGTAAGTCTCGTTGTAGCTTGAAAAGATCTTTTTTTTTCACAAAAGAAAAAAAAAAAAAGAAAATTAATGCTAGAGTTTTCTCTATCAGGGCTTTTTCCAGTAGGGCTT
>JXWR01003332.1_pt1 | contig 22021 bp, 14 predicted proteins | sample 315541 | NCBI WGS metagenome assembly JXWR01 (sample SAMN03273951, study PRJNA271842) | soil metagenome | isolation source: rice field ambient CO2 | place: India: CRRI Experimental farm Cuttack,Odisha-753006 | collected 2013-12-17
TCCTTGTCGAAGAAAAAACAAACAGAACCACAAGCTGAACAAGATCATTATTTTTGGCTTTCTTCCTCTCATCTTTTTATATTCGAATCCAGTACAATAAAGAAAAAGCAAAATACACTACGCACTCTTTGTAATCAGCCACACAAAATGCAGAATTTATTTTTTAAACAAAAAATACAATTGTACATAGACACATCTTTATCTTTCCTATTACTACTATTCTTTTATTTCAATAACTATTACTTTCTAAGTATGACCTACGCTTCTTTGGTAAATAAATAATGATCCGTTTATGAAGGACATGCGTGGTTCGTCACCTTAGGATAATATCGCTCTGGACGAAAGCTCATCCCACCGAGATAGAAAAAAAATTTTCGTTTCTTTTTTCTTTGGCGAAGATTTTGAAAAATTTGAACTGTATGATCAACTTTTCCTCACCTTTTAAGTTTGTTTCGTTTTTAAACAGGAAGAACTGCTCCTTCAACATTTTTCCCTCAATCGATTTTTAGTCCAGTACAAAAGGAAAATCAAATAAACTCATTTATAGTATAAATGTCTGCCCCAGCTGCTAACGGTGAAGTTCCAACATTCAAACTAGTTCTTGTCGGTGATGGTGGTACTGGTAAGACCACTTTTGTCAAGAGACATTTGACCGGTGAATTCGAAAAGAAGTACATCGCCACCATTGGTGTCGAAGTGCATCCTTTATCCTTTTACACCAACTTTGGTGAAATTAAATTTGATGTCTGGGATACTGCCGGCCAAGAAAAATTCGGTGGTTTGAGAGACGGTTACTACATTAACGCCCAATGTGCCATCATCATGTTCGATGTTACTTCCAGAATTACTTACAAGAACGTTCCAAACTGGCACAGGGATTTAGTCCGTGTTTGTGAAAACATCCCAATTGTCTTGTGTGGTAACAAGGTCGATGTCAAAGAAAGAAAGGTCAAGGCCAAGACTATCACTTTCCACAGAAAGAAAAACTTGCAATACTACGATATTTCTGCCAAGTCCAACTACAACTTTGAAAAGCCTTTCTTATGGTTGGCCAGAAAATTGGCTGGTAACCCACAATTAGAATTTGTTGCTTCTCCAGCTTTAGCCCCACCAGAAGTCCAAGTCGATGAACAATTGATGCAACAATACCAACAAGAAATGGAACAAGCTACTGCTTTGCCATTGCCTGATGAAGATGATGCTGATTTATAAGGGACAAACGAGAACAAGCTTTCTTTTTTCCCTACCCTAAACTGTATACATATTTACATTCATCTCGATATAGAAATTCAATAAAAATCCACATGATTTTGAAGATTTTATAATTGCAACAAGAAAACACAAACTAACTGGTACTCCTGTCTTTTATAAAACAGATTTAAATATATAACAAATAGTTGAATGTGAATATGCTGTGATTTAAGTATATTTAAACGTATTTGGCTTGTCTAATATTATATTTTTTAGATCGTTTATGGATCGTTTCAAACGGATGTAGGAGCACACGTAACAATTAGATTATATCTTTGAACATAAAACCAATAGCCTTAAAATCAAAGAAACGTCTCCTTCAACTTGCGTTAAAGGCATACCAAAGCAAGCTTATTCAACCATGGTTACCCTTGAATACAATGCAAACAGTAAACTGATCACTGCGAGTGATGCTGTTGTTGCACTATCTACCGAAACTAATATCGATCAAATAAATGTTCTCACTACATCTTTGATTGGAGAAACCAACCCAAATTTTACACCACAACCGAATGAAGCTCTAAGCAAAATGATCAAGGGCTTATTTGAAAGTGGTATGAAGAATTTACAACAAAAAAAATTGAATGAGGCATTGAAGAATGTTTCTTTAGCAATCGAAATGGCACAAAGAAAAAGAGCGCCTTGGGAAGCTTTTGCTATTCAGCTACCAGAGCTACACTTTATGCTTCGTAGTAAAATAGATTTATGTTTAATACTCGGAAAGCATTTAGAGGCGTTGCAAGACTTGGATTTCTTACTTGGTACGGGACTTATCCAACCAGACGTATTTGTCAGGAAGGCGGACTGTTTGCTAAAATTGAGACAGTGGGAAGAGGCTAGGGCAACATGCGAGAGAGGTTTAGCTTTAGCCCCAGAGGATATGAAACTTAGAGCCCTTTTAATAGAAACTGCAAGAAATCTGGCCGAATATAACGGTGAATAAGGTGCATAACCGAAGATATTTTAGCCTTTTCTTGATATGTCTCTATGCTACACACGACTACATAGCAAGAAATTTTAGATAGATTCAAAAACACATAGCAAGCCCATTATCATATATACTAAGGAATAGCCTTTATGAAAGGCTTTGAACTATACAGCTTGAGTATATGATACCTCTGCTTCCCAACCGCAAGCTTTTTTTCTTCGTGATGCTGAAAAAAAAAAATGGACATAGAAAAAACCTTCATAAATGAAACAGACCATTCATTACTCGTGCGGAACCAGTAAACACAACACGCCAACTTTCGAACTTTTGCCCAACATAAGATGTCCTCTCAAGCATTCACTTCAGTACATCCGAATGCGGCAACATCTGATGTGAATGTTACTATTGACACTTTCGTTGCTAAGTTAAAAAGAAGACAAGTGCAAGGTTCATACGCCATCGCCTTGGAAACTTTACAACTGTTAATGCGATTTATCTCTGCAGCTCGTTGGAACCATGTTAATGACCTTATTGAACAAATCAGAGATTTAGGTAATAGTCTAGAAAAAGCTCATCCTACTGCTTTCAGTTGCGGTAACGTAATTAGAAGAATACTGGCTGTTTTGAGGGATGAAGTAGAAGAAGACACTATGAGCACAACTGTCACATCCACATCCGTTGCTGAACCTTTGATTTCCTCTATGTTTAATTTATTACAGAAACCGGAGCAACCTCATCAGAATAGAAAAAATAGTTCAGGGAGCTCTAGTATGAAAACCAAGACTGATTACCGTCAAGTAGCCATTCAGGGTATCAAGGATCTTATAGATGAGATAAAAAACATTGATGAAGGTATTCAGCAAATTGCTATTGATTTGATTCACGATCATGAGATTTTATTAACTCCCACACCTGATTCAAAAACCGTATTAAAATTTCTGATTACTGCTCGCGAACGTAGTAATAGAACATTTACGGTTTTGGTTACAGAGGGGTTCCCTAATAATACCAAGAATGCACATGAGTTTGCCAAAAAATTAGCACAGCACAACATAGAAACCCTAGTAGTCCCAGACTCAGCTGTTTTTGCTTTAATGTCCCGTGTGGGTAAGGTTATTATCGGCACTAAAGCCGTTTTTGTCAATGGGGGGACTATCTCGTCAAATTCAGGTGTATCATCCGTTTGTGAATGCGCCCGAGAATTTAGAACCCCTGTATTTGCTGTTGCAGGTTTGTATAAGCTTTCTCCTCTATATCCGTTCGACGTAGAGAAGTTTGTCGAGTTTGGCGGGTCCCAACGTATATTACCTAGAATGGATCCAAGAAAAAGATTAGATACAGTTAATCAAATTACCGATTATGTTCCGCCTGAAAATATTGATATCTACATTACAAACGTCGGTGGGTTCAATCCAAGTTTTATATATCGTATTGCGTGGGATAATTACAAGCAAATTGATGTGCATTTGGATAAAAATAAGGCGTGATGATGTGTCTTTTGTACATTACTCATGAAAATAAATAAAAATCTTGTAGATCAAAACAATTTTTTTATTATTAATTATTAGTATATAATCAGAATATTTACGTATCCTTGAATATGTTAAAAGACTAATACATAAAGAGCATCTTAGCATTAACTTTTTACTCCTCTACAAAGTCTGGCAATTTGACTCATTTTTTTTTTTTTTTAGTTGAGTGTCTCCTCGTAATGCCATCTTGTCGCTTTTGCATAATAGAAAAACAGGAAAACATTGAAAAAATAAAAAAATAAGGGAAATATGTATCGTATACAAAAATACAGCTAAAGCTTGAACTGAAGTAGAAAATGATACCAAAGCTTATAGTTTTTGGAGGCAATGGATTTTTAGGTAAAAGAATTTGTCAAGAAGCAGTGACTTCGGGCTACCAAGTCGTTTCTGTGTCAAGGTCCGGTAAAGCTCCTCATAGCAATGAATTAAATGATAAGCAATGGATGCAGGAGGTCCAATGGACCGCTGCTGACATTTTTAAGCCTGATTCTTACCATGAATTATTGAATAATGCTACTAACGTAGTTCATTCTTTGGGAATCCTCCTAGAAAATGAAAATTATAAGCAAACTCTATCCAAATCCCCTACATATGACTCAAAATCACGCCTTCTATCTTTTGGTGCAGGTCCAAATCCTTTAAAAAAAAGCAGTCCTTATTTTACTTATGAAATGATGAATAAGCAAAGTGCTATTATTTTGGCAGATACATTTAAACAAAAAATCCTAAAGAAAAGCAAAAAGGAGCAAGAAAAAGCAAATCAAAGATCTTTTACGTATATTTCCGCCGATAAAGGTTTCCCATTGATTCCTAGTGGCTATATTAATTCGAAAAGAGAGGCGGAGATTGAACTAGAAAAAATGCAGAGATATTTCAGGCCTATTATTGTGAGACCCGGTTTTATGTTCGATGAGCACAGAAATGCAATTGGACCACGGTCTTTTATTCATACTGCACTTGAACTACTTTACTGCGGTAACAAATTTTTATTGAGAAATAAGCTGCAGCTTTTGAACGACTTGATTAGGCCAACAGTATCCACTCAGCAGGTAAGCAAATCCGTCCTGAAAAATATCGAAAACCCAGATTTTAAAGGGGTAGTTACACTTGAGGAAATACTTAAAGCATAATGATTATGTCATTATTATATTTATTAATCTATTTTTCTCTTTTATTTACAAATGAAAAGTACTTAACTATATACAGCTTGGTATAATTTTAAAATGGTAATAACAATAATATGCAATGCTAACGGCGCAAAAAAGCCTGATATGCCTCTTGGTTGATTTGAATATTACCTACAGTTTTCATATGCTTTTTACCCTCTTTCTGTTTCGCCAAAAGTTTTTTCCTTCGTGAGACATCAGAAGCATGCAGCTTTTGGAGAACATCTTTTCTTCTTGCCTTAATTGTTTCTCTAGCTATTATCTTGTTATTAGCTCGGGCCTGTATAACGACCTCATATAATTGTGATTTAACATACTCTTTAAACTTCTTCACCCATTCTCTACCCACTCTCTCTACTTCCGATTTATGAAGTACTCTTGACAAGGCATCAATCGCATTTCCATTAACCAAGAGTTGCAGTTTTACAACATCAGAAATTCTATAGCCAGCATCCTCATAATCTAAAGAGGCAAATCCTCTGGACACCGATTTTAATTTACCAAAAAAGTCATCGACTAGATGCGATAGCGGAAGGTAATATTTTAACATCACTTGTCCATTGGTGTTTAGGTATGTTATATCAATTTGTTCTCCCCTATTACTATCGCATAAGCGTATGACACTACCTAAATATTCCTGGGGCAATGTCATAACTGCCTCTATAAACGGTTCATGGAAAGCAGCAACGTTCACCCTCTTTGTTGCTCCATCTGGAAACTCATCCGGATTTGTTATAAGCTTTTTCTTACCATCGGTAAACTCCACCAAATAAGGAACTGTGGGTTGAGTAATGATCAATTTCGAACCATACTCTTTTTCTAGTCGTTCACGAAAAACAGATGCATGTAAAGATCCTAAAAAGCCCAATCTCCAACCTTGACCCAAAGCATTGGAGGTCTCACGTTCCAAAGTAACTGACCTATCGTTGAGAACAAGTCTACTCATATCATCATCCATGGCTTTGAATTCAATCCCATCAGCCGGGAAAGCACCCACAAATACCATGGGTTTTTGTTCTTCAAATCCGGGAAGTACTTCCGTTTCATTTACTTTACTTAAATGCATTATAGTATCTCCAATTTTTGCTTCTTTAGAATCCTTCATTCCCAGCACTAGATAGCCAACCTGTCCTGTCTTTAGCGTACCTGTAGAAGTTCTGTCAGGATACATGATTCCAATATCTTTGACTTCGTATTTTTCTTTTGTCTGAGCACAAATAACCTTGTCATTTTTACGTACAGAACCATCAACAATATTCACTAGAAGAACCGCTCCTAAGTATGCGTCGTACCAAGAATCCACTAATAATGCTCTGAAGGGTTTATCAGGCCTCCCCGTTGGTGGTGGTATACGATCAATTATAGCCGGTAGTAACAGTTCCTCTACATTTAATCCTGTTTTAGCACTTACTCCGATTATATCTTCCTCGGGGAGCTCAAAGTTATTCACTATCTGATCCTTTACCTGTTTAACATCTGTAAAATTAAGATCAATTTTGTTTATTACTGGAATCAATTTCAATCCTAAACTGAAGGCTAAATAAAAATTAGCAACCGTCTGTGCTTGTATGCCTTGTGATGCATCAACCAAAAGAATTGCTCCCCCACAAGACGCATATGACCGTGAAACTTCACCTCTGAAGTCCACATGTCCTGGCGTGTCAATTAAATGTAAAAGATAGTTTTTTCCGGTCCTCTTATCTTTATAAAACATCGAACATGTTTGCGCCTTTATAGTAATACCTCTTTCTCTTTCGACTTCCAATTTATCCAAAACTTGTTTATTTCTCGCATTGGGATCGATGACGTGCGTTATTTCCAGCAGTCTGTCACTTAAGGTTGACTTTCCATGGTCAACATGGGCAACTATAGAGAAATTTCTGTAATTTTCGAGAGGTATTTGCTCGATCTGTGCTTGTAACTTCTGTGCAGGGGTAGTCGTATGGTTATATCGTAAGAAATATGCGTGTCGTTTATAACGCCGTATATGTCTCACTGGCCTAATTCTAAATTTCAGCATTTTTATGTGCAACTAGTTTCCCATATTCATGGCTCTTTTTCAATGGTTGCGGCTACAAATATAGGCGAGTTATACTTGCCCTCGTCTATTATTCAACTTTTTTATTTAAATCAAAATAGCAACATAAACATACGGAGATGATGAGAGAAAAAAGAAGACAAAAGGTGTGTCTTAATTCAGTTAAATGAAATTAAAATTGATAGTAAATGGTTGTGAAGCACCTGATGATTATAAATTGCTAAGAACTACTATCAATACAGTTGCTTCGCTACGAAAGACGGCTATCTTAAGATTTAATAGTGAAAGATTGACAATAATATCCACTCCAAAATCATCACTCAACAGCAGTAACAACGGTACAATATTACGAGGGGATACTGGTCAGCTTTGGTGTACCATTCCTCATGATGTATTCAGATTATATACAGTTATATCAGCTCGCGAGCTTAATACAATAACAATGGAGTGTAATTGTGATTCTTTATTGAGTGTGTTTAAAAGGTATGATCGAGTAATGAACCAAGGATCTTCCTCTAATATGACTATAAAACTACAGTCAATGCCAGAATGGAATACAAATAACGGAACACTTTCAGGAGGAACAGCAGGAGGCGTAGATACAACCTCAAAACCGAACCCCATTTGTGCTTTAGGTATAACATTCGAAGAAATTGTACATACCAGCGGCCCAAATGACGCTATAGTTATGAATGGGGGAGTGGATGAGCACAATGGTTTACCAACCACAGTGGGCACAGGAAATCTACTCGCAAGCAATAAGGTTATCATGCATTCGTTCAAAGTACCTGTCAAACTATTATTCCGAGCACAAGATACGCGAATACAAGAGCCAATGATTAACTATATTCAACTGATGATGTACAAGCTGCCACCAATATCGGGCGAGTTTGGCTCCGCCTTCCACGGGTTTATTAGACGTGTTGAACGGTACAGTAATGTCAACCACATTCATTTAATGGGAGTCAAAAAAAAGGAGCATGGAAATGAAGGTGATGATGTAGAACTTAAGATAATTGTGAATGAATTAGATTGGCATTTGGAAATATGCTGGAATGGACCCTTAGACTCTGTGATACAACGCCAAGAAGGGCTCACTGACAATCCTTCCCAAAACCAGCACATCGACACAGACGGCCGGCAGGAGGAAGGATCTCTTCCGATTATCGAAGCGGATAAACCGATGTCTTCACTATATACCAATACTAGAGATCGAGAGATGGAAGAAAATATCCGCTACGATGAAGATTTATTAAGAATTGAGGATAGCTCGATCGCAGATACGCGGGGAAACATTTACACAGCTGATACTAGCGGTGATACTGAATTTAATGACATATCCGTTATGGTGGAAAAGGCTGAACAGGAAAGTTCGTCCACACATGAAGTAATCATCCGTTGCAAAGATTGGAAGGTGTGTTCCAAGTTATACGCTGCATTTGAAGAAGTTGTTTTGGCGATTTCTCACGACGAATCCTGCGTATTCCACTGTTCGTTGGATCGTGGTAGCTTGGAAGATAGCGAAGATGTGGAAAAACCAAGGGAAAGAGGACAAATCATATATTATATAGCAAGATCGAAGGGCCTGTAAACCCTACAGCGGTACATTTCTTTGCTACGTTGCTAAGGAAACTCTTTAAATCTGACATGGCTGAGAACTGCAGAGTTGCAGAGTTGCAGACTATCACATCCGTACATATGTATAAAAATCCGTGCTTTACATACTAACTGCTTTTCTTTTTTCCGTTCGAAAAAAAAAATGTCGTGAGGTTGTCGGAAACCTCAGAAAAAATAGATAGAACAAAACAGCCTTACGAACGGTATGTTGCATTTTAAAGGCTACATGAACTGCACATTAAATTTGCCACTGTAATAATCTTCCATATCCCCATACAAAAACTACGCAAATATGGTACGTAATGCCTCATTAGGATTTTAAAATATGAAAAAAATGGACGTTTCAGCGAGGAATGAATAACAAGAAATAGCTAATTTGAATATATTACTGGTGTTTCATATCTATATATACCGCAGAAAAAGAAATAAGACGCAATATATCTTTAAACTGGCTCCACCCGGAGAATATGATAGAAAACTTTTTAAATTTGAATTCTGTTACATCAAAAACGTAATTGCTTGACACAGATTTTTCGAGGGCAACAGCGTGGACTTAACATAATGTCGAGTTTAATAACAACATTTTTTGACGGAGAGTTAAAAAGGCTTTGAGAAAAATAGCAGAGTGAAGTTTATTTTTAGCATCCTTGCTGATACGCCAAATAATTCAAAAATTCACTATACTAACATGGTCATTAATTTTTAATATTAATATTATTTATTTAGGCTAAAGTTCATGGTTCTCTAGCTCGTGCTGGTAAAGTCAAGTCTCAAACACCAAAGGTTGAAAAAACCGAAAAGCCAAAGAAGCCTAAGGGTCGTGCTTACAAAAGATTATTGTACACCAGAAGATTCGTTAACGTTACCTTGATTAACGGTAAGAGAAGAATGAACCCAGGTCCATCCGTCCAATAAGAAAATTAACAGTTGTGGAAAAGGAGCTTAAAAGTAACAAGAAACAAAATAGCAGTCATGCCATCTTTACTTCAAGATAGTTTTTGACTTGTATTTGTATTTCCGTTATGCGTTTTTTACTTTAAATATAAAGCAGTATTGAAATTATGTAAGTAGTGTTAACTATAAATTATTTCTTTAGGACTTTAACTTCGCAAAATTATGCTATTCATGTTATCGATTTACTTCTTTGCTGTCTTGGTGTGATGCTTTTATAAATAAGGAGGATCTTGCCGTACCTAGGGTTGGCGAACGTTTTTCTAGTTGTTTTTGAATGGGCGCTTCATAATGTGGCAATGAAAAAAAAAAAAACTAGAAAAAAACTGCAATGATCTTGACGATGACATGAAGCCTCCTTTTAACAAAATCCATTGAGGTCAACGAGCATCACCAGAAACGCCTATTATAAACTTTATAAGAGAAATACCAGTTATACAATAATGTCTACTGGAAGCAGTGATAGAAAGGATGACGTCAAATTATTGGAACTGCTGAATTCTATAGATGAACAGTTTTTAGTGCCATACAAAAAGCCGGAAGACTTGCGTAAAATCTCCTCTACTACCAAACTACAAGGTTCCACCCCAACTAAGGAACTAGACAAATTAGCCTCTGTATTGAAGGCACATTGCACAAAAATAGGTATTGTTTGCAAGCCAGGCACTTTTGATAACAATCATAAAGTTGTGATTACCGAAATCCAAAATTTTAGTAGGCCATTATTCTACTTACTAAGTTTATTCCCTTTGTTTTACAATAACAAGGATTGCCCCAAATACTTTACAGACCAACTGGATGAAAGTACGCTACAATTGCTCGATGGCTTGAGAGATTTCATTGCCGAATTACAAGAAAGATTGAAAAATGACGAAAATGCATCTCTAGACAAAGAAAGGTTAACCTCAGTTGGTAAAATATTCAATGCGTGCGATTCTCTCTCTAATTGTTCCAAGGCTGGACCTTATGGGATCCTAGCAAACATCTTAAAAGATAATGTGGCCATAATGGACGATACAATGAATGAAATAAAAGAGTGGCTTGAGGAACCCGATTTTTCAGCAAACTCGGACGATATATTTTTGGATTTTGAGGATTCAGAATCCGAATCTGATTCACAGAAAGAGGAATTTGACCAGGAAAAGGTCTATGAAAATATAAAGTCGTTTTTCGATGGGTTTACGAGGAAGATAAAGCTAATCAAATTACTTGTATCAACTTTCAGGAAAACTCTGGTGTCAAAAGATTTTACTCCTAAGAGGAATCAAGCAGAAACTTTAGACAGTATACATACATATCTGAAGGAAATACAGTTACTTTTGGATGAAGTGGTATCCACTGTACAATTTGAGCCGAAGAACTTTACGAATGAGGAGGTAAAAGAAGAACAGGCTGCATTAGTTGCAGTAACTAAAAAAGTTCTTATCCAAATGAGTAAACTATATGAAGGTGATCCAAAAAGAAAGAAATGGATTGACACATGGGAGATAAAATTCAATGAATTGTTTTAGTATATTTTCTCTGAATGTTACAGTGCATGGTATATAATCAGTCTTGTTTAGAAATTCATGCTAAAACGGATACAAGAGATATCATTGTGTAGCTGCCAGATCCACGGTCACGGCAAAAACCATGTCCATTAATATAGTGGTTGGTTGGTGGGAATATGTGGGATATCCTCAACAAAATCGAACTTATATATACGTCATTCTCGTTAACAAATTCAAATTTTGTAGTTGTCATAGTAACGCAAAATGAGATGCGTGGGTGTGATTCCTGCTTGTTGGTATTTTTCTTTGCCGCTGGTGAAAAATTGGAAATGCTGGTCCCTTGAAAAAATAACCAGCCTCGCCTTAACAGATATGTGCGAGTAAATATGAGTTTCTAACGTGCAATGTTTGGTGTTTGTTTATTTGTTTATGTGCTTCAGATGTTGAGTAAACATTAGCATTGGTGTAAGAACTAAGCCCCTCGATGGTTCGGTGCAGGATTCAAGGAACAAAAAAAAACAAATATGGACGGAAGTATTTGGCTTCATAGGCATTGGTCAAAGATATAAAAAGATGCAGGTATTAGGTCCTTGGATGGAGGAAAAACGTCTCACTTACCTTTCCTTGTATAATTTATAGAATGGACAACAACAATACATTACATTAAGATTGTATCAGTCAAGTTTTTTCATAACATTGAAGATCTTTCACTCATTTAAGACTCAATAACATAAAAAAAATAAACCTGTCATTCCTTTGAACCTTTTTATATCCAAAAATAATAACTGTCGCTCGTTTCACAACCTACCTTTTTTAAAACCACTCTTTTTCCAATACATTGAAATTCTAATTTAAATATAAAATAATTAATAATAGAATGTCACTCCTTTACATCATCCTTCTATTCACACAATTCTTACTACTGCCAACCGATGCCTTTGATAGTTCTGCTAACACAAATATTGCTGTTTATTGGGGTCAAAACTCAGCAGGAACGCAAGAATCCTTAGCTACTTACTGTGAATCTTCTGATGCTGATATTTTCCTATTATCTTTCTTGAACCAATTTCCAACCCTTGGTTTGAACTTTGCCAACGCATGCTCTGATACTTTTTCTGATGGCTTACTTCACTGCACCCAGATTGCTGAAGATATTGAAACTTGCCAGTCCCTAGGAAAGAAAGTTCTATTATCATTAGGTGGTGCATCTGGTAGCTACCTCTTTTCAGATGATTCTCAAGCGGAAACTTTTGCACAAACTTTATGGGATACTTTCGGTGAAGGTACAGGTGCCAGTGAGAGACCATTTGACTCAGCAGTCGTTGATGGTTTTGATTTTGATATTGAAAACAACAACGAAGTAGGCTATAGTGCGTTAGCTACCAAGTTAAGAACTTTGTTTGCCGAAGGTACAAAGCAATATTACCTTTCTGCCGCACCACAATGTCCATACCCGGATGCTTCTGTTGGTGACTTGTTGGAAAATGCAGACATTGATTTTGCGTTCATCCAATTTTACAATAATTACTGCAGTGTGTGTGGTCAATTCAATTGGGATACTTGGTTAACCTATGCTCAAACTGTATCCCCAAATAAAAATATCAAACTGTTCTTAGGTTTACCTGGTTCCGCTTCTGCTGCTGGCTCTGGTTATATTTCTGACACTTCTTTATTGGAATCAACTATTGCAGATATTGCCTCTTCAAGTTCTTTTGGTGGTATTGCGTTATGGGATGCATCTCAAGCCTTTTCCAACGAGCTAAATGGTGAACCATATGTTGAGATTTTGAAGAATTTGCTAACAAGTGCTAGCCAGACCGCCACTACTACAGTTGCCACCTCAAAAACCTCAGCAGCCTCAACTTCATCTGCTTCAACTTCATCTGCTTCTACTTCATCTGCTTCAACTTCTCAGAAAAAGACCACACAATCTACGACATCTACACAAAGTAAAAGCAAAGTTACTTTATCTCCAACTGCAAGCAGCGCTATCAAAACATCAATTACTCAAACTACAAAAACATTGACGAGTAGCACCAAGACAAAATCTAGTCTAGGTACCACCACAACAGAAAGCACTTTAAATTCAGTTGCTATCACAAGTATGAAAACTACTCTATCTTCCCAAATAACCAGTGCTGCCTTGGTGACCCCTCAAACAACTACTACTAGCATAGTTTCTTCGGCCCCAATTCAAACAGCTATCACTAGTACTCTTTCGCCAGCAACGAAGAGTTCTTCTGTCGTTTCCCTACAGACAGCTACTACTAGTACGCTTTCCCCAACAACGACCAGTACAAGCTCAGGTAGTACAAGCTCAGACAGTACAGCTCGTACATTGGCTAAAGAATTGAATGCTCAATATGCGGCTGGTAAATTGAACGGTAAATCTACCTGTACTGAAGGTGAAATTGCATGCTCTGCTGATGGGAAGTTCGCCGTTTGTGATCATAGCGCTTGGGTTTACATGGAATGTGCTTCTGGAACCACATGTTATGCTTATGACTCCGGCGACTCAGTCTATACCCAATGTAATTTCTCTTATTTGGAAAGCAATTACTTTTAAAGTTATTAGAGATTGATTCATAAAGTCCGAATATTTTTTTTTGCAATATCCTTTATTTTTCACCTCATCTCACCGCCTCTCTTTTATTTCGTCAAGGTACCCTGCCTTCATGTTTTTACGTTTTTATAATCGACTACTTTATATCTATAACGAATTATTTAATTTTCTTCGATTTACTGTGTTTCTACCATTTTGCGAATTCGTGCCTCATCATGACTTATTTTATTTAATTGTTACATATCAAAGGACACTGGTTTACAAACATAAAAATGATTGTTGAGAATGCCAATTCCGCCCACTTACTACTTTTCATGTGTTAAATAGTACGCATAAACACGAGATCTGACTTCGATTGTTTCCTCGTCTTCGTCAAACATCGGTTTCCAATTAACCATTTCAATTAGCTGAGGAACCAAATGGAACTCGTTCTTAGCCAATTCGAAGAATTCTAAATCCTTCTCCAACAATTTTGGTCTATGCGGTGAAAATACTACCAACGCCTGACCTTTCTCAGCTAATAAATCCTTTGTTGTTTGAAGTAATTTGTGATGTTCCGTATGATTGAAGACTAAATCACTTAAAATGATTAAGTCAAACTTTCCATTATTGTTACCTATTTTTTCGATATGTGCCAACAATGGAGAATAATCGTTTCCCCAAATATAACCCTCCGTACTGACATTATTAAAATCTTCAGGAACGTTAGACTTTATATTATAATCGATGTTCTGCATTAAATCAGGATCTGGATAATCAGTTGAAACAACCATTTGAGCCCCATTCAAAGCACAAATAACGGAAGGTAAAGCAGCAGCAGCACCCAATTCTAAAACAGTCTTCCCCTTTATTAATTCTGGATGAGAATCCAAGTGATTTGCGGTGTATATTCCTGCATTCCACAAGAGATGACCCCAAAGTGGTGACGTTCCAACGAGACGGAGTTTGATGTCTTTAACATCTGATTTGGACTCTTTTGTGATGTGTGACCTTTGATATTCTGCAAAATGAGGTTTTGGTGGAGGAGGAAGAAAATCCTCTGGCTCCTCAAATAAACCTGCTGCCTCTCCCAATGATTCTATATCAGACATACGTTTACACGCCTTATTTATTGCGATAATGCTCGAAGTATTTCGTCATCTGCAACTGTTCTTTTTCCTGATTTTAGATTTTAACTTCTCGTCATTTTGAAAAATAAAATAAATGCGGCACGAAGGAAAGAATCTGAAAATGGCGACGGGCATAAGAAATATTATTCCGAAAGGCTGTAGCAGTGACCGTTTCTCTTTTACCCCAAGAGCGGTTAATAAAAGTGAAGCACTATATATAAGAACTGAAAGATGAACATATGGGTAGATAATTAGAGTGTATGGCACAAATTGCTCGCACAGTAAAGGAAGGAAGAACAATATGTCGCAAGAAATTAGGCAAAATGAGAAAATCAGTTATCGTATTGAAGGACCATTCTTCATTATTCACTTAATAAACCCTGACAATTTGAATGCACTAGAAGGTGAAGACTATATTTATTTAGGAGAGTTACTGGAACTAGCGGACAGAAATCGTGATGTATATTTTACAATTATACAAAGCAGTGGTAGATTTTTTTCCAGTGGTGCTGATTTCAAGGGTATTGCAAAAGCTCAAGGGGATGATACCAATAAATATCCCTCGGAAACAAGCAAGTGGGTATCGAATTTTGTTGCTAGAAATGTTTATGTCACTGATGCTTTCATCAAGCATTCCAAAGTTTTAATTTGCTGTTTGAATGGACCAGCAATAGGGTTGAGCGCGGCACTGGTAGCGTTATGTGACATTGTGTACAGTATAAATGACAAGGTTTATTTGCTATACCCCTTTGCTAACTTAGGACTAATTACCGAAGGTGGTACAACGGTCTCTTTGCCATTGAAGTTTGGCACAAATACGACGTATGAATGCCTCATGTTCAACAAACCATTCAAGTACGATATAATGTGCGAGAACGGATTTATAAGCAAGAATTTCAACATGCCATCTTCAAACGCTGAAGCGTTCAATGCAAAGGTCTTAGAAGAATTGAGGGAGAAAGTGAAAGGGCTATACCTGCCCAGTTGCTTAGGGATGAAAAAATTGCTGAAATCGAACCACATCGATGCATTCAATAAGGCTAACTCAGTGGAAGTAAATGAATCTCTCAAGTATTGGGTAGATGGAGAGCCCTTAAAAAGATTTAGGCAGCTGGGCTCGAAACAAAGGAAGCATCGTTTATGACGTCCGCTTTCTCAGTGAAACACTTATGTACAGACAATATGTATGCTAATTAATCTATATCATGTTGATCTTGAGGGAAGGTAGTATCAATGTCTTCCTTTGGTGCTAAAATTTCAGGTTCCTCAGGTTCCTGTAAACCTGGGCGTTCCTTCTTAGATGCGCTTACACCGATCATAATCGAACAAACAAGGACTAATATTACCAAAAGACCGCTTCTGGTTGTCTGCCATCTTAAATTTTCGATATGTGACCTGATATCCCCCAGTATCTTGGTTTGAATCTTGTTAGAACAGTCGTTCAATTTCAGGTTTAATTGTCGATACAAAAGGGTGTTTTCTAATTTTTGATTGTTAAATTCTAATTTAGCGTCCTTTTGCAAAAGATCTATTATGATTTCATTCAGTTCATCATGGATTGAGTTAAGTTCTCTCTTGAGTTTTAATAATTGCAAGTGGTGCTCATTTAGTTGCGTGTCCCTAGAGTTTTGAATTGCGAATTTCAATTCTGTTTCTAGCGAGCTGAACAAATGTGATTGTTTATTCAGCTCCATATCCCTTAAGAACAAATCATTGTAACAGGAATAAAACTGATCATTTAGTAGTTGCAACAATAGAGCTATGATAATTTTACATTGTTCATCGGAAAAATTGCCTCTTTCACGAAGCATTTGATAAAACTTTATAGTATCCAATTGATTTTGTGAAGTAGTAGGTTTCAATCCATTGCCCTGAGTAATAAAGTCCTCTGAAAATCTGTCTAACAGGCCAATGGAGTGCTTTCCTTCGTTTTCCTTCTCTGGCTTCTCCTGCTTCTCCTTGTTCTTGGATAATGGCGATGAGGATAGGTCTGATAACTGGATATTTTTCAATGACATTGATTTCTGCAAAAGTGGTTTTGAATACGAACTAAAGCACCGCAAACACAACAACGAGCCTTGCCGCCGTATTATAGTTTTGAAGCATCGAAGCGGCAATGTACGTATTAACCGCATCATTAGTCTATTAGATGTTCAGAGTTTACATGTATACATAAACCTCTTCCATTCTTCCTTTATCGATAAAATTACTATACACTTAACTAAACTGTGCATTTTCCCCGGACTACCATAGCGCGCTATACGTTCCTAGAACGGATATGAGTTTATATATAAGTCTATGCTACCAACCTACAAGCTATGCGACCCTGGAAAAAGCGCAGAAGAATCCGAGACTAGTAAACTATGATGAGGGGAGCGAGTAAGAGGTCAATCAGCAGTGCCGCAGTGCTGCTGATTAAAAAGAACAAGCTACCACCGCGACCAAAGTTCACGCCAGAGATGGAAGCACAATGCACTGAGAAATTCCTTCATGGCGGCAGAGGGCCCGGTGGCCAAAAGATTAATAAGTGCAATTCTAAGGTACAACTACGGCATGAACCCACTGGGATCGTTGTCGAGTGCCAAGAAACGCGGTCACGTGAGCAAAATCGAAAGCTTGCCCGGCTGAAGCTCGCGCGCGAACTTGCGGCGTCGTATGACACGATGCCGTCCAGAGAGGAGGCGCTTCTACAGTGGCACCGTCAACAGAAACGCTCGCAGCGCCGGCGCAGCGTCGCGAAGTACGAGCAGCGTGAAGAGGCCGCTCGAGTCGAAAAAGAGGAACGCGAGGCCCGAGACAGAGAAATGGTGCGCGAGTTATTCCGCCGGTAACCGCAGGTGAAATTAGATGGAGGAGAAAAGAAAAAAAAAATGAAAAAAAAAGTGTAACTTTGCTAAAATTTTCACCTGCGGGTACCGTCGGTCAAGACGTGGGTTGCGAACAAAAACCCTGGAACAACAATACATTGAATAGTTCCTGCTCCTGCACACTGCACGTTGAGACCTGAATCGCATCGTGTGGTGCTTATACGCTAATCTTTGTTAGCGGACATACTTTTTCTTTTTCTTTTCGCCTTTTCTTAGTATCTTTCTTGGATTCTTAACTATTTTGCTTTTTTTAGTCATTCATTATATATGGTTCTTTAGATCGGTCGTTCCATTAACATTTTTTTTTTTTTTTTTTACACGTCAATAGTATAACTTACTCCCCACCATTTTTCCACTCTTTCATAAAGACAAGTGTATTTCACGTACTCATAATCTTCGGGCTAACTACCAACAATACACGTAAATAATAATGGGCCGTCCAAGGAAGAATGTTAGCCAGGAGAAAATACAACAGTTGAAGAGAGAACTGGAGCTGGCCGGTAACAGGACAGACGTCTTGTTGCAAGACAAAAAGGGCCGTTCCAGGTCTTGTCTTCTTTGTAGAAGAAGAAAGCAACGATGCGACCATAAATTACCCAGTTGTACCGCCTGTTTGAAAGCAGGAATAAAGTGCGTGCAGCCCTCCAAGTACTCTTCTTCCACTTCGAACAGTAACACCAACAAGAACACCCCTACAGCTGGCACTGTACCTCCTACACCTCATCCTGTAATAAAACGTGAGCTGCAAGATAGCAGTATTGGCGCTGGCGCTGGCGCTGCCACTTCTCTGAATGATATGACGATAATAAAACCCATTTCCACTAGCAATAGTAATGTTGATGCTGGCGACGCGAATGAATTCAGGAAAACGATAAAGTCCGTTACGACAAATTCCAATCCAAACCTGATGAGGCATGACAAAGATCAATATACGATTTTCTTGGAGAAAAAACTAAAAAGTTTGGAGACTTTGCTCGATTTATCGCCGGGATGCAACCAGTACAACTACGAATTATCCCAGTACAAGAAGGTTTCTCATTTGTTCAGTAACAACACTTCTGATTACTCTAGGCCGAACAGCAGCAATATGGTCATACTGCCGCTGCCATCTCCTTCCAACAAACCGCTGGAGAACACAAACAATAACGGCAGCAACGTTAATGCGGCCACTAACGATACCTCGGCCAGTACGAACAACATAAACAACAATAATGCTATCTGCCAATCCGCGAGCCTTTTGAATGACCCTTTAGAGACGCTGGACTTCACTAAGTGTATTTTTGCCAAATACAATTTGAAAAAAGAATTTTTGATGTATGACCCTATTTTTGAACTGAATGAGAAGCTGTCACGTTCCTTCTTGGACACTTTTTTCACAAGATTACAATTCAAGTACCCTATCTTAGACGAACAAGAAATCTATACTTTTTATGACCACTACCTCCACAACAAGATTCTTATCCCGCCATCTTCTCCCGCCACGTCTTCCGCAGCACCACCGTCGAATTCACATTCGTATTCTGAAATAGAATTTCATTTTCTATCCGGCAGAATGTGGCTTGTCTTCAGCATCAGCGCCTACTTACTGATGACCACAGGTAAGTACAAGGGGTTTCCACCTCACCGATATTTCTCCACCGCTATCCGTCACATCACTAAGTGTGGTTTGCATTTGAATTATGTTCAGCAAATAGAACTGTTGACATTGCTTGTCCTTTACATTATTAGGACTGATAGAGATTCTCTGATACTATATGACATAATCAAGGATGTCATGGGCATATCCAAGAAGAAACTTCATCTAAATCAATGGTATCCTAATGATCCATTTGCAAATAAGAAACTGCGACTATTTTGGTGTGTTTACCTCTTGGAAAGAATGATTTGTGTTGCTGTGGGGAAACCTTATACAATCAAGGAGTCGGAAATAAATTTACCTCTTTTCAATAACGACTCTTTTTATACAAAAGGTGTGCATGTGGCGGCTCCATCAACCAATGACCATGGTGTGCAATTCATCAATCAGTCTCTAAAGCTGCGAAGAATTGAATCTCAATTTGTAGAGACTTTGCAGCTATTGAAAAACGATTCTAGGTCAGTGAAGCAATCCATTGATCAATTGCCCCTAGTACGAAAATTTTTTGAAGATTTGGAAGTTTGGAGAAAAAGTTATTCCACTCTTGAAGTGAAAAATTTCGAAAACGAGACACTAAAACTTTATTACTATAGATCAGTGCGATTGCTTATACAACCATATTTGGAATTTTTCGCCCCGGAGGATAGACTATTTAGAGAATGTCAAGCTGCTGCGGGTCAAATTTGTCAGTTATACAAGATATTCCATCAAAAAACGCTTAATGGTCATTCTACACCAGCAGTGCATACGGTTTTTGTAGCTGGCGTAACTTTAATCTACTGTATGTGGTTAGCCAGGAATTTTGACGATCAAAGGAGGAAGAAATTAGGCGATGCTTCGAAGCATACTAGACCTTTAATCAGTGCAAGTCTCTTTTCGACGATGGATGATTTGAGAGCTTGCTCCGTTTGTTTATATGTTATGACAGAAAGGTCTAATTTTGCAAGAACCTTTAGAGATACTTTCGATCAGTTAATGAATGCCACGGTAGGTAATTTGATTGAAAGATGTGGTCCAGACTCTTCAGAGTTAATTTTCATGGCTAGTAGTGTCGCCAAGCGTACTGAACCCAAGAACATCAATGATGAGGCCAATAAGGCAATTTCATCTGGGGGTACTCTTCATGATTCTAACTCCGCAAATGCAGCTAATCTATCCAATTCAAACGATAAAAATATATCTCATAATGGCGGTATGCCGCCTGCTGTGGCTAGAATATTTGGTAAAGGACAAGCTGAAGAGCATGCCGGTTTTGTGGAAAATTCACAAGTGGATTTGGCTGAACAAGAGAAATTCAAGAAGAAGCAAGGTGTTTTAGAAAAGACCTCTGTACCCAAAAGTTTAGCTCACCTATTAACCAAAATGGATGACAGGTCACGTATTTCAAATTCTTCAATGTCTTATACAACATCTTCTTCGTCATCATCTTCTTCTTCGTCACCATCGTCGACATTATCGTTTCCTTCTTCCCAAGAAAAAAACCTGAAAATCAATGTAAGCAATGATAACAATGGTATGACCATCAGCAGCGTCAACAGAGAACACAACAATAACCACAACAATAATAATGACAATAATAATAATAATAACAATAATAATAATAATAGTAATAATAATAATAATGTTAATAATAATGATAATGAAAGTAATAGCAGAAGCACTACCAACAACAGCTGCAATAATGGCAACAACAGCCAGTATGTTCGTAACAACAACGTAACTATGGAAAATGATGTAGAAAGGCCTATTCAAGACCAATATATCGTCAAGAAACCAACCAACCAAACAGAGTTTGATTGGCAAGTATTTCAACAGCAGGCCTTTCTACAACAGCAACTAGCTCAGCACAATTTACAAGCGTATCTATCGTCCCTGAACACCGATACTATGACCAATAGAAGTCCTTCAAAATCTTCTAGCATATCTACAGCCTCTTCGCATTCGGATCCGATTCCAATAGCGATGACGCAAAGCCCAACTCCATATCCTCAAACTTCCAATATGCTACCGCAACAGCATGTATCACGACCACTGCCGCAACAACAGCGGGAGCAACCACAACAACATATTACTTCTCCACAAAGATTCTCAGAAAGCAATTTTACGAATCAATTAAACAATGGTATGATCAACAGTAATCCTCTACAATCTGCAATATTCTCTAACCATACAAGTGAAAATAAGCAATTAAGAGATGTCGAAGAATCAAATTTCAGTACATCACCCCTAAGAGCAGATTATGGCAATAATATTATCTCCTCGATACCAGCGTCATTTACTAGCAATTCAATTCCGGTCAGTGTCAAACAAGCTCGAAATGGCTCTTCTTCGGGCGATATACTTTTCAGCAACGGTGCTCATGACATGATCAACAATATTTCCACCTGGACCAATAACTCCATTCTAGATGCTTTGAATAGCAAGTCCATACTACAAACAATATTTCCCCAGAGTCAAGAGCCTTCATCTCTGTCCATGGACAAACAGCAGCAACAACATCAACAACAAAATATGTGTTCTGAAAACAATGTAACCGCTAATAATTTTCAACAGACGCAGAATGACCCTTCGTATAACAGAAATTTGTTCATGATGTCCAATCAGGAAGGTGTACAATATAATCTTGACGAAACAGAGAAGAATGGACCTAAAACACAGGTGGAAGCAAACACTAGCGCAAATCTGCATTTCGACAATGTTATTCCTACAGTAACTAACGCAGACATCAGGAAAAAGCGTTCTAACTGGGATAACATGATGACATCTGGTCCGGTAGAAGACTTTTGGACGATTAATGATGACTACGGCTTTTTAACGTGATACTACATTAATATAATAGTATGTACAAACTCATTCCTTTTTTTTTTTTTTTT
>JXWR01001058.1_pt1 | contig 21990 bp, 8 predicted proteins | sample 315541 | NCBI WGS metagenome assembly JXWR01 (sample SAMN03273951, study PRJNA271842) | soil metagenome | isolation source: rice field ambient CO2 | place: India: CRRI Experimental farm Cuttack,Odisha-753006 | collected 2013-12-17
TAGGAATGTGTAAATTAAACAATGAAGAAATGAAAAGACGTGATAATAATTGGAAGTATGAGCAAAATATGAGAAAGGAAACGCTCCAATGTAGGCCACTCAAGCAGCAAACTATGTCGTTTTTATTGTCAATTATGGAGTATTTATTGATAAACAAAGCAACAATTGTAGACCGGATCTATGTCAAGACACTATAGTTTGTTAGTATTGCATGCTATTGAAGAAAATAAAATGAAAAAAGAGTCTGTTCACATACCTATTGAGCTCATCAGCACTCTCTAGCTGGTTTTGAGCCGCCACTCTGCGTAACACTTCTCTTTTAGAACTTTCTTGCACAATGCCATCGAGCAAGAGTTCGTCCAAGATGTGGTATGCCGTCTGGAAATTGAAGATTATGTCTAATTCGCAGACGTTGCCGTACGCCTTGTCCATCTGCTCAACATAGCGCTGGATTATCTCAAGGGTTAGAAGCTCGTTGTCGTCGTTGGGGATATTGGTGATGAAGAACAACGAGGCGTATCTTCGATAAACAATTTTAGAGTCCTTGTACTCAATGATGTTGCACATTTTGGCTCTGCGGGACAAGATGATGGCGGTCAACTCCCTGAGAATCTTAGACTTTTCCTTTTGGGAGAGTGGGATGTACCACTTAGCCAAGCGGACCTTGCCCTGTCTGGAGAGGAGTATGAGGTACTTGATCATGGCTGCGGTTTGTTGTGCTGGACAGTATCTCTTCTTCAGTGTGATATAGTCTATAGCTCATAGCTTGCAGTCAGTTATTATGTGTTTGTTGTTCGAATATCTGGCGATTCTAGACTTTTGCAAGCCAGGGCCACTAACCAGATAGCGTGCATTTCCTGGTGTTCTAATTCTTCATCCTGGACGTATTCCTACACTCACACTGTCACAGCCAAAACAACAACAAATTAATACAACAACAACAACAATAACAACAACACGTCCAAAGGCCGTCTTCGTCTTGCTCGTCTCTCTTACTGCCTTCTTGTTCATATTCATCTTCGCTGCCTTGTTGCCATTTCCTCGAGCCCTGCCCCTCTGCTTGCTCCGTTCCAGCACCCTGCCTCGTTCCTCCGAAGACTCCAAGGCTGTTGATCTCCGTTGCCTGTCATCTGTCAGTTGGTCTGCCACAACATAGAAGATACAACCTAGCATAACACAATACCATACCATAGCTCACTGTCTAACCCATCCAATTGCAATGTCTCCCGTAAAGCTAAAGCCCAAAATACACAGGCTTGTGCGCCGCTACAGGCGCTCCATCATCTTTAGCGCTCTCTTGTCCTTCATCATATACAGCCTTTTCTCGTTGCAGACAGGCAACTCTACATCGCCAATGTTTAGCGCCGACAGCCTCATACCCTCGTCTGACCGCAATAGCCATGGCTCAAACAGCAATGGCAATGGGCGTTTCAGCGCTAAAGAAGACACTTTGGTCTATCAGGACCAATTAAGAAAACTCCATCAACAAAAATATAAAAACGGTCACGATGAGCTTCTAAAAGACAGCTCCGTTGATGATAATATCAAAAACATCAACTCATACCTATTCCAGCAGTCCAAATTGTCCAATCAGGACATTGATAAATTGAAATTAGCGACCAAGAGCTCGCTTCCTTACGACAAGCAAAGACTCAAGCTAGCCCACAATACATTCAGCGATATTTTTCAAATTTATCGCGACTACAAACCCAGCGTTGATGGTTTGCATAATTACAAAAGCGAACAGAGAATCTACCATGCCGGATACGATACAAAAGATAATACCGCCAATCCAGTATTCAGTGAAAAATACTTAAAGCAATTTCTTACCCTCACTGATACTGAACTTGACGAGATGAAATATTCCCACAGCAAAGTTGTAGAAAACTTGCCTGAAGCTTTTCCGCAAGGAATGTACAAGGGCAACGGCATTGTTTACGTTGGTGGTGGCGCCTTCAACTGGTTGGTCATGCTATCTATCAAAACTCTTAGATACTTGGGTTCCGAACTTCCCGTTGAAGTTATAATCCCTAAAGTTGAAGAATATGAGTTGGATTTATGCGGTAGAGTGTTTCCTGCATTGGGTGCTAAATGTGTATTATTACCGCAAGTGCTCGGTGAGCAAGTCATTAAAGAATTTACGTTCAAAGGGTACCAATACAAAGCATTAGCATTACTAGCCACATCATTCGAAAATGTGCTTTTGTTAGATTCCGATAACGTACCGGCACTTCGTCCAGATTACTTATTTGATTCAGAACCTTTCAAATCCAATGGCCTAATTTGCTGGCCTGATTTTTGGAAAAGAGCCACATCACCATATTTTTACGACATTGCTGGAATTGAAGTCAAACCTAAAAGGGTTAGATACGGTTATCATAACTATGGCATTCATGAAGCAGGTATTATTAATGAGGACCAATCTGATGATATGGATAAAGTTCCATTACACGATAGAGAAGGCGCTATTCCAGACCCAACTACTGAATCTGGTCAATTAATAATTCTGAAAAACAAACATGCCAAATCATTATTATTAGCTTTATACTACAACTTGTATGGTCCATCTCATTATTATCCATTATTTTCTCAAGGTTCGGATGGCGAGGGTGATAAGGAAACTTTCATTGCTGCTGCGGTGGTGTTGGGCAAACCGTTCTATCAAGTGAACAAATTTTTGAACGCATTTGGCCATTTTGATTTGGATCGGAATTTTGTCGGTTGTGGCATGGGCCAATATGACCCAGTGGAAGATTATGAAATACTATCAAGTTACGAAAAAACATTATCTTCACAAGACAAAAAATTCACCAGCTTTGAAGATGCAAACAAAGAACTTGCCAAATCATCAATGGATTTTGCCCCATTGGAGCCAAAAGTGCCACGCATCTTATTTGTTCATGCAAATTTCCCCAAATTAAACCCAATTGAATTGAAGAACAAAGGACGATTATTTAATAAGCGAGGTGATAGAATAAGATTATACGGTGAAGGGATGCCTAAGCGGATAGGCTATGATTTTGAATTGGTTCAATGGAGATCAATGTTTTCATTGGTTTGTGAATTGAAGATTGAAATAGATACATTTAAAAATATTGCTAGACAAGAAGTATGTGGCGAGATTTCTGAACAACTCAAATTTTTGGAAGATTCTATTGATACGTTGGAGCATTAGTTTTTACGGCTTAAAACCTAGCGATCTTTTTGTTTTTCTATTGTCAACAACAAAACTCGATTTTTTTACACGAATTCTCCTATTCGAAATATTACCTACTTACCATAGAAAACATTCCACACCATGATTTCATCTACGTTGGTATTCCTCGATGCACTTAATCAATTGCTTAGCCTCAAATCTAAATGCTATTCATTCTAATATGCCTCTTGTTTTATTTTTTTTTTTTTTTTTTACCACTACCAGTTACGACCAACTTGCATTTCCTATCAAATTGCATCAACATTCATTCATTTTATTAGCGGACACTATCAAATCATGTCATTCACTCATTTATGTCACATACAATTTATCAACAAACTATGTTATTCATTCTTACTAACATACCAACTAATTCGTCATTCATTTATTAGGTTCTATTTTATTTTATCTATTAGTTAACTTATCAAAACATTAAATCTTTATTTTCAAGATTTAACCCGTCGGTGTATTTGTTTTCCTACTATTTGTCCTTTCTTACTGTTAATTAATTAATCAAATCTTCATTTTAATACTTTATACTTTTTCTAATTACTTTATATTTATTTTTAATTACTTTGTTTTTGTTTCAAGCTCTTTTCTCCTTTTTTTTTTCTTTTTTCAAAAAAAAAAAATCTTTATGTTAGTTCTTCTCTTTGACTATTCTAATTTCTGTTTTTATATCTTTTTTCTCTTTTTTTCGCAGTTACTCACTTATTTACTCAATCACTATGTTTTCCATCCTTTTACTTTTAATTTTTTATTTAATTATTTTTTTTTTTTTTTTGGTTTCAATTTCAGTCACTAAATGATACTCTTTTGCATCTTTAATTTATTTTTCTTACAAGTTATTTACATTGTCTAATGATTAATTACCGTCATTCTGTATTATCATGGCTCAAGTATCAAACATAATGTTATGCGACGTGATATAACCCTCAAGCTAGCTAGACAACCAGAAAAGCTTCACATGGGGGACTGTGTGTATTGTCTTTTAATATTCATATATCTTTGTGCTTCATTATGTCATCAACATCATATATTCATTCTGCGATTTACATATAATTCTAGTTAATTCACTTATAAAAATGTGTATACATTTTATGATGTTTCATGCATACACCAACATGTCGGATCAAAAATTTCACACGTAATGTATCATTTAGCTCTATCTCATTTTCCCATTTTCATTTACATATCAATTTCCTACTGTAAGCTACACAGCTGTTGAAATGAAAAGATTATGCGCAGGTATATTTTATTAAATTACTTTATAGGTGGAACGTCTATTCTAAATTCAAGAAACTGTCAATATAGATGACAATAAGGCAACCGTTCTATTCGTATGAAGTAGAATAAAAAAAACGAAGAAACGAATAAGCAGAGAAAGATAAGATACAAACTAGCCTAAAAGAGCCAAAATCTAATAAAGTAGTAATCTAGAACAAAAATTAAAGTATTGACGCCTGATATATCTGACAAACAATCAAATAACCAAACAAGCAAACAAGTTAACAAGCTGGAAGAAATTAACGTCCTTTGGTGGAAGGGGAAAACGAAATGAAAAAGTTAGCTCAATACAGGGCAAAGAAAGTGGTAGCAGGAAAAAGAAAAGAAAAATAGAGAAAGGAAGTGAAAAAATTGATAATGATATAAACCATAGAAGAAAAAGAGTAAGCAAAAGAAAAAGAAAACTCGAGATTAAAAAATTATATAGGGCAAAAGAATTCAGAGAGGAGTTATCGAAAACCCGTGCGATGTAAAACCTCATTTTCTCAATAACTTCACACTAGAATCACTGTTCTCGTCAACGTCGTCGTCAAGGTATGAATTTCTTTTGCCTTGTAGTTTTTCTATAGCCTTTTGCGAATCCACGTGTTGTTGATTATCAGGCTCACCAAAATTGAAATCAAAATCAGTAGCAATTGCATTACTATCAGCATCAGCATCAGTTGACTGTAGCTGTATATTGCCGCTGTGTTTCTGTTGGTCACTTTGTTGCTGTTGATGTAGATGTGAATTGTTGAGGTCAAAAAAATTGAAAATTTGGTCATCGCTATCTTGTTTCTGGTTCTGTACTCTATGTATATTGGTATTGTTATTATCCCCAGTAGCAGCAATACTATTGTTTATTGACTGATGATGGCTGCTAGCTAACTCATTTACATCATCAAAGATGTTATGGCCGCGTGTTGATAAGGAAGCGGCTCTAGTTGTTGTACCCGCACCAGTATGACTGCTATATGCATCGGCAAAAATGTCATTGGTGGCTTCATGAAATTCACTTTCTTCATCGTCAAGCAAAAATATATTTCTTTGGCCTTCTTGCGATTCGTCAAATGAGTGCGCGTGCGGGTGTGTGTTCTGGGCAGGACTATCTAAGCTAATTAGCTGGAAATTGTCCCTGTCGTCCATATCAAGCAAATCTTCATTATCATGGAATAATCTGTTGGAACGATAACTAGCATTATTGTGATTATGATCATCATTATTATCCTTTTCTTGACTCTCACCGTCATTAGGATCTTCACCACACTTGGCTCTTTTCTTTTCTTGGTACTTGGTCTTTTGCTTCTCGTAAAATGAATTCAATAAACCTTTACAAGCATTAGCCAAGATCAAAAGCACTAAAAGCACTGTCAATGTGGACTGCATTGCAATCAACACAAACCCAATAATTGTGCTTTTAATTTTACTTAACGAGACCACATCAGTAAACAAGAAAGTCAAAATCAAACTTATGACTCTCACTATTTGAATAAAAATATTCAAAGTATTACCCATCTTGGTATTGAATGGCATAAAAATACAAAAAAATGCACAAAGGCAAACATCAATTGCCAACTGACCAAAAATTTGCACCAAGCCATGACCAACCCCAAGGGCAATGAATGCGTTTCTGCCAAATACGGCAAGAAATGAAGGAATGAAAACCCACCAAAATTTCACTTTGAATTCATCATAAAACACACCATACTTCGTGATCCAAGGTTTATGGAGAAATAAAACTTGTGGACCTTTCCAATCCTGTGCTTGTGCTTGTGCTTCAGCTGCTAATTTCTCCTCAACTAATTTCTTGTGGGCAATGTGGGCCAAATACCAAATGCGAATAGCATAAGCAAGTAACACTGCAGTAAAGACAGAAAATGTCAAAGCAGCTAAAAAGATCGTAGCCCATGAGTCTTTGAGACGGAATTGATAAAGTGATAAAAGAACCCAAACTCCATATAAAATAATGATTACTCGAATAAGTGTAAGTCTCAAAAATCTGCGGTATTCTTTTCTGAAACCTTGAAATTTTGGTTTTGCAGGTTCTTTTAATGAAGTTGATGATGATGGAGGAACACCATTATTAGTATTTAATATATTGGATTTGAATGAGAGTCTAGTTAATAATTTTGAACCCCTTGATTTGTGTCTCTCTGGTAGTGGGAGCATTTCAGTGGAATTGCGAGCATTTTCGTATTCTTCCCATTCTTTTTGTAATTTTGCCATTCTTTTTTCAGTGTAATATAGTTCTAAAGCTATCTTGAAAGCTAGCATAAAGACAATAATTGTTGCAACAATAATGGCCCACCAAATTAATAACGTCACAAATCCATTAGTATGTGGTATATGATTTTTTTCAAGGTATGCTTCCACACCTGTGACATATTTGGAATACGTTTGGGTTGAACTATCACTTCCAGTAGTTGGAATACTACTGGTAGATTCTCTCTTCACAACAAAAAATCCGTTATCAGTAGCATATCTTTTGGTAATTTTGAAAGTGTCTTCCAAACCTCTTTTAGCCGAACTTGAAGAACCAGAACTTGAAGCAAGTGCCTGTAACGCACTAAGACTACTTTTACTCAATTTATCCTCGTACAATGTTGTTTTCCCAAGAGTTGCATAACTCGATTCCGTCAAATTACCGCCAGTATTATTTCTCAATCTATCAATGGATCTTTCCATGCCTGCCCATTCTAACACACCACATGTCCAACTAAAATTTCTGGTGAAGTTTCTGTACACTTTTGGATAACTTATGGAATAAGCCCCATTGAGACATATTGTTTGGAGCCAGCCAACCAAATCACCTAATCCTGGAGGATTCCATGCATTTGAAGCAACATTTGTCCCTGGACCACTAGCAGGAGCACTGACACCATTGGCAGCCGCACCATGGCCTGCTTCCGCACCAGTGGCTCCGGTTGTTGCTGCATGAGTGCCAGCAACATGGGTAGTACCCCCATCGGTAGTTAGGGCATTAGTACTTTGAGAAGCAGCACTAGAGCTCATAGCAACAACCAATGCTATAATAGCAGCAATCGCAGTACCCCATTTAGCACTACTCACGTTGGTAGATTTACCATTAGTAATATCAGATCTAAAACATCCATACTCTTCACTATTGCCGTTAATATCGTACAATTCGATCAAAATGTTTCCCTCGATATCTGGAATGGTAAATGCTAACTCAGAGATGGAAGAAACGTATTGTGAAGGTACCGTATGATTCCCCTGGATTGTCACATCTGTATTTTTAGTAATTGGGCAAAGTTCGCTAACACCATACTCACAAAACTTGACTTCTCGTTCAGCTACTTTGATGCCATAGATTGTTAAAGTGATCTTTGCGGTGGCATTCACAGTTTCCTTTGCTGTGCCGGTTGCGGTATAAAAGACAGAATGTGTTAATCTGTCAAAGGAGAATTTGAAGTTTGTCACTTTGATGACGGCATTATCTGAATCTGAAGCACAGTTGAAAGATCCGTATGAATCTATAGATGTAGATGCTTTACCAAGAACGACATCAACAAGTATTACACTTATAAGAAAAAGGATATAATTCCACTTCATTATTGAAAGCTCAGTGAGACAATATTCTCACCTGCTTTTATAATACTGTCTTTAGCAAACTTTCTGCGTAGAGCGGTTCTATCAATGAATAACTTGATTGATTTCTGTCCGGAATATCCAGTTCGCTCGTTTTACTCACCTGAAAACACCATGCAAAACACACGACGTCAAAAAGGGTAAGCAACTAGTTAGAGAATGTTTAGAATTTTTTGGGAAAACCCAGAGGGGCAACGCTTTTGGACAGTTTGAGGTTTAGGGGCTTGCAGAGCATCAGAGGGAAATATTTTCTGATTTTGATTTTGATTAGCCGTTTTCTGTTTTTCACTCATTCAGCAAACGCCGGTGGTGGGTAACCGGAATTTAGAAAGCCCATGCGCCCGGAATGTACATGCAAGATCACAGGACTCTCAAAGTCGGCCCAATCCGTATGTTTGATTGCCCGTTAGAGGTCTGCCATTCGCCCAAGAGATATGGGGCGCAGATTGTCGCAATCGGAATTAATTTCCGGGAAGAGTATTTCTCGGAATACAATAAGTACAATGGTGCAGATCATTTTTCTAGTTAGTTCAGTGAGAATTGCAGTTGGCAGAAGTTCTAGAAGGAGATATGTCTAAGACACAGTAGAGAAAACAAAAAACATGGTATTCGTGATGCGTCATTAGAAAAAGAAAAAAAAAAAAGGGAACAATATTGCTGTTGCTAGGCCAATTTAACGGAATATTAGCAGCAAACAGATAAGGTCAAAACATATTTGGATCAAAGCTTGGCTTTGATTGCATTAAGTCTATATTTTATGTCCTTTAGGACTTTGGTGCTTGGGTCCCATTCATCAAACTCCTGTAACATCAAGTTCACATATTTCTCACCATTCTTTATATTGCATATCGACTCATACATTAAACCTCTTAGACACCAGGGCAAATGAAAAGGGTTTATTCCTAAAGTATCTATTACAAACTCCTTGCGACGAATAGCAATTTCCTCATACTTTTTGTTTGTGGTTGAATATAAGAAAAAATTGAGCCCGAGTTCGTAAACTTTGTACTCGTTATATATTTTTGAATGACCACCGCCTGTTAATGGTCCCGCTAAAGCATTCGATATTTCTTTAATCATTCCATGGTCATTGAGGCCCATGTTATGCAATAATAATGAACAGTTGAGAATTTTGATTAAAAAATTAGGAGTATTGGAATCTTTATCAATATAAATTGATCTAAATATGTTTGGATGTTGTATATGAATGCATGTTGATGAGTAAAGTGGCACTAACTGGTCATTAATCGATCCAATATACACTATTTTAGCATTATTACTTAGTAGTATTTTCAAGCTTTCTAAATACTTCAACGATTGCACTGAATTGAAGTTCTGAAACTCAAATAACTCAAGCATTGAATCGCTTTCGATGGTTGAGTATGCCCTAACAAAAATTTTCTTGTTCACCCCGTAAAATGGGCCAATGCTGATTCCAGCCATCGCTAATATACCAAGCCTCTTCCTGTGTAATTCACTAATAAGGCCCATCTCAATCAACTTGGCCATCAATATTATTGATACAGGGGTTCCCTGAGAATGAGCAGCCACGTAAATAAAATCATACTGGTTCAAATCGTACCTTGACAAAACGTCATAAAAGTAATTCACCCGATCAAAAACCTTCCCTTCTTTCTCCAACGCAATTTTTGACACAAGCAATTTTGAATTATTACCAAAATGGCTTCTATTTTCATTCACCCATTGCCTAATTGTATTTTCCGCTTCCGACATGAACTTCATAGAAGTACCAGTAGGCTCTCCAATAAATGGTCGAAGATATTTGGTTGGGAAGAAACCATGAACGCCAATAATCAATATCTTTTTAAAGCTTGTGTCAGGATACGTGTTTCTCAACAAATGTGATTTATCTGTGCTTTCAGAGCCATATCCAGCCTTGCTACTAATCTGTGACACTAATGAGCGAAAATGATTGTAGTAACTATTTTTGGGTATTGATTCTAAGAATGATGGAATAATTATATTGTGTGTTTGTATATCAGTTGTACTGCAACTGAAATTAGGCTCAAGTGGCTTATCCGTGAAATCCCACTCTTCTGAATATAATGTGTTAGACCTAATTACCTCAGTAATGACCTTCTTCGCATCGTCCTCTGATGCTGTGGATGTCTTATTGGACCAAAAAGACCAAGCTTTATTTAAGCTCGTACTTGAGTTGTTTCTTCGTTCACTAAGCTGTTCATTCACAATGGCAGCCACCGACGGTTCTCCGAAACCATCTTCTTGTGCAAGAGGCGGTGCTGATGTAGTAGCGCCCATTGCTTTGAATTGTCTTTCAGCTTCCACGGAATCATTCGCCACAGGGTTCGCAGCGTTATCTTTGTTATTGTTTTTACTGTTATCTCCGGCGCTGCTAATGGATGCTATAGAGACTTTTTTCTTCCATGTAAACCATCCATTCCTGGTTACATTTTTGTCGTCTTGTGGGTTATTCAGCATGTCATCTATGGTTTCTCGTTATCTTCTATTTTGCGTATGGTGTGTCAATTGAATTCCGTGACAATGATAGCGATGATGATAGTAATGATGAAGTCTATCTTTACCCTTCAGAATCTCCGTTTCGAGTCGTACCGCTGTTTGAAGTCTGGTTGCGGGCCCTGGTGTTTGCAGATTATATACCTACATACAGACGTTGTGCATGTTGACATTCATCATTCTAAACACTAGACATCAAAATTACAAAACAGAGTAACAGTTTGAAACATTCAATTTATGGTTCCTAAACTATAATACAAATCAATAATGCTTGAAGTAAAATACATAATGTGAAACAAAAGGCCACTTTGGGTCTATGCTTTGATACGGTGACTTCTAGTTCTGGTCAATGAGTGATCATTCCAAACACTTTGCTGATATTTTTCACTGACAGTACTAATAAAGTATTTACCACCAGAGTTTGTCCATGAGACTGATCCAGGCAAAAACAGGAGCTCCTCAACTACTAATTTGTGTACAATACTAGCAATATTGTATTGGGTTATAGTATGCCCCGGTTTGACAAGGTTTTTCAAACTGATGATTTTTGCCCCAGGTTTCAATCCATTGAGTAACATACCGACTTGCTCATTCAATTCGTCATTGAAAACATAATTGTTTACTAAAACAACATCAATATCAGGAATAACTTTCAATACTCCTTCGTGTCCGATAAATGACTCTCGCAAGAAAAACTTAACATCTCCATGTAATAATCCGTAAAATTTGCATCTTTCATTAAACTCGTTCTCTTGCAATTCACAGGCCGTCGAGGCATCTTCCATGATCTCAGCTCCATAGCTTTTGCAACCAAACTCCAATGCCGCTTGAATCGTACAGTTTCCCACGCCAGAACCCAAGTCTAAAAATGTGTGTTTATGAGTAGCACCAACTTTATTCATCATTTCCGAGAAAAAATTTGGTAAAATTTCTCCGTAAACGTTATTAGAAAACGCTTTGTACTTTCTCAACTTTCTTGAAAGCGGGGAAACTGTTCTGGCATAAATTTGACATAATAATTCGTGAATAAAAGCTTTTGATATAGTGGTTTTCTTCGATAAATAATCTTGAATAACACCTTGTCTTTGCAACTTTAATAATAAAAAGTTAAATAGTGCTATTGATTCCAAAAGTTTGTCAAAATTTTTTGCTTCCATTGCCTCCACGTATTGCCCAAGGATACAGTTATTTGGTTGCTCTGCATTAATTACCTCAAGCTGATGCTGCTTCGGCAAATACATTAAAGATATAATCCTCATTGTTCTTCCAATCTCATACAAAGGATCGAGCTCCTCATCTTTTGGATTGAGTAACAAATACTCTTCTTTCAAAAACGGGAAAACAACTGAATCCAACCTTACAAGAAGCTGGTCCTCAGATTTTTCTTTGAAATAAGGTACGTATCTCTCCTTAAATCTTTGAATAAAATCTTTCGCCAGTATTATATTTGCCTCAAATTTAACATCCTGGCTTGAAGTTATAGCCGCATCCATGATAAATAATCTCCCCACAGAAGAAATTTCGTCTTTATCTTCCTCGCCTAAAAATGACGCAAAAATTTCAGATATATTGGCATTTTTTAAGGCTGGTTTTACGCGCAAATTAGCAACTTGAGGTTCTTCACTTTTACATGATTCTCCCACAAGGTCAACCGAATTATCCCGCACCAGAGCATTCTCAAAATCAACTACAGTACGGTCATCCGAAATTATACTCTTATTACCAACATCAAACTCTTCATCTGTAACTTCATCATCAGTTTTACTGACACCAATTTTTTCATTATTCGTATTCTTTTCGGTCTTTGTTTTTCCAGTTTTTTGCTTGGGTGAGCTCCTTGTCACCTTACTCTTATTTGTCTTTTTAACATTTTTTGATAGCTCGGTTTTCGTAGATTTTGAAGTTTTCGTAACCGTCTTCGACACTTTCTTCACTTTTTTTGACTTTTCGCTTTTGTCTGTAAAACCTTTTTTAGCAGCTTCTATTTTATTTTTAGTAGGCTTGCCTTTCTCTTCTATCTTGACTTTAAGAGTATTGCTTTTGCTTTGCTTTACATCAGAAATATTTTTCGTGTTTTTCAAAACCTTCAAGGTCTTGGGCTGGGCATCATTTAACTTTGGCTTGTTACTTTTCTTATTATCTTGACCTTTCTTTTTCTGAGATTCCTGTGGTTCGTCCGATTCTTCAGCAGTCAATGTTTGTTCTAGATTTAATTTTTGAGTGGCCTTTTCTTCCAAAAAAGTCTTTTGTCGCTCTTGATCCAAATGAAGCTGCTCTTTTCGTATATGTTCTGTCTTCGATTTCTTCTGCTTTTTTTCTTCGCCTTCAGGCGAATAAAACCTTCTTTGTTTCCTTTTTCGACCATGAAAAGATACCCCAAATTCATTATTTTCACTCAGCTCACTTGAGCCCCAAGTAGCCATCCAAGTTGCATCTTCTATTAGACTAGAAAGAGATTTACTACCGCTGGTCCCTCTATTCCTAGGTTTTGCTTTCGGTTTTTCAGCTTTTTCTGCTGATACTTGCTGATTTTGATTTGAATTATCTTCCAGCACCTCAGGCTCTTCATTCTTCTTGTTAATGTTATCGCTATCCGTGAGGTTGTCTGGGCTTTCGGATTTAGATTCTGGCGTCGGTAGCGTGTTAACTGGAAATTCAGACTTCTCGACCCTCTTGCTTATACTGACCTCAGTATCATTTGCATTACGGATTTTTGGATCCTCGGAGACACCATGGTTCTCTGCATGTGGCGGCTTTTCCATGTTCATTTACAAACCTAGAAAAGTGTACCTGCTGCGTATTCAACGTGTCAGCAGTGTGAATATTTAGGTGTACCAAGATCTCTTTGAGAACTTCTTTGATTGATTGATCTAAGCGCCAACTGCTTTTGATAAGCACTGTACCTTGCCTTGAATTTGAACGAAAAGTCCAATATATTTTGAATCCTCGTACAACCTAACCACTAAAAGTGCCTGTTTGGTATCCACAGTTATCTTTATGTTGACGTGGTGTATGCCTTTCAGGTCTAAAGATGATCCACGATAGTATAAATGCGCATATTGCAAAGACGATTAACTGAAATCAATCTATCAGCGAGGAAAAAAAAACAAAAACATGAAAACAAACAATAGTAAATTTCTGGTGCATTTTAACGCATATATCATATTATCTTCGCGTCAACAAGCATGAGATACGTACACTGCACAAAGCGAATTACACACCAAATTTTACAATGATATCTGAAAGCAATTACAAAAAAAAAAAGTTATTCTAATGGCACTTTGCGGTATATAGCATTAGTCACAATTCCATATCCAGTATGGTGATTGTCTGTGGTATACATGGATTTGATAAACAAAAAACAAAAATATATGAAAAGATTATTCCACTTTAATGTGACTCAAAACATTTAATACTTTCTTAACAGCTAGAATATGCCAAGGAACAATCGAATCGTTATTGTAATTAAGGCTGTTCAAGTTATCACCAGAGCTGCTTTGATTTGTTAAACCATAACCATTGTTGGTAACGTCATCACTATAGTTACCGATCAAATGGTTCACTGCCGCCAAATTTCTAAACTGGCATAAGAGGTCTTTGAGCAACATATTGGAGTTGAAGTAGCTAGGATAACTAAGCAAATTCACTTCAAAAGTTAAAAGCTTTTCGTCTTTTGCATTCCTCAAAGGTTTGGTTAAATATCCAGTCTTAAAAGTTATCTTATTAATAGAGTTGGACAAGGGAATGGAATTCTTTAGTATTATACCATAAAACTCTTTCTCAGAGTTGACAATTTTCATGTCGCTATTGCTTAACTCTCTTCCATCCAAATCATTCAAACTGACATCGATAATTTCGTTTCTGTTAAAAAAATCAGACATTGGTATCTCGTTTCCGGGTGTCTTACCAGGAGTAGAAAACTGATTTGAATAAAACTCGGGGCTGTCTGGGAAAAAGGGAGTCGAATATGAGCCGCCTCCAGGGCTTAGTTTGTAGTTCCCGTAATCCTTAAGTATATCAACATTTGTAGTATTTATTTTTGAGTCATTGCTATTGACAGAATCATGCCTAGCAAATTTGGAGCTAAAGGGGGTCTTTTTGAAATCTGATACTTTCACAACCTGTATATCGTCACGTTTCGTTTGATTCAAAAATAACCTGTTAAACGGAAATGGGGCGTTCATATCATTCAACACTAATCTTGGATTTGAATTGACTGTGAGCAATATAATCACCAAATTGCTGCCCAGTGACAATCTTTTCCAATGAGCCAACTCATCATCCAATATCACACCATTCAATCTTGTTAATACAAGATATGATTTTCCAGTATGTCTTTTGACCAAATCAAGAGTTATAGCCCACATTTCATTAGTGACTTGCTCAAACGTTTTTCGAGTATTGTCTTTATTTCCAATTTTCCCATTGTTCATTTTCGAAAGGTTGCTTATTGTTGGATAGCTGTACCAACTTTTTACTTTCTTGGAGCGCCCCCATTGGTCTGTCCAGCAAGCAACACACCAGTTTTTATCAACAGATCGCTCGTAAGCTAAGTGGATAAACAAGTCTTCAGAAAGTAATTCTTTGGCAATCGGTGACTTTGTAAGTTGAAAGTTAATCTTTTTTGGCAAAGATTTTGCCAAGTTAGAGAAGAGCTCATCATTATTATCCGAGTAACAGTTGTACAAAGTCAAAGACAACTTAGTTAATATTTTTGCTGATGGAACATTATAAAAATCATTGTTCAAGTATACTTTTGTTGGAATAATTTGATAAAAAGGCAACATTGATGTTCCTACTCTCGATACTAAATTGTAAAAATTTTTAAATGCAATGGTATACTTGACGATGGACATTAAATCAACAAATTGATTTTGAAAAAGAATAAGAATTTTCTCTGGTTTGTACGCATTTCGGCGTTCTACCTGTTTGATCTTTCTAGAAAGAGCAACTAAATTGCCGAAAATCTGCAACTTAGTAGTCAAAATGGCGTAATAGTTTTCAAGACTCGCCCCGTCATAATCTATATCCATTATTCCTGATTTAATAGAGTTTAATGTCTTTTCAATATCAGTGATGTCATAATTAGACATCAAGTTTTCCTTTCTAAGGGCCGCAAACTGGTCAAAATAAGGTCTTAGGTCTTGTTCATCAAGTAAACTAATTGAACCTAGACCACAACTTTCGTAATTTCTAATAATAGACAGTAAAAAGTCTTTTGAAATGTCCAAAAGGTTGTTTGGCCTATTTGCGCTGGAATTGTTAACAATGAATAAAACCTTGAAGTTCCGCTGTTCATATAATGGCGATAACGATAGAATTTTCCATAGCTTCAATGCCACTGAGTTGATACTCAACTCCTGATTCATTCGCTTTACTTTGCACACTGGTGAATCTATCTTGAAAAAGGCCTGTTTGAGCTCTTTCATGTAATTCTCATTCACTGAGTCACCAAGATAGTCATTCTCATTTATGATTGGATTGTCAAAATCATTGTGATCGGAGGATATTAACGAACTAATCAAATCGTCCCTGTTATCATATTCCTGAACACCAACATATTCTGATAGCTGGATCTTTTTCATAGAGCTGAAAAGGCTTTGAAGTGCGGTTATTATATTTTTGGACTCTTCATCATTATCAACATGAACACTAGAGGATTGCATGTCTTTATCGCTCAACTGAATACTTTCAAAGTAGTTTTCAAAGTCATCAAAGTCACTTTCTTCATCACTATCGTCTTCATTGTTTTTTGAAGAGATTAACGGGGATAATGAAATGTATTCCGATAAGGATTTGAAAGGCTCCTCCTTTAATTTTAAATTCTTGGTGATATAAGTATCAATTAAGAATCCATCAAATACTAACAAGTTGGATAGAAATGGTAATGCATCTTTCAAATCTTTTTCCGGCATACTTGGATTATTGTGAAAAAACCTTTCCGGAATAGTATACAAAGGAATAGATTTAGTCAAAAACGGAATCCAGTTAGACGAATCATGATATCTTACGTTAGCATTTTTCTTGCCCCTGTTACCGCCCAAGCCTGCATCGCTGTTACTTCTATCTAGCGGTGCTTTAACAGCTTCTACTGACGGTTTCGGACTTTGCATATTGATGTTTGAAGAAGACAGAGATTCACCTGGCGTCCCTGAAGCACTCACTGGTTGCACTTTAGAATCACTATATCTTGTGAATGATCGTGCAGCCGGTAACTCCGGCGTATTTATATTTTGAAAGTTAATACTAGGCTCAAACTGAGTAGAAACGTTATCAAAGCTAGACAAATTATTGAAGGTATTCATGTTTGGTCCAAAATTTTCTGGGGTGCCAACTCTACTGGTAGGAGTTATTTCTTCATTTCTGTATTCAAAGCGATCATTAGGATTCAACGCTTGCTTGATTTTTGTGACTTGGGCCTGCAATTCTGTGATTCCCTCTCTATCTGGCTGTTGTTGTGAGCCGTTCGACATGGTTCTTAGCTGCGTATTTGAAACATCACCCAATTCATCTTCACTATCTGATTCGTCTTCATCTTCCTCTTCCTCGTCATCATCATCCCTTTGGCTTTCAGACTCGCTATCAGAAGTAAGATCCTCGTCTGATGATGGTACAGTGATTGAATAATCACCTTCCACCTTTACCAATGGACTGTGTAATCTCTTATTCAAGTTGTCCTTGTTGCCTCCGATTTTCTCCTCCCCTTTACCTCCTGCCTTCTCGGGAACATAAAATTTACCGCCTTTATCATACTTATTATCGACCACATCACGTATTACTGGATTGAATTTCAACGGCGAAAAGACGCTTTGATTTGCGATTTTAGGGGAATTTGTCACTGGAAGCGGTGCCCCTGGGTCATTATATAGGTAAGGAGACGGTGGTAAGCACATTTCGTCTTTTGGAATATCAAAAGCAGGTTTCAAATATTGACTTTGTGTTTCTGCTTCTTCTCGATTTTCAGTTTCTGTTGTCATTTCGACGTCTGTTTCTGCAATTTCTTCTTTATGATCGCTTTTGGTTGGTTCAACTTGTGGCACTAAACTCTGTTCCACTTTGTTATCATCAGTATCTGCCTTTAAAACCTCAGATTCACTTTGTGGTTGTTGTTCTTGTTGTTCTTGTTGTTCTTGTTGTTGCTCTTGCTGCTTTTGCTGATGTTCTTGCTGTTTCTGTTGCTGCTGCTGTTGTTGTTCTGTGGTATTATCGTTTTTTGCTTCATTGGCATTAGGGGCATCATCGAAAAAATCAAAATCCGCATCTGTGACTTCATTATTCTCACCAAATAATTCTTCATCCAATTCGTTCCAATTTTTATCTGTTCCTGGAGTATCTTTAACATCTTCAGCAGTATCTTCCTTCACAGGTGTAGCAGGTGTGTCTGACTTTTCCGCCTTTGGTGCTTCTGTTGTATTAGCAGGAGAAGTAGAATTTGCATCGGCAACTGGAAAAGACTGATGTGGTATAGGCGTTGCTGAGTGACTGGAGCTCTTTTGCCTTTCTAACTTTGATTCTTGGCCTGCTCCCACACTCATGAACCCTGCAGAGTTATTACTGCTTCCCGTGTAATGATAAAATTTGTTGCTATGAGCCAGAATAGGATTATTACTATTAATGTTCGCATTATTCTGATTGCTTTGGTTCTCTGATGTAGAACCCAAACGGGATGCTATTTTGGATATGGCTATGAAGTCATCAATCAATTCCAACGGATCTCCCAATTCTGGCATTTTCATATTTGTATGTTGACGTCCTCCTTTTGCCATGCCTTCGGTACTCGGGTAATTAGTTTCGGGATATGTCTCACCTTTTTGGATGTAGCACAAATCTAATGGCCATATAACAAATTTTTGGTTCTGCACAGGTTTTAAAAATTTCGCAATTTGCGGCGTTAATCCATTAAGATGTCTGAGATCAGGTATAAGTTTTACCCACCTTATTTCATTAAGTTTCTTGTTGAAAACAATGCCTATTAACAAGTGAAGCATGATTAAAAGATTCTGGTAATTACTTGGTGTTGGGGTAGATGAATCCACAAGCGTATGGTTGGCAAAATACGCTTTAATCCCAGAAGGAGCAAGATAAAGAGCGAAGTTTGAATTGTTGATATAATTTCTGCTGTTTCTAATGCTTGTGGAAAATTGTGTCAGAGAGCTAAGGTACTTTGAGAGGTTGACCAAGTTGGATGACTTGGTAGCTATTGATATTAAGACATTTCCATTTGAGCATATCTGAGGATCCACAAAAATGAACTCTGAAAACTTGTTGTTCAAGCTCAACAGAGTCAGGGAGTTTATAACTGAAGCATTTCCAAATGGTGTTACATAGTTTTTCATAGATAGGTTGATCAATATCTTTTTCTTTATAGAGTTCAATAGAATGGTGTATAGTATGTTTGAGTACTTTGTATCTCTGGTTATTGGGTTTGTTTCAGTTCTGTCTTTGCCATTATTGCTCCCATGACCTGGGTCGCCAGCAGCATTTGCTAGATCTCTGTTATGAGTATCGGCAATGTTGTTGTTGCGGCTCTCGTTGCTATTGGAACTAAAAATCATGGATGGCAAGAAAATATTTGTCTCTTTGCACTTCAAATTGAACTTTTCCAAGGGCACAGGAACTTCTTCCTCATTCAATCCAAAAGCCCAGAGCTCCCTGTTGGCTTGGTAGAACAAGCCTTTCTTGTACTTGTACCGCATGTGGAGCTCTGCTTCCAAAAGGGTTTGATCTCGCTCATCTGTTTTCGACGATACATAAACCGAGTATTTGACCTGGCGTATCTTTAGCACGCGGTAGAAATTCGTGGACGAGTCTTCGGGATGTAGACTAGACTGCATTGCTATAGTGAGTCTATGTTAAAGTGGGTCATCGATGAGTAAGCTTCTTGGGGGTGTTTGAGAAGGTTATACAACGGTAATAGCGAACTTGGGGCTTCGGCATTATTATGATAACGTTCTTTCTGTCCTAATATAAACCAAACAGCGTCGCAGCGGACTGGGTGGTTCCCATGTGACTCCTCCTTTTTCGTGAATTTTTTAGGTCCGAGGCCATTAAGCTCGGCAAACTTATGACCTTAGTAGAAAATGCCTACAGTTATAACTATCAATACGAAGTCTATGTCTATTGTCATAATTTAATTTTTTTCAAAAAAAAGAGTGAATACTAATACTGAGTGAATTGAATGGAAAGCAGACCAGCTGTTTCGTTTTGATATGTTTGTGCGCAACATAGCCCTCTTCATGAAGACAGCAACTGGGCGGTGGAAAATGTAATGCCGAACATCAGCTCCATAGGCTTCTTGTAGTCTTTGAACTGGAACATCTTTTTGGTGAATCCGGCTTTCTTGCTGTATCTGAATATAGAAGCTGTCTCAGAAACACCTTTGCCGAGTTTCATAGCCCCAAAGATTTCTACCACCGAGCTCATCAAAATGAGTCCAACATTCTCAGCATCCAAATGGCCTGTGACTGCCCATTGAGAAAATATATTGATGGCATCAAGGACAACATTGGTAAGGATGGACTCAATTGGACCTAAAAACATTGTAAACACCCCCACGAGGCCAAGCACGATGTTCAAAATCATAAGTTTTCTTTCTTCTTTCTCCACCTTTTTAACTTTTTTACCTTGGGTATTGATCTCCAAGACGTTTTCAGAAACCGTTGTGAAAATAGGAATAGGAGTCAAAGTGTCGACAAGGTCATAAGCGCTTACTTTACCTAGTTGTTTCTCGGCCTTTTCTATTAAACTTTGCACATCAGTCACATTTTCCTTGGTGAGACCGGCCATTGGATTTGGAATAATGGAAGCTGCTTTCGGTGCAGTGACATTCTTGATAGTAAATGTGCAAGTTGCGTGTTTGTCAGAATATGGGATCTTTTGTTTAGATGTCACCGGCAACAAATCACTGCTGTTCATGGTGATGTTGTAAAAACTTGCCAATGAAGCAGCTGCTTTATCCATATTTTTAGCAGCAATATTCATATTTTGCATTTTGGTAACAGTGCTACCACAAAGACTTCTGCCTGGATTTAATACTGTTGAAAGCAAGCATTTATACAAGTTTGATTTGCCGTGGCATTCATAATAGTCCTGATTTTTATCTGTGTGAATCCACTCACCAAACTCAGACAAGATGCTCAGTTGAATAGCTTTGGTATAAGCGTTATAGTTGCTAGTGAAGGAGTCGTTATGATTAATGAACCAAGTGAGGTTTTTCGTTGCCTGGTTTCCCACCTTAATATAGTATGCAGCTAAACCTTCGTAACGACAACCGTATTTGGCTTTGGATAAGTCTTCTGGTGTGCTGATACTGATACCGCTGCAGCTGTAGATGTCCTTGTAGCTGTAATCGGGCTCGTCTATATCGTCTGGCTCTGTAGATGCCGTCGCAGTAGCCGTGGTTGAAGTAATGTTTCTCGAAGTTTTTGAAGAAACCGCCGTCGTGCTATTGGTAATGCTACTGACTATGCTATTGGTTGTGTTATTATTTGAGGATGCTGATAGCGATGCAGCGAGAAGGGCAGCACTCAATATCTCCAGAGCAATATTATTCAGTATGGGGAGGGCCTGGACGGTGGCCACCATTGCCCACATAAAGTATAAGCGCAATAACATTATATATCGGTTGATTGATAATAGATATGTAGTTTCTTTAAAAGTTATCTTTGCAAAAAATGAATAACAATTTCATCAATATTGACAAAATACACAGCAGGCAGATGGCCATATAAGCATGGCAAATTGCCGAGTGTTGCGGATGTCGCTCCTTATCTATGGGGCTGCATGTCCGCGTTGATGCGACTTGGCTACAACCGCCAACTCATTGTGCCCAAGCGAAAGAGTGGCTTTAAGGCCACAGTGAAACATAATATACAAAATATCCGTCTTCATTTCTTGGTAGAGTAGAAGTACTATATCATCGAGGATGTTTGATGTATTTTGCGGTATAATCCTGTATCATTTACTCAGGAAGTAGTCGTGTGAGCATACAGAGTAAGTGGAGTTGGCACTTGGCTGCAAGGACAAAAAGTAGGTCAACAAGCCAGCAATATGTGGAGAAGCCATCGAAGTACCAGAGATGGTGTTAGTAGCTGAGCTTGAGCCAATCCAAGTGGACAAAATGCCTTGACCTGGAGCAAAAATGTCAACACATTTACCATAGTTGGAGAAACTGGCTCTAGCATCGGCATTGGTACTGGCACCAACAGTGACAACTTTCTCAGCAGAAGCTGGAGAAGTGTTGCAAGCATCTTGGTTTTCATTACCAGCAGCAACGGCAAAATGAACACCAGCTTCAACAGCAGCATTAGCAGCATTGTTCACAGCTTCAGATTTACCACCACCAAGAGACATGTTAGCAGTAGAACCTTTGTAGCCAGATTTAGAAGCGTTTTCCTTGTGCTTCTTAGCAACCCATTGGATAC
>JXWR01001734.1_pt1 | contig 21906 bp, 8 predicted proteins | sample 315541 | NCBI WGS metagenome assembly JXWR01 (sample SAMN03273951, study PRJNA271842) | soil metagenome | isolation source: rice field ambient CO2 | place: India: CRRI Experimental farm Cuttack,Odisha-753006 | collected 2013-12-17
TAGATACCACTCATTCCATCAAGTTTGCATGATAAGACTATTAAAGACAGAGAAGCTGAACGCCCTAAGAATGAAAAATTTGGAGAGATAAATATTACCTATACAATTTCGCATATCAAGATCATTATTCTCTGGCAGACTGTCCATTGATGTTTCGTAGCCTTGTGCTTCTTGTTCCAAACTGGGATGATTTTGTTGTCAAGATCACAATATTTATCCAAATATTGTCTGCATGGGTTTTGGCAATATTATCCAGCTTGCACTTTTGCCATCAAATGATAATCTGTATTTTAGTATAATGAGCGTAGGTTCTAATATTCACGTATGCTGGCTGTCTGCATACTAAAGCACATGCGACGATCAATGTATGCAGAAACTCATGAAACCAAAAGAAAAATGCCTTTCTGTATATATCAATGGAAATGATGATGCACGCATAGTTTGCCATTAATCCTCATCAATTTCAATATCCAACTTAGAAAAAAAAACCAAACAGACAAGCAAAAAGACTAGCTCAACTCAATAGTAAAAATTAAAAAGAACTTATCTATCTGTATTTGCCATGGCTAAGATAATTTCCTACGGGAACGATGAAAGACAACGGGTCAAAGTATACCGTATTGCCAATTTGGACGTGGACTTGAATAATCATAGGAGTGCCCAAACCAAGGTTGATTCTTTGCTGACAACGACACCAGAATCTCAGAATGAAACAAGTACAGAGGCAAATGCAAAAAAGGAAAGAAAGAAGCAGAAAAATGTAATCGTCTTCATTCATGGTGGTGCGTGGAGGGATCCAATGAATACCTGTAATGACACAGACACCATAGTCGAACACCTCAATACTATCACCTCATCGGCAACAACAACAACTTCAAGCCCAAAGGACTCAAAATCACCGGGGCAAGGCCATCGACAAGGGAACAGTGACAATGCCGCCATGACTCAAAATAGATTTGACAATTTTTATTCTATTGATTACAGACTAGCACCACAGCACAGATTCCCAGAACATTTACTTGATGTCGTTTCGGGACTCTTGAAGATTTCCCAGCTTGTGGAACTGCAGTTGCAAACGGACCTGGAAGTCAAGTATAGTATAGTCGGGCATAGTGTTGGAGCTACTTTGATTCTTCAGCTTCTTGATTTGAAAAATATTTTGACCAAATGGTACAGCAACAACGGTAATGACGACCAAACACGGAAAAATGCGTTGCTTAGAGAGACTTTGGCCCATACCTCTGTTGCTTCAAATCCATCCAGTTCAATCAACATAGACACATTTCTTTCAATTGTGTTGAGTACTCCCCAATTGAACCAGTTTTTCCAAAACTTGAGAAATACTATTTTGCTTGATGGAATCTATAATCTCACAGGATTAGTTGAGGAATATCCAAGCTACGAAGGATTTGTGCTCGAGGCCCACGAAAGCAAACAAGAATACTTGAAGTCTACTGAGTTTAATTTCAAAGCTTTTTTGGATTCACAAACATTGGTCCTGTCTACTTCAACAACAATAGTTCAGTCAACTAAGGATGAGTTGTTATCTATCAAGCAAACTGAGGCGTTCGTAGAAAAGTTGAAGCAAGCTGGGATAAGTTACAATTTGATAGTTGATGATTTTGGTTCACATAATGATGTTTATGAAAGTAGAAAAGTTGCTAAAATTATTGTCGAGCAACTTGATCAAATGAATTGAATATCACTTATAGATAGTTTAGGTGACTGCAGTTTCATCTCGCTTATTGCGGCCAGCAACATAAAATGTTTTTATTGTAAAGGTTACTTTAGTACATGTTGTACAGTGGAAGGCATATATGCGAGTAGTTCTCCTTTAGCCTGTTAGTAATGGTCAGTTACTTTATACTATAGAGTAGATTTGAAGAGCGTGTTACGGTAAAATCAGCTTGGTGCCTGACGGATACACTCAATGGAAATGGCTGTCGAGCTACAGTTTATCACCGACCATTAGCTAAAAAGTGTTGGTCTAATTTTGAAGTAGCTGGAAAAAGCCATTCACCAATTCGTAAGACTTGAGCAGACTTGACTCTGTGCCTTGTTGGCCACCTTCGACCAAATATTGGCCAACTTTGTGCATATAGTGCCCTGGAAATATAAATACCAGAAATTGCATGTGCTACTGAATTCAAACCAGGGCTTTAATAAGCCAGTCTACAAGCTCTACTTCCTCCAAAACATTGTGTAATCTTCATTCTAGCTCTTTGAAGGACTGCGCAGGGCCACACCGCTACCAGTATACACAGTGCGGGTAACGGCATTTGCAGCGGTCTTTTTTCGATATTTTTGTTTCGGGAAAAACAAGATTGAAACATAAACAAAAAAATTTAATCCACAGCAGCAGAAAACAACAGAGAGACTCTGGCAACAGTACACCTCAATACCACACTCAATTCTAATTACACATTTTTGATATAATGTTTGGGTCATCTAATAGTGGCGGGGGAGGCTTCTCTTTTGGCTCCAGTAACAACAATTCCTCCAGCAACACAGGGGGATCTACCGGTTTCAGCTTTGGCAATAACAACAACAGTACTGGTACTGCAAATACATCAGCTAATTCCGGAGGTTTGTTTGGAAGTAAACCGTCAACAGGATTCAGCTTTGGAAGTACAAATACTGGCTCCAATCCCGCAAATACTTCCAGTGGAGGTTTGTTTGGCAATCAATCTAACAACACTAATGCTACAGGCAGCACAGGTTTGTTTGGAAACACCAATAATAATAATAATAACAATAATAGTAATACTGGCGGTGGATTGTTTGGCAGTTCAAACACTAATACTGCCAATACTAGCTCTGGTGGTGGCTTGTTTGGAAACACTAATAACAGCAGTGGAGGTGGGTTGTTTGGGAACTCTACTAATCAAGCAAACCAGACAAACAGCAATACAGGTGGTGGCCTTTTTGGTAACACAGCAAGCACTTCAAACAACTCAACAAGTCTTTTTGGTAACAAACCAACAACTGGGTCTACAACAGGAGGATTGTTTGGCAACAATAATGCAGCTTCGAATACAAGCACTTCAGGAGGCTTATTTGGCAATTCTGGTGCTAACACAAATACTAATAACACTTCTGCTGGCGGTTTATTTGGAAGTACTGCTAATAAACCAACTACCGGAGGCGGCTTATTTGGCAACAACAATGCTACTTCATCAACAGGTAACAGTTTGTTTGGAAACAACAATAATGCTAGTACTAATCCATCGTCCACTAGTGGTGGCCTTTTTGGGGGCAATAATAATGCTAACAATCAAAATCAACAGATTGGTGGAGGAGGGCTCTTTGGTACCAATAACAATCAATCAACTAACAATCAGCCGTCTTTTGCCTGGACTCAAAACCAGAATAGTGGATTTAATACGCAATCATCCCTTCAGAATAATCCTACAATAAATGCGTTGCAGTTGAGGCAACAACAGGAACAACAGCAGCAAAATTTAAGCAATTACTCGAATACCATTATTGAACAATTGATGAAGATAAAAAATTCATGGGATCCAAATTCTCCAGCTTCTTTACTCAATGCATATTTTTATAATAAAGTTCCTGAAAGTGAAGTGCTATCATATGTGAAACCACCCAATGTATCTCAAGAAGAATGGAATAATGCCATTTCAAAAAGACCCGGAAGTACGTTTGTTCCCGTCAAAGCTTCTGGTTTTGAAGACTTGAAGAAAAGAAGTGAAGCACAAACGAACCATGTTGCCCAGTCAAGATTCATATTGAAAGAAATTGAAGCTAAAGCTAAAGATCTTGGTGACAAGCATGATTTGGATTCCACAACCCGCATAACCAAATGTAAAAATAAACATGAACAATTATCCAAAAAATTGTTAGTTTTAGGATGCAAGTTATCCATACTAAAATCTAAAGGATACCCATTGAGCCCTGAAGAGGAAATTTTGAGTGAGAACTTCAACAAGTTATTAAAGCTTATAAATGATCCTATTGGATTAGGCCGGATTAATGAATTGTGGTCGAGATTGTCAATTTTGAGAGAAAGAAGTGAATTGTTGAAAGCACGTTTAGGTAATGCGTTGTACGTTGGTCAAAAGGCAGATGGCTCAGGTGATGATTTGAATGATGTATACAATGAAAATGAAGCACAAATTAATAAGGTGATCAAGATTTTGCAAAAACAGCAAGTTGGCATTCAGTTCTTGTCTGAGATTTTGGAAAAAGATGATGCAACATTAGACACTTTGATTTCTGAAAAGCAAAAAAAGTAAAACTTTTATACCTGCCTTTTCTTTATTTTATTAAGATAACGTCATTAAAATTCATTTCTTTGTATAATAGTTTGTAAGGGGGGCGGAGAGAGAAAGAGAGAAAGAGAGAGGGGGCTGTTTATTTTCTAACATAAAACATATTGGTAGTGAGGCGATCCAACTAAGTAACTTGTCTATTTTCGATGAGCGTCTCGGTACTTTTGCAAAATACATTTAATCAAAATTTCTTGGTTATAATTCAACGAAACAAAACAATTACACCCAAATTTTTAAGAGTACTTGTAGATTACTTAAATTAGTACCATAGACGTTTGTTTCCAGGGCAACATTGGCCAATTGGGCAAAGCTCAAAAATCCGATTTATCATAAACAGACAATGAAGATGCTAAAAAAGCTGTCAAGCTTGGGCAATTTTCAGGCGGATTTATTTGTGTATCCTACTACTGACGATTTTGAGCCAGGGGGTTGAAAAGTTTAAATATAGGGATAGATATAATAGCTTTTTTTTGAGTTTATGGAACCAAAATTTATTATTTATGCTGCTTATCAACAACCAAACGTTCATTTATGAAGGACTGTTTATTAGCTATTTGAGTTTTAGTATCTGGCTATTAACACAAAAAAAAATTAATAACGGCAAAGCTCTTTTATGGGCTTATACTTACGCAATATTATACACAGCTCAAATAGCCTTCAGGAAACCAATTATACTTCAGTGACCCTTGTCGGTCGTCAGTGGTATGCTCATGTTGAGAAAGTGATCCAGTATGCATGATCCACACAACTGGCACCAATATCACATGATATGCTTAAGGAGAAAAAAAAATAGTATTTTCTGAAAATTTACCGCCGTCAAAATCTTTCACGAGGATCAAAAGATTTACTTGACATAGAGGGAAAGAGAGATATTCAACCAGCAGCAGGAGCTGATCTAGCATATCGTTATTAGACCTTTCTCCCCCGCATACAATATGCTCCCACTTAGATCCAGTATAGGTATCACTGCCTCTCGGTCTGCGCTTTACAAGGCAAGCGCAGCTTCAGCTGCTGCAGTCCCAAGATTGTCCTCCACTTCATTCACATTCAACAACAACAGGACTTTGATCAACGCAAACCTCAACCAAAAAAGACACAAAATGATGGATAGTCAAGCAAAACAAGTCAACCAAGAAATTGCTGCCGCAGGATTACCTATTCGTGTATACATTCCACCATCATTCAAAAGCTACCCATCATTTTTCAGTAGCCCCGCTCTTTGGGTTCGTTTGATCGCTCGTCGCATGTACGCATTTGGTCTCAATACTTTCACAGTGGGGCTTGCTAGACTTACAGGGGACAACTTCAAGCCAGAATTTTTGCTTTGGAAAAATGAAGCAGTAGATATTTTTATTAAAGTGAATAAAGCTTTTGCTAAGCGTCAAATTGAATCTGTTGATGATTGTTTGACTCTTTGGTCCAAATATCCTCTTATCAAACGTCAAGAATCATTGCCTAAAAATTATGAGTTTGATTGGAAATTGATTAAATTGCTTGCTCCACCAAAATTGGAGGTTTTCATGCCATATGGTGCAAGTGGCCGTAGTTTCAATTATTTAATTGTCGTTTACAAATTCAACACTTTACAAGGATTGGCTAAGTACAACAAGAGCACTGGTGAAGTGACCAAGACCGAAGAAACTGTGGAAAACCATTTGGCCTTTTTCGTGGACTACAGAACCAACACTTTGAGACTTTGTGGTTCTACTTTTGAAAGCGGACTTCATGATCCAGTGAAACCAAACGAACCCACTTCTAATTTGGGTACGGTGATGAAGATCCAGGGGGATATCTTTAGACCAAATGATGATTTACTCAACAAGGCATTGACTCAAGATTGAGGGTGGTGTGTTTTCTGTCATAAAGAAAATAAATTGGAAGACAATACGTTGAACTTGTAAATAATTAGAATATATGAATCACAAAACAAGAGAAGAAAAACCAAGGACATTGTAGAAGAATTTTGATATACATAGGATGGTTTGGGCTCGTCAACGCAAAAGCAGGAACACAAATCAAACCCAAGATCAAAATAATAGGAAAAAGAAACTGAAAAAGATTGTGCTGGCAAAAAGTTCATATATAAAAAATAAACGTTGAACATTTTTGTAAGACAAATTTTTGGAGCTTTTAGCATCCGAGAAGCCTGACGTTTAAGCTACGAGTATGCCCAAGGGAAAGTAACAGTTGTCAGTAGTTAGAAAGCCTCGTTGGTTGATGTTAGAAGCGTCCTGCTTTATCAACCATGGACCTTATGCACCATTATGGTCAGCATGAATTATATTTCCAAGCATATATACTGCATTTTTGAACATACAATATGGTTTCTTCTCTTCTCCTTTACCTGTGGTTGGCTAAATTTCTAGACGAGAATGCATGTTCGCTTTGTTGTGTGGCACTGTAACTCATAAAGACATATTCTCTGGTACTGTAGTTGTCCTTATGATGTATATGCATTAATACCGTTGACACACGCATATAATTGCATTATATGTTTATGTCCGGGCAACATAAAACACCCCACTATTGCTAATAAGACACCAATAAAACAGAAAAAATAAAAAAATAGAAACAGAAAATTAATCTTAACGAAAACAAGAATAAAGCCAAATAAAGTAAAGGGTTGCAGCGACTCTTGGTACTGCTCCACCAGACTTTCATCGCACTGGCTCTCCTACACCACAACCCCACCCACAGTATCCATCGGCGCTAGCCTTTGTATCAATAGCATCCTCAAGGGCCATAGTTTTCAATTCCTTTTGTCGGATTGATACTTTATCAACCGTTCATCCTGCATTATTCACTTGCCGTTTACACGCAGTCTCACCGAACAATTGGCGATCAGGCAACACGGTCTTAAAGAGAAATCTTTTAAAGAGAAGCCCTGTTAGGCTATACATGGGCGCCCTGTGAATAAATGTCTATACTGATTATTAGTTTCTATTGACCAAATCAAACAAATCAACAATGGATCAACAGCAATTGCAACAACCACAGGAGCAACAGCGACAGGAGCAGCAGCAGAATGGCAATAAATTGGCTCAAACTCCCTTGACCACCGACAAAACCTCAAACAATACAGAAACTGTTAAACAGCAACCTCAATCAATTTCATTATCTTCGCAATCTCAAGCACCGTCAAAAATACAACAAGAACAGCCGCAACTGGAACAAGAGAACGAGACCACTGACCAGCAGCGACAGCCACCGGAAATACCGCACATCACAATCAACATCAAACCATATTCGGAAATAATTGATGAAGTTTCTAAACATGCATACCATGAGCTCTTGACATTGATCAAAACATTACCTTCTAGCAATGACCCAACGCGGTTTTATGGTAATGCATTTGAAGAAGACTTACAGAGAAAGAAAATTTTGCTTGAATTGGTTGTCAAGATCAGAAATTATTTTGTCAAGCTATATGTGTTGAACAAATGGAGTGTTAATTCTGTCAATTTTGGCAAATTGATTGATTTACTCAATTGGCTTCGAGGACAGCAAATGTTTTTTGATTCATTGGTGGAAAATATCAAGCGTATTAAGATTGATTTGAATTTTGCCAAGTTACCAAATCATGATTTAATTACTAGTTTTATTGTTTTGAATGAAGCTCATTACCATAATAATAACAGTTACAGTAATCCTGAACATTATACAGACAAAAATTTAAGTTTGTTGCCAAGTTATAATTTATTGGAAAATCAGAAACTTAATGCCAAGTTTTTGCTCAAAGTGTTGAAAAATTTGAATTCATTGTTGCATTTAAAAATATCCAAGTTGTTTCTCAAGTGTCCACCTAGCTCGTTGAATTCAATTGTATTTCCAAATTGTGTTATAAGAGATGGTAAGCTTTTTCTTTCAATAAACAATGAATTCGACGTGGGCCTTACGTTGGTTAATTTGGATTCCAATGAAAAGAAGGACGATGACGAGCAGCAATCTAATTCCAATGACGAAAAGTCAACTGCTTCCAAAACAGCAAACATATTCAAGAAAAGGCCACTAGAAAGCCACGCATTCATAATATTGGACTTCAAATTCAAATTTGGTCTTGATGATCTTGGTAACATGGTTTTCAACGTTGACAATTATCTACCATTGTATAATCAAAATAATCTAAAGACTTTCCTTAATAGTCAGGTCTTATACCAAGACCCAACCGAGGCCGTCAAGTATACCAAAAACCCATTGGTTGACTTGTACGACTATTTGCATACCTATTCACTTAATTATAAACTTTATTTAATCAGCAATCAGCTCAGCATGCTCATCAATGGTGTTGCTCCTGCAGGTAGTGTAGGTAGCTTGGGAAGCACCAACAACAGCATCAACAACAATGGCAACGCATCGCTAAATGGCGCAAATAAGCTAACTTGGGGGTCCAACTTGAAATACACTTACAATCCTGAAAAAAGTTTGGTTACAATTTTTTACTGGATTCAAAAACGTCATGTTAAACAAAAGTCATATATTCAAATTGGCATCACGAGCGATCATCAAGAAGCCAACGAGATTGGAGGAGCAGCAGCAGCAGGCGGTAGTGGTGGTGGCGGTGTTGAAGAAACTGCTGCTGACATTGCCAATGACGGTGGTCGAGGCTTAAATAAAAACAAGAGACTTTCTTTTAAATGGTTCAAAGATGGCAAGTTGTCCAAAGATAATGAGTTTGAAGAATTGTTTCAGAAATTGGAGAGCGGATTTAAATTGGGCAATTACGATAGTTTCACTGATGGATTGTTAAGTGTGTCTGGTGATGATGGTGATTCGAGTGCTAATACTGTGGCGCTGCCTTTATCGAAACCAATATCCAATTCGACAGCATTCGTTGGTAGAAACAGTACGAGCCATGGGCTTGGTCGTATTGAAGAAAGCAATAATGAGGTATTAACATCGGAGGCCACAAGTAATAACAACAACCAAGGTGGTGTTAATAACTCTAGTAATAATAACAACGATGACGAAGGAAATGATAATGGAGATGGCGGAGATGATGATAATGATGATAATGATGATAATGATGATAACAAACAATTTACTGGAGAGTTCCAGAAATTTTCTATTCAAACTTTACTTAGTTTAGTATTAAACAGACACGTTGAGTCGCTTATGAATGACATTCATCACAGAATGACAAGAATAGTCAGCAATGCTCGTCATTCTTTCGGTGACATGCTTGAACTAAGCGAGCATAATTATTCCAAAGAAGACTCAACAAGTATCGGCCACCATCAAACAACAGCATCACCAGCACAAGCACCAGCACCAATGGTGGAATACTTGGAGTTAGTGGACAAGTACTATATCTTAATAAAGCTCAACAATGAAAAGCTAGTATATTACTCCATCGACTATCTTACCGGTCATTCATTCTTCATTAATCCTTCACCATCAGTGAATGCAATTTGTTCCAAGTATCAATTCCATAATTTTGTCGTTGTCAACACCGGAGCTAGATCAGATCTCAATAATAATAATAACAGCAATGCTAGCGCCACTGAAAGGGAAATCCGTACGGGTCCGATGTTTTTCATGCCTAGTAATTTCGCTGACTTGGAAGAATCATTAGTGATTGCACATCAGTTACTTATTGTGAGAATGGAACTATTGAGACACGAAACCATTAAGGTGCTTTCTGTAACTGGATGGGTGAATTGTCCGATTATTAATCTTGAGCTTTCTGAATTGGCTAAGTTACAATTTAGATCAAAAAATATGAAAAAATTGAGAGAAGCACGAGTTGATGAAAAGTCTAAATCGGAGACATCAAAAATAATCTCTCAACAGCAACAACAGCAACAGCAACAAAAGGGTCAAAACCAAGGCTCTGGCGCAGCGCTGAATGGATTATACAACACCGATGCATCATTCATTGACGTTTTAAAAAACTATCGAAATTTTTGGTCATTGCAATATTACCAATTACGAAACTGGCCCAACAATTGGTTTTTGATTGTATTTTTAACCAATTTTGGCCCTAAGGATGGTAACAATAAATTGTGTTGGTTGGCGCAGGTTAGATCTATAAATGGGAGATGGTCAGTTGCCTTTCACGATAAGCTAACATTATCTAAGAGTAATAGTTTGAGGCCAACTGGCAATGCCAATGGTAATGTTGTTAACGGTAACAGTGCTGCTAATTTGGCATTTTTGGAAAAAGAAAGACGTGCAAGTGTTGCTACTAATTCTACCGATATTCATAATGGGAAAGCTAGGCGAACAAGTCAAGTTGCTGAAGCTGACAGTAGTAGAAACAGAACTGGTAGTTTTGTTTCCAACAATGGCGCAACAGCTACACCAATGGTGTCTGACACTACCAATAACAACAGCAACCGCAAGAGGAATTTTAGGGTTGGCGAAAATGCAGTAATAAATAATGTGGGTGATTCTGGCAACCCTGGCTCTACATTGGACTACGATACTAGTTTAATGCTTGGAAAGCTGGCAACTAATAAGATTTCCATTCATATAGTTATGGAAGAGCTCAACAAAAATCAAGTAAGAACCAATGTGCCGGAAAATAACAACAAGCTTAAGATTGAATCAATGCTTAACAAGATTCGGTTTTCTGGCGATGAATATGAAAATATTGTTGAGAAGCAAATACAGGATCGCAGAAGCAGTACCATTGACATCCCTAATAGCAATAATAATAATAAAAACCATGCTAATGTCAATAATACGCTTAGTGGGAGTGGCACTGGTGAACAGTTGTCAATTATCATTCTCGACAATCGCAGTTTGGTTCCTGCGGCAAACATCATTAAGAATAACTTGGTGCTTACGGTGGAACTATTTAATTCTAAAATGAAGCTCAATATGTACGGTCAACTAACCATGCCAATGAAATTGCTTCAAGATGATGCTAAAAACAACGATAAAAACATCACGGCGAAAAAATCGTTCATTGAAATGGACACCACTGGTGAATATTTCCGGATTTCTTCTACAGTAGACATCAATGAGCATAGCTTTAAGGAGAAAAAGCTCAATTATTTTTATCAAACATATCAATATTTGCAAAAATTCGCTAATTTGGTGAGTTTGGTTAATATTTTTGCATGGGGGTTGCGAAGTGAATCTAAGCATTATTCTAAATTTTTGGATGTTTATTTGGATCGTATTGTGTTTAAGTATGGCGGCGGTGGTGGTGATGATGATAGCCTGACTGAATATTACGTTTTTCATATCAATAGTGACGATGGCGATGATATTGATAGTAGAAATGCAATCAAGCAAGAAAATGGAATTGCACTGGCATCGACACTGCTGTTACTATCACTGGCGCTGAACATGAATGCAAAGACGACAGAAAAACAACATCAAAAGCAACATTGTCATCACAAGCTAAGACTTGAATTGCCAAGGGGAAACGCTCACGAGTTTACAGTTGTCCATTTGGAAAATGTCTTGCACTCAAGTATTGAAAACCACAAGTCAAACTGGTCATTGGCTAATATTTTCAGTAATGATATTAATGGTGAGAATGGTGTTAGCAGTAATGGTTCGGTTGGTGCTGTTAATGGTAATGGAAGTATCAACGGAAATGAAAAAGCTGAGATGAAACCACCGCAGAACAAAAACATTAAATCAAAACCAGCACAAACGGTATCAAATTCAAGGTTGAAGCAGAAAGCTGGTCAACAACAACAACAACAACAACAACAACAACAACAACAACAACAACAGCAGCAGCAGCAGCAGCAGCAGAACTTACTCAATGGGAAGGCTTCTGCTTTGCAAAAGACAGCTGCCAACGAAACTAAAAATAAATCAAGAGCTGGTGTAAAGAATAACAGCGACTTATTAGATATTCTCAAGTATCAAGACGGTATCCTTAAACTTCTCAAATACATCAAACTCACACTGCCATTAGTAAATGCATTTAAAAAATTCCAACTGTTAAATAAGCGATTTATACAAAATTTGTCTAGTCAAAGCAGTCTTGAAAAAGTCCGAGTTGTCATTAAATATCACTGCACCTGTCATGATTTGCTTAACTATGCGGTGATTTATGATATACGCAAAGAAGCAACACGAAGACCAGAACAAAATTCTAACACCATGCAACATATAATTTCGCGAAGTTTGATCAAAGTTGCCATCAAGATGAAGAATATTCAAAATAAACCATCGCTAATGGTGCAAATGTTACCTATGACAATTGAGAATCAGTTAAATGGAACAATGCGAATGCCGCTGGCTCAACAGTATCGCGCGTTGGCTCAAGGTTTGAGAAAATTGTTAGCGGAACTGGCGGTGTTGTTGGCAAAGAAAGGCGAAGTTCACTTTTTGGGAGATTGTATGCTGTGCGATACTGAAATGTTGTTTGAAGCGATTCAGTCACTTCACGAAAGAATAATGAAAAAGTTTAGATAGGGTGGTTGAGAATTACATAAACGTAATAAAAGTAACAAAAATAATAATGTTTAATTAAATCAAATCGGATTTCTGGCTTCTATAGTACTGGTCCTTATTACCCATGCATATCGACGCATGTTTAGGTACGCATCATGGAATTGAGACATGGAGCATTACCTAATATTTATATAAGCAATTACGTCAACAGCTCTGCATGATTTTTCGGCACCGCTTTCGGAGAGCGACCGGGTGTCCGCTCATGTGACAAGACATTTATCGGAGAATGGCCGAAAGAGGAAGTACGTTTGTGTACCCAGGTCACATGCCTCATACTTAAGCCATTAGTAATCTCCGAAAGGCTCGGTTTGCCCCGTTTTCCTTTTTTCTTTTTTTCACCGCTTTTCCTTTTTTCTGTTTAATTTGCTCAGTCACTCGCTTCGCTTCGGGCTTTGAATGAGTGAGTGAGTGACACTGAAGATATTTTATTATATTATATTATACAGAGAAAGCACCCTGAACTAACTTCCTCTTTTTTCCTTTTTTCCTTTTTGGTTCCTACGGCTATTTTTCCAGTTACGCCTTGTCTATATTCATTATTACCAACAGCAATAACTCACACTTTACACAACATAACACAATATAATACAACACAAATGCTTTCAAGAGTTATCACTAGAAATTTATTAGCCAAGGCTTCCGTTGCGCCAGCCGCTTCCGCTGCCGCTGCTATCACCGGCTTCAGATTAGCCACTACCGGCTCCCATTTCACTGCCATCAATAACAACAGAAACAACGCCCCAGCCCTCAATGTTAGTGGTGCTCGTTTTTACCATCCAAGAGTCATTGACCACTACCAAAATCCACGTAATGTAGGATCCATGGACAAGAATGACAGTGATGTCGGCACCGGTTTAGTTGGTGCTCCAGCTTGCGGTGATGTGATGAGATTGCAAATTAAAGTGAATGACGACACTGGATTGATTGAAGATGTCAAATTTAAGACATTCGGTTGTGGTTCAGCTATTGCTTCTTCATCGTTTGCCACTGAATTGTTGAAGGGTAAAAGTTTGGAAGAAGCTTTAAAGATCAAAAACACCATTATTGCTAAAGAATTGTCCTTGCCTCCAGTGAAGTTACATTGCTCAATGTTGGCTGAAGACGCTATTAAGAGCGCTGTTAAAGATTACAGATCCAAGAGAGGTAAAAAGAGACCAACCTTGGGACCTGACGCTGTGAAGCCATCTGGTGCTCAAGCTTCTGCTTAAACTTTCTCTGTATAAAATTATTGGCAAACAACTAAAACATTTTACCAGCAAAACTACAAAAAAAAAATTAAAAAAATGTAAAGAACATGTCTATTTTGCTCATTTAACGACTTATTGATTGATTCAATTTATGGTTGTGCTTTTGAATCCATTTTTTATTTTCCATTCTCACTTATCTCTTCATTTTCCCATCGCCGTTTTTTTTGTTTTTCCATTTCCTACTTTTTCATTTTTCATATGAAATATTAGCCACTTCCAGAAAGTTGCATATTTCGTTGGGGGTACGATAACACTTGCACTGCTATTATTATAGTATATTACTATTTTATGTATTTGTTTAACTTTTTTCCTTTCTGTTTCACTTTGTTTTAGATTTCACTTTTGTAATAGTTGTGCACTATATACTTTTTTTTTATATATATAAAAGCGCTAAATATTTATCTGAATTATAAGGTTAACTTTGGCTTCATTGTGGTCGATTTTGCAGATAATGAGTTTTGTAGAGCTTTTGAGGAAATGCTACTATAAGAGAGAGCATTCAGGGGTAGGTTAGATAGTGAAGTTGCCATGGGATGGTGAGCATACCTCTGCTTCTACAGTAGATGCTTATACAATACATTATCATTGCTTACTTTAAATTTCAAACAAAAAGAGAACTAGTAGATATATCTTGATTAAATAATATACACATTAACTAATAAATCACAACAAAGCACAAAAAAAAAAAAGGATTTGACAGAGCCAAAGAAAAGAAAATCAAACTAAAAAACAGAAACAAAGCCAAAACACCCAAATAATTCCAAAGCATAACAAAAAATTTCATAGCATAGCATAGTACAATATAACATAACATAGCATCAAGCCACCAGTAATCAACTACTCATCGTATCAGCATCTTACAAATTATCCCAAATGTAATTGCTGATAAAATAATCACTTAATTTGTTATTTTTCTCATCAATATTCAACGTAGTGGCAATATTGGTTCTGTTGTTGTTAATTATCAACTTGTATACTTTGTCATTATTGTAGTCTTCATTGATCTTGCTCAAAAAACTAGTATCTTCATTGTTACTACTGTTCCTCTTGTTGTTGTTGTTGTTGTTGTTGTTGTTGTTGTTGTTGTTGTTGTTGTTGTCGTCTTCGTGTCTAGTGGTGCTAGCAGCATCTTCATTTATTGTCATTGTAGTATCGTCATCATCGTAATCGTTCTCTTCATCATCAGCAGCAGGAGTCTGCTGTGGCTTTCTTCTTTGCTGCTTATTCTTTTCAATTTTATCTTCACTATTACTACCAGCAACGGCACGTCCATTTTTGTATTCTGTTTCGATAATTAACCCAAAGTTCTTGTATATTTTCAACTTCAACACGTTAGAATCCGGATTATCATTGATTTCCATATTTAGTACATTTAAATTTTTCAACTCCACCAACTCTTGCGATTTTTTCTTGAACTGCATGTTCAATTCATTTATTTCGTTTTCCAATTCAAGATAATTTCGGGCTAATTTGAATTTCAAATTATTCAAATCATTGATCTCTTCAAGAATTCGTTTTCTATCTAATGATACTTCAAGTGATTGAATTTCAGAATTCTTCAAATCATATTCATTAGAAAGTTTCTCTACTATTGATTCTTGGGCTTTGAGCTTTTCGTTACGGATGGTTTGTAAGTTAGTGATTTTTTTATTTATTTGCGAAATGATTTGCACATCGGGATCAATTTCAAAATTTTGGATGGTGGATTTCAACAAGCTAGATGGATTCTGTAGCATGGTGGAGATTATGAGAAATGTATATCTGCCACAACGGTCGGAATGCGTTTGATTGTCTGTAAAAGAACGTGTAATGTTGAGCTGTGCTGTGATGTTGAATGATATATCGATAATTCTCTGATCAATAGCATGGTCCAAAGTGATTAGTGAAACAAAAACAGAAACAAAAACAAAAACACCAAAACTGTAAACAAAAACAAAAATAGAAAAAAAAAAAAAAATTGAAAAGAAGTCACATGACTGATGAAAATGATAACATCCACAACCATATAACTAGCGAAAACAACAGGGGACAGAAGCCATAATTCAGCACAAATAATCACAGGCGAGGGAAAAATTAAGAGAGTTTTTAATAGTATATATTCTACTCATTTTCTTACTACTAAGCACTGTTTTTTATGTAGCTGTGGTAGTATATTATGGGTAAGCCTGTAACACTCTGATAACGGCAGTTGCTAGAAGGAGATCTACAAGCATATAGTATTTGTAAAGGCTAACAGATCCCTAAAATCTTACAAATTCTATGCTGTGCTTATTGAAAAGAACACAGAAAACGGAATAAGAAAAATATAACAAAAACCAAATTAGTTTTAGTTTAGTTGGTATTCCATGCCTATTGTAGTTTCAATTTTCTGGCTGCGACATTTTGTGCTGTGGAGCGTTGTTTGCACCAATCAGGCTCATTGCCGCGTATCTCCCCACATTTTTTTATTTTTTTTTTTTATTTTCCTCGCTTTCGGTTTAACTATGGTAGAGCGTGGATCCCTCAAAGGTACTCTAGAGGATATAAAAATAGGGTTTAAAGCTACCGTTCCTCTACAAAATCGCTCCAACCTGACAAAGTCTCTCACTGCTGTCTCCCCCAACTGTTCAAGCCATTTGTCCAGCGGTTCCGGTTGATAACTTACCCAGAACTCCAGATCTTAACCATTGACTCCAAAACTCTTTTAGTAAAACGGAAATTCTATCGTTCTTACAACTCCAAATTTTGTAATTACAACGCTAACATCAGCTTCAATAATTGTTTCACTCTTTGTTTTTATGGATTACTTGAGTATCAAATAAAACTGTACTGACACAAGCTTACTCTCACTAATCCTGGGTATTTATTTTGTCAGTTCCTACTTTACAAAAACATTTTGAGTGTTCACAACAGCACGACTATACGATCTCTAGCAGCAAAACGGTATCTCAAAGGCGATTTGCTATCATTATTGTATCGTTTCATGATTTAGTGGAACACGAGCTGCCAATATTACTAGCCTAAAAAAAAGATTTAAAAGAATCAGTTGATCAAACTTCGCCACCAATGAGCTCGATTTGGCCAAGATTGAAAACAGTAAAATTAACATAATGATTGTACGGTGCATGAATATTCGCACTAATTACCGAATTGACAACTGAGCGAATCATCCAGCTTTACTGGTTCACTCATGATGAAAGCCCAGTAGTTGCTGTTTCCAGTTACTACAGTCACAAAAATTCTCACAAGTAGATCTCTAATGACATTCCTTTCAGCTTGGACTTCACAAAAGGTAAAAGTCACAAGCTTAGTCAAGAAATCAAGGAAATATTTGGAAACTTTGTGTCCATTCTTGAGCACTCATGCGGACTCTTGGAAAACAGGCAGTCGGGAGAAGGATTAGACGCGCTTGATTTTAAATTGATCAGTTATTTGGTATGTGTCAAGTCTTTCCTCAAAGGGAAAAAATTTACAATATACTAGATGATGAGTATTTGGAATTGTTTGATTACCGTAATAAAAAGCTGAAATATTTTACTTAAAGTTGAAAGGGAAATATAGTCGAATGGTATATAACTATAAGCTAATGTGATTTTACGAACATAAATTTTGTAATATCACAACGGCAACAGTGCTTTTGCTCGCTTTATATATATATATATATTTATCTCTTTCTGGAAGAGCTAGTCAATCAAGGATAGTAATTTAACAAAGTGTCTTAGTATTAATATAATTGCAGTTGCAAGTTTTGAGTCTAGTTCAAATGGGTTTCCTCGAGGCCAGGATGCAGCACATGCAGACATAAGCATTCATATACTCCTATATTTCATAGTTAGCAGCTGTAAATAGCAATTATTTAACACTGTTCATAAACACTTGTTTAGGAAGCTAATTGGCACGGTATTACAAATTTCTTGATGGCACCATCTGCTAAACTAATCATCTCTGATGAAATAAAAGTAGATATTAAATATGCATGGTGCGCGATGACATTGCCTAAAATGGACAATAATCTGTCGTTACCCTGTACATAATGAAAAAAAAATTCAAAATTTTTTTTCTTAGACGCAGATGAGGAAGGTTTATACACTGTATAAGTTTCAAAAAATTATCATTATAATTCAGACTTGATCCCCAGGACAATATTTTGCTTTTGGACCCATACCGAGTAACAAGAATGCCTGACATTGCAATCCACAAAAAGCGCAAACTTGAAGCATCTAAGGCCTCGGCTATTGCTGCCGCTTCAGCCGCTGCCTCACCGTCCAAGATCTTTTCTCCATTCAGAGCCATTGGTAATGTCACCAACCATGTTCCGTTTGCCATTGGTACATTGGGTACATCATATTATGTTGTTACCTCAGTGGGTCGTTCTTACCAAATCTATGACGCTTCCACATTACATTTATTGTTTGTTTCTCAAAAGCAAACCGCTAGTGATATCACTTGCCTTTATGCTCATTTTCAATACGTTTATGCTGCTTTTGATAACTGTATCAACATCTATAAAAGAGGCTCATTATTGCATACCTTAACCTGCCTGGTGCCTAATGTATTGGATAGCAATATCAAAATTTCCAGATTAGTTCAGTTTGGTGATTACTTGGTGGCGATTTCTTCTACCAGTAATCATATTTTCATTTTTAAGAAACCGGCTAATGGAAGTTCCAAATTGCCATTGGAATTTTTTGCTCATATTAAGGTAAATGAAAGTTATGGTAATGTTTTACATGTAGTGCATCCAGCTACTTATCTTAACAAGATTATTGTTGCTACTCAGACAAATGTCATTGTTTACAACATCAGATCTTTGAAAATGATTCACAAGTCCAAATACGATTTTAATAAGGATTCATTCGGTTCCATCACTACTATCGAACTTGCTCCAGCATTAGACATTGTTGCTATTGGTACTAATTTGTCCAACATTGTTTTACTTAATTTCAAAAAAGATAAAATTATCAAAAAAATAACCTTCAACAATCACCATTTGAAGGAGCCATCAAGTATAACTAGTTTATCATTTAGAACCGATGGCTCTCCTCATTTGGTGGCTGGTTATAGAAATGGTGATTTAATTTTCTTTGATTTAAATTCGAATACTAGAATCCATAGCTTGCATTCCATTCACAAGGAAACGGGGATTTCTAATGTGAAATTTTTGAATGGTCAACCAATTTTTATAACTAATGGGGGTGATAATCATTTAAGAGAATTTGTTTTTGATCCATCTCTTTCAGCAACAAATGGTACTAATGGTAGCGCTGCTAATGCCACAGCCAAAAAGACAGTTGTCCCACCACCTAGAAGACTTAGATCTAGAGGTGGTCATTCTGCACCACCAACCATGATCTCATTTACTGATGATAAAGATCATTTTGTGATATCTGGATCTAAAGATCGTTCATTTTGGAGCTTTTCCCTAAGAAAAGATTCTCAAGCTCAAGAATTTTCCCAAAAATCACCAAAAGGATCTCAAAAATTTGCTTCTTCTAATTTGAAAGAAAAAATTCCGGAACTTGTATGTGTGGCATTTAGTGAAGCTAGACAAACTGATTGGGAGAATATTATAACTGGTCATGAAAATGAAAAATTTGCCAGAACTTGGAGTTTTGAGAATAAAAGATTGGGTCGTTGGAGATTAATGACCCCCGATGATGGATTTGTTAAATCTGCATGCATTTCTCAGTGTGGTAATTTTGGGATTATTGGTTCATCCAATGGGTCTATTGCCATTTATAATTTGCAAAGTGGTATTTTGAGAAAACAATACAAATTCCACAAAAGATCTGTCACTGGTATTGCCATTGATAATATGAACCAGAAAATGTGTTCTGTTGGTCTTGATGGCTTAGTGGGCTTTTATGATTTTAACCAATCCAAACTCTTGGGCAAGATTGATTTGGAAAGTCCAGTAACTTTACTTAAATATCACAAATCTTCCGATTTGATTGCTGTTGCTCTTGATGATTTGACAATTGTTATAATGGACATGGTGACTAAAAGAATTGTTAGACAATTGGTGGGCCATCGTAATCGTATCACCAGTTTGGATTTTTCTCCTGATGGCAGATGGTTAGTTAGTGCTTCGTTGGATAGCACAGTTAGAACGTGGAATTTACCAACGGGCGGATGTATTGATGGATTTAAAGTTGACAATATTGTGACTAATTTATTATTCTCACCTACGGGGAATTTCTTGGCTACTACTCACGTTACGGGCAATGGCATCAGTTTATGGAATAACAAATCTCAATTTAAAGCAGTTTCCACCAAACATGTCACAGAGGAAGAGTTTGGAGATGTTGTGTCATTGCCAAATAGTTCCGGAGACGGTGGTTCAAGTCTTTTAGATGGGGCATTATTAGACAATGAAGCAGATACTGAATCATTGTTTACATCAGACATCAATGACAATTACAAAACAGTGGCTCAAATCAATAAAGATTTAATTACTTTGAACATTGGCTCAAGAAACAAATTCAACACAATTTTACATCTTGACACTATTAGACAGAGAAATAAACCAAAAGAAGCGCCAAAGAAACCTGAATTGGCTCCTTTCTTTTTGCAAACTTTTGGCGATGCTAATAAAAGCGGCGAAAACCAAGTCAAGATTGATACCTTGAAAAATGATACTTTGGCATCAGTCGCTGCTACAACCGAACCTCAAGTTGATAGTTCTAATGAAAATAATGATAATGAAGACGAAGATAATGAAGACAGCAATGGGGTGAAGCTTTTACTGCTTGATGAAAAAGACAATAATGGTGATATTATTTTAAGTAGAATTGCTAAAGAACAAGCGGTATCATTTGAAAATAAATTTACTAGATTGCTCAAAGCAACCGTTCCATCGTCCGAAGATGAAGAAGAAAGTCAGTTCATTAAAGTTTTACATGCACCTGCTGACAGTCAAATTAGCAATGAAATCACCGGCGAAATGAGTGCATTTTTGGATCACTTACTTAGCTTATCACCATCAACTCTTGATCTTGAAATTAAACAGCTCAATGTTATCTCCGACCCTTCGCTTCAAGAGCTTAAGCTTTTTATCCGTGCCATCACTTTTGGGCTTCAAAGTAATGCTGATTTTGAAATCTATCAAGCAATAATGAACGTCATGCTTAGAACTCATGGTGATATTATTCAGGAAAAAATTTCCAGTGATATTGAGTTAGATGCGGTGTTGCAGGATTGGAACAGAGTTAACGATGCTAAAGTGCAAAAAATGGATGATTTGGTTAAGAATTGTTCAGGTATTATCAACTTCCTTTCTAGTTTATAGTTAGCTTTTTGAAAAAATATAGATATTTGTGAATCGATATAAATATTCAAACTGACACGTAAGCGTTTGAGCCCAGAAACTAGTAGCAGTGAAAAACGTTATAGCTTATTTGGAAAAGAAGCCCTCATTCAGCACAAATTAAATTAGAAAAAATCAAGCTTGTGGAAGGTCATTCCTGTCTGTCTACTATGAACACTTTTTTCAAATTTTACAATACAATGAATCTCATGTAGCAGAAAGCATATTTTTTTTGAGGTAAAACGCCTGATATGTGGTCACTGAAATGTGTTGACATTGTAGATAACCAAAATTTTCCAGAACTCCGTGTAATTTTAACTTGAAGTCTTTACCACCGAAAAAAAAACATGATACAACCCCAAAGTTTAACTAGAGAGTATCTCAAATTGAGCAATCCCTTAAAATTGAAAAAAAATAATGAAAGTTTAAAGGCTTAGAATCGATAGAAACTCTGCGGTAATACACTGAAATGGCACAGAATTTGCGGTGCGAAAGCCTGTTAGCGCTGTGGTAAATTAGATCATTGCCAGTACATCCTCAAATGGCGAGTGTTAATTTTACTTTTACAGTGAACTTGTGCTCTTCAATGTAGTACATCTAAAACGAGTTTTTACTATATGATGCTAGAATGCCAACGAGACCTTCATATACCAAAAATCGTCAT
>JXWR01000033.1_pt1 | contig 21882 bp, 8 predicted proteins | sample 315541 | NCBI WGS metagenome assembly JXWR01 (sample SAMN03273951, study PRJNA271842) | soil metagenome | isolation source: rice field ambient CO2 | place: India: CRRI Experimental farm Cuttack,Odisha-753006 | collected 2013-12-17
ACCAACCAATTGAAAAGAGCAATCAAAATATAGTACTGTAAATCTAGCTTATCTCTTTTCAATAATGGGCCCAAACTGAATAAGGCAATGTTATTAATCCAAGATAAAACCTTGAACAATTCATTATCATTGATATAGCAAAAAAGAAGATTAGTAGGGAGCAAAGGAACCAATACATTTTTCTCATGGACTTGAAAAGAAAATAAAAAGAACCCCCATGAGCAAGATGCAAGTACCCATGGGATAAGAGACTTTATTGGGTTAAAATAAATGATAGTGCATGCTGGCAAGATGGAAAGTAAAGTGAGTGAAAGTGCGCTGAGCTTTAAAAACTCTAACGGGAAGTTCTTATACTTGATTAAAATGTTAGTAGCGCACCAAAAATTACCTACTTTATCTTCAAAGATACCTCTGTTAAACGGAAAAATTCTGATTATTGACTGCTTAACATTTGTCCACCCTTCTCCACTTTCTGTGAATACGTATAATGGTGCGAAAATCAATACAAAAGTCATGATAGTGGTCAATGCAATAAGTGCCAAATTGAGAAAGTCAAACTTATTTTTTCTAGAATCTTTAAAAATGCCCATATATGATAAAATCTCATTAAACGGATTGAAAGTAACGCCTAGCATGTAAGCAAACACCAATGGCGCATAAAATAGAGCCATTTGTTTGAATGTGATTGAAAAGATGAAAAATATACTGGCGAGTATCAAGTGGTCATTCAATATTAAAGTGATTGATAGTAAAGCGAATCCAAGCATCACTGAATTATATTGAAAATGGCCATGGTCAATGAGAATTAAAGCTGGTTGGAATACAATTAAAGCTATGGCCAACACTTGATTCAAAGAAGACTTCTTGTTCAAAATGTCGACATGTTTATTGAACCACCTTGTGTAAGAATATACCGCTGGGATATACAAAAACGCTTCTGATGCTAATACTGTGAATCTCATGAAGAACTTTATGCTCTCATTTTCCAAGCCGTTTGTTATGTCTAGTTGGAACCATTCAGGCTTTATGAATTTTCCGACCAAGCCTAAGAAAAAAGAATGGTAAGCTGTCAATGGTGGATAGTCGAGACCCCAATACTGAAGTTTATACCAATACCACTTCGCCACAGGGAGGTTTACCGTAATATCAAGCCAATGCCTTTGTGCTTCAAAGTCTCCAAACATTGGAGGCGTGTTTTCACCAGAATATGACCCAAAAGAAACCGCTGTACGGATAATGAGGGCGAATAAAATGACAATATATTTGATTAACCACTGACTTTGCACCGGCCTAAAAGGAGAAAGGAAACCGTATAGAGGAGAATTGACAATGATAGATTCAGAAGTTTTTGGCTTTGTTACAATCGATGCCTCCTTATAGCGGTCCTTTGCAACATTATCTTGTTGATTAGTGGCATTTTGCGTTTTGAATGCCTTCTTTTTCTTCAGTTGAGCTACAGGCCCCTTTTTGCTATTAATTGAACCCTTGTTCATTTTAACTACCTTCTTGATTCCAAAGTTTTTTTTGGCCTTCGTAGACTAGTGACAGGTTTGATAATTATGGAGAATATGGTAGTGATATATATCATTTCAATTTGATTTTGACATACGTTTATTTTTTGGTGCGCACTTATATTCAAATGGAAAACTCGTGATTGAGGGAGGATCCATAGATCCACGCGTTTGGAACTTACATACAAACCGCTACGCAAACATACACATCAAAACTCGTTCAAATCAATACAAGCACGTTGGAATTAACAATATTCTATATTACTTCTTACTTAACGCTTCTTTTTACTTTTGGTTCTATCAGCCGATTCAATGTACAGAGGGCTGACGCCATGCTCAGTGAAAAACTTGGTGACAGTGCTGATATGTGGACCCTGAACAGTTACTTCTTGCAACTTTGGATTTTCTTTGCATGACCCAATGGTTGTAGACCCAGAACATTTCAATTTCAAATACTGAGCCAATTCGTTTGGTGTAACAATGTTATAGTTTTCAAAGTTAGAAGTTCTGGTGATTATCTTTCGGCCTAATTTGTATTCTGAAATAATTTTGATTTTTGGCACCGAACCTTTGATAGGTGGATCTTGCAAGAGATCAACTTCATCTGGTGATTCATCAGAACGCAAAATTTTGTAACACTCGGTAAAATATTTCAAAAAATGTGGTACAATTTTATCCCTTGGGAAAACTCTCCCTTGATCTCTATTAGTGATCAACAAGTTTGTAAGCAAGTCATCAAGAACCACTGTTCTCTTGTTCCTAGGATTTACCAAATCTTTCTTTGAAATATACTTGTTCATCAACTCTGCAATCTCTTTACCATTATAATAGTAATTATAATCCTCTTCAATCATACTAAAAAATTCCCTAATTTTTGAATTGGGTTTATAAAGAGTTAAAATGTTTAACTTGTTAGCAATTTTATTGCTTCCACTACCAGCATTATTGTTTTGAGTATTAATTGAACCATTGCTGCCAGCAGCCTTCTTGATTTTATGAGGTACAAAATTTTTGATTTCATCGTTATTGTCTTTGTTCGCAACTTCTAAAACCGTCAAATTTTCGTCTTTGCCTTTGAGTTTCAAATATTTTGCCTTTTCCATTTCTTTGAAGAACTTTGTACTTTTTTTCCAAGACGTCTTTTTCATGACTAAAAGATGCTCTAATGACTCTGTAACCGAGGGAAGGTTCTTTAAAACATAGTTGGACATAAATTGGGAGGCACTGACTGGTGTCTCCACTTGACCTTGATGCAAAGTCATTAAGAAAGCTCTTTTGAAAAGATAATCAATATCACCTGTTTGCAATGTTTGGACTTCTTCTGGTTGATTGTCTTCTTCCATTTTGGGAGTAACTGATTGTTGAGTCCCGGTTTCCTCCACTTCAGCATGATGGTGTGTATTATCAATGGCGATTCTTTCTGCTTCATCAGTAAGAGCAGTCACTTCTTCATTTAATGCCTTATTTTCTTCAGTTGCTTCCTGGTCATTCTGAGCTTCCTCATCTTTGGCAACTTGTGCTTGTAGTAAAACACTGATAGCATCGTTGTTTGGTACTGCTAGCGGCTTTTTACAAATTTTTTTTAATTCATCACCATAGTGATGTAAAATACGAACTGCCACACCGGTACGATTATTAGTGGAGGTGAATTTGGTAAGATCTAACTCACAGACCCCAATTGCTCTAACTACCAATGGTGCCTCATAGTCAACTATGCCAACCAAGGCACCCTTTGTGCATCGCTTGTCAAATGGAGGTATCGTCCCTGGTAACATCAAATCAGCCCCATTTTCGAGCTTTGAAATCACAAATGAGTTAGTAAGGACCGCTGGCAACAAATTTGGGATTCTCCATAGAGTGAAAACAGTTGGTGTGATGTCAGAGTCCCTCGACTTGAAATATAGAGGAATATGTTCCTCATCGGCATATATATTTCCCGAGTGCTTAAGAGGACTTTTGTAGGTCGCTTTTTTGATGGATGGCGGCAAGAGAGATGATGCTAGTTCTTCTGGAACATCATATGTTTTTGCAATATCGCCAATCAATTTTCTTCTCTCCGAAGATTTGATGTTAGCCAATGGTTTAAGCTATTCACTGTTAGTACTTTACTAGTAGCAATTTTTTTTTTTTTTGCTTTTTAAGGCAATTGCTTTCTCATGGAAACTTCACATACACCAGGATCTTTAGCAAACATTTCTCTGCAATTTCAGTAATTTTTGGATATACTGTTTATAAGCGCTTTGCCTCTCCAGAAAGAGCCCTTGATATCAAGCTTTGTACCTATTAACTTCCGCTGCTTTTTTCTCTTTCTTTGCTTCGAGCGTTGTAGAGAAGCACGCGGTCCCAGTTACGCAGGGTTAGGTTCTGTTCTGGACAGCCCAGATGTTGTTCTGCACTAATTAAGGTGCCAGTCATGAGGGCTCGCATGTGATCATATTATTTGCAAACGCTTTTCTTTATATCATCATCTTGCACGTTGTTTACTTCTGCCGATGAGTTCATTGACGAAAGGACTGCAAACTAGATGCTACTATCAAAGATATGGGGTTTAAACTTCTTCATACTAAAGTATTGCCTTCAGCAGTGCAACCAGATGTGCTCTCATGGTGTCCTACAATGGACCTTATTGCCTTTGTATCAAAGGAAAATCATATCTGGATCTATAGATCAAACGGTCAGAGAGTGTGGTCCTTTCCGTTGAAAAGAGATGACTCTTTAGTGAAACTATGTTGGAGTCCTGACGGCAAATCCATTGCTGTGGCCACTCAGAAAGAAGGATACCGAATGTATGATGTCTATTTGGGGAAAATTATCACTGACGCCAAAAAGCTCAACATGCAAACCAAGAACCAGTTCCCAGAATCACCACTTCAGACAATTAATTGGGCGCTTAGATCAAATAGCGCTGCTGATCACCTCGACCAATACGAGGATGTTTTCAATGTTGATTGTATCAAATTATTGCCTAAGTTATCGCCACTTCCCAACGCATCTTCTGATCATATTCTTACATCAAAGTTGGCAATTGATAGTTTGATCCAGTCTTCCAGTACAATAAGTGATTTCTTGATACTAGGATATGAAAATGGAATTCTCAACATGACACTCAATGGATTATTCAATATTAGCCCTGTTCAATATACCAATAAAGACAATGCATCTGTACAATTCCTTCAGATTGAATCAACGCCAGATTTGAGCAAGCATTATATTTTATCAAAAACCAATGACAAAGCCACACAAAGCTACAGATATTCCGTTTTGCCAGTAACCATAGATGCGTTCAAAGAGAATGGCGCTTATGTCACAGAATTGATAACTTCTGCGACAAAAATACAATTACTCATAATTTATCTACAAGAAGTTGTGTCTAATTTGAGCGGGGACTGTAAAAATTTTTTAGAATTCAATCATAAATTGGTAACAATACTAGAGGATGAAGCTTCAAAAAATGACAAAAACTATCCACTTGGACAGCCTGATTCACATCATTATTATGCGACTTCAGAACTTTATGAATTGCTTTTGACTGGAATGATGTCTGATAATTTGAAATCTTGGCTTGAAAATTCAGTAGGAGAGAAAAACTTAAAGAAGTGGCTGAAATTAGGTAATAATTGTATTGATCAGGTTAAATTTAAAATATTTAGCTTGTTGATTCCTGCTGCGGAAAGGTTGATAATTTTAGTAAGCAAGCTAAAACATTTAAGCGGCTGGAATGAGGATCGGCTTAGTGGTGATCTATCAGAAGAGGATAAAATATCCAAATTACTAGGGTTAAACAGTAAAGAGCTCGATGAAAGTATTGAGCTCACAAAAAATCTGTTGAGGAATGTCTACAAGTTTGTTATTGGTTTGAATCACGAACAAAAGTTATTCAATTGCTTTATAAATTGGCTCACCACAATTTTAGATGACTTGAAAGATGAAGATAAAAAAAATGACTTTTATAATGAAAATTACTACTTCAGTGTCACAGAAATTTCGGAATATATTACGAAACGCTTGCATACGCTTGAAGTGTTTGAATATCTTCGGCCGACCAGTACTTCCCCATTAATCAATTCTAGGACACAAAGTAACTTGAGCGAGTCGTACAACATTTTGAGTACCAAATGCCTGCAAACATTTGATAAAGTCAAAAGCTGTTTAAGCAAGCAGGTCAACTTTGAAAACTTGGTAACCTTTGGAGAAGAGCAACTAAGTATTAATGAGAAACCATATGAAAATGCCCAGTGCAAATTCATGAATGATGGATTAGTTGTATTTTCTATGACTAAGGACAATGCAATAGAGTTTTATAAAATTAAAGTTTCGCCAAATGACAAGGCACAACATATTTCTAAGCTGTTAAACTTTTCCAGCATACTCAAAGGAAAATACTACCTTAAGCTGATACAAGTTTTGAGTAATGATGAACTACTACTTCTAGCGGTAGAAAATGCCACTTTAGGACTGAATGACAAAATGAAAACCAAATTTATAATATTCACCATAAAATACTCTGAAGTGTTTAGCACAATTATACCGACAGAAATAAATCCAACTTCTGAAATAGTCACCAGCTATTACACCTTTAATGATAACGAAAATAAAAACAGTCATGATATAAGCATAAACCCAAGATTCATAGCAGTGTGCAATAAAGAAAATACCACGCGTGCTGCAATATTGGATGCCAATATGCAACAATATATGGTAGTTGAATTTGACTAAATAATAATTCACAATCGTCCACTTCAAATCATATTAACAAATTTTCAAAAAGATATTTATCGCCTGTCTTCACGTAAGGAAATGCTTCTAAGTAGACAAAGTCATTTTCCTTAATTATTGAATACTGTTTTGCAAGTAATTGAGTATACTGCTCTTTGAGGAAGTGTGTATCAAAGCATGGATGTACTTGATATAATCGTGCATCCAGGAACCGAAGCATATCCTTTTTGAGCACTTTGTTTCTTTGTTCAATTTTGCTAAAATTTTCTATCAAGCTTTCTTGTTCACTTATGCTTTTATTTATAATATTATCAGAAATGTGCTGAAAAAACTTGTAATTGAACGGCCTCAAAATGTTTACTACATCCTTGACATATTTTATCTTTTTTAGCACAAGGTTCCGTTTCCTACGAAACGGCAACTGTGTGCCAGTATAATTTAGCGGAATGAATGTTTCAAAATGTGAAAGACCTCTTTTATGAATTTTCCCTGCTGATTTTTGAAGAAAATTGTACAATTGTTTAACGTTCTTTAATATCAGTTGTAGCTCTTCTCCAGTCTTGGGAACCGGGCTAGTTCTCTTCAAGGATGGTTTCGCATCAGGCAATATTTGTGATTCAAAAGCCTCATTTTTCAATTCGAGAGTGTCACCATATTTACTTAATCTGGTAATAGGCCAAATATTAATGAAATCATAGTTATTACATTTTCTAAAATACTCAAACCATGCAGGCCAGTGTACTTTGTAAATCCCATGATTGACTATGGAGCTTTTGAATGCTAATTGAAGAATTTCACCCAATGGTTTTTGTTCTCTATGAATGAAAGCTTTTTGAAGTTTGACTAAATATTCTTGGGCCAAATCGTAGCGATATTGTATCTGTTGTTGTGAATCAGCATATTCTTGAGGAATTGTCACAGGTTTCTCAAAATAGTGCCGCAGAATTCTAAGCAAGTTTTGCTTTGCTAAAGAGTCAAGTGGCGCATACAATATTCTGCGATGAATTGACCGGTAAATGCTGATGACATGTAATTTTTCTACTGCCATTATTAATTCTCTCTTTAATGTAATTCTTCACCAATGCTCATCAACTCAGTGTAATCTGCGTGTCTCTTCAATAGAGTTTTTTGCCTTTCAGATTTACTATTTTCGTTTGTTTTTCTTATAAGGCGACCAGAGCCACTAACCTAAAACCAACCGAAAGGGTCTGCAAAGCTGCCACCAAACTGTGCGGAATTATCATCAATTAATTCACCAAAGGAAAAGAAAAAGTTGCAAAAAACAATGTTACATTGTACTGCATGCATGGTCCTGTGGAACTATTTTAAGACACGCGGGTCTACGCTCAATGTTTGAAACACGCGTCAGCTAGCCGTCAAATGGCAATTGTTTTTAGATTAATCAGTTAATTACATGACTAATTAATTAGGAACTGGCATTCGTATATTTGAAGTGAAGCTTGCGGATATTTAAAACAAACAACTAAAATTAAAATCTGAGGGTTGGTTTTAAGTGGGAACTATAAATTTGTCTAAGTTAGCGTTATCAAGCTGCCTAAATCGTGGTTTTTAGCTGGCCCGGTTGACTCGAAAATAAGTCTTGAAAAGCAATTCTTCAAGTTGATGTTTGCTTATTAAGCAATATATCCGGATAAAAGAAAAATGGCAGTTTTTAAAAATACGGGAAATACGTAAGAAAATTGGTAAAATGTCTGAAGGATTTAAATGACCAAATTTTTCCCTTGTTGAGCTAAAACAGATCATTAATACAGATTTAAAAAAAAGCCCATTTTTTTCAAAACTTATGACAACAAACAGATGATGGAAGAGTCTTTATTCTAAAAGGAAATTCGGAAATGTATTGAAAATTAAGAAAAAAGCAGTATAAGAAAAAGCACAGAAGCAAAAAACAGAAAAAAAAATAATAATAATAAAAAAGAGAAGTTGAGCAAAGGTATACAAAAATAAGAAAACTAAAGACGTTACATAAATAAGTACCACTACTTAAAATTCAAAAGCTGTTTCTAAAAAAAAAAAAAAAGGGGGCAAATAAATTCTAATTCATACCAACTTCAAGATCTTCAGTTAATATTAGAATCCAAGGAATATTCAAATTTCCCAGTTTCAGCAACTTCGTAGATGGACTTCTCAAAAGTGTGTAAAAAGGCATCAAAATTTGCTTTAGTATCTTCCTCGCTAACCATTACAAACAAGTTAAGGCCACCTTCAGAAGTACTTACGGATGTCAAGCCACACTCACCATAAACAGCCCCTGGAACAGACATGAAGATAAGATCCTTGATATCGTTTTGGTTGGAAGCATTATCATCGCTGTACTTTCTGACATGAATGAACCCCAAATTAGAACTAAGGAAAAATGTTTGTCTTTTGACACCATAAAGTAAATTAATAAGCTTGATACCATCCACAAATGTATACATTTTATAGGCAGCAGCTGCCAAAGTGCTACTTTGAATTGTCCTATGAAAGTAGTCTTTGTATTTTTTGATAAGGTCCCAAGAAAACTTTCTAAGAGGCTCAATATAGTAATTGATAAAAACCACGTTAATGCCTTCGTAAAATTTGGTCTCATTAGACTTGGCCTTGTCAGTCAAATAGGTGCTATGCAGGATAGCATCTCCAGCAACTCTTCTGAGATCGACAATTGTGTTCACTTTGACAAATTTTCCGGCGCACACATTAGGGGCCACTTTGTTGATTGACATCAAGTATAAGATTTTGAGCAAAGTGTTAAGAGTGGTCTTGTGCTCACGGCAAAGAACGAGAACTTTGTTTAAAGTTTCTGTTGGGATGTTTAAAAGAGCCAAGTCATATGCACTTGTACTAGAATGTTTTCCAACGGTTTTTCTACTAACCCATTTTTTTGATTGGTCAAATGTGACTAAACTGGGGTCGGCGAACATTTCCTTTTCTGCTTTTTTCGAAACAAGCAGTTTTAATCCACTGCCAATAATAGGCACGCCCAATAAAAACTTTACCGCGCCGAGTACAGTTGCAGTGGATGATTCTTTTGGTGCTATATCAAAAAAGTCTAACCAATAACCTTGCTTTCTAGCTTCGAGACCCTCAGCATCTCTGTCAAAATCAAAGAGTTTAACCTTGGAATTTTCTTTCTCTGCATCTTTAAATAACGAGTCAGTAAGAGCAATCTCCTCAGCAGTGACATAATTTATATTTTCAACCAACTGTTTAATATAGATCGAAACAGTTGCAGCATCAAATAAGGTGTGGTCCACCATTAATGACAAATATTGAGTTCCTTCAAAATAGAAAACTTTGAAAAGAGCATCGCCTGAGTCAGCATCATAACTGAAAGTTCTTGCACCAAGCTCTTTGAGAAGACCTCTGTCAAAGAATGGATTTGCTCCAAAACTTTCCTTTCGGTGTTCATAAACACTTTCAAAATAGATCACTGATCTTGGACCGATTGTGCGTGGCTTAACAGTCTCATCTTCACCATCGTAAACGGTGGATGCCAATAATGGAAATTTAAACAAAAGTTTTTGAAGTGCAGTAAACAATTCAGATTTTGATACTGGTTTTGCAAGCTTGACTGCAATTTGAAAATTTTCAAAAAGATCCATTTTGTTTGCGTAGTAAAAAATGTCTCTAGGAAATTCTTATTTAGTTGTCAGTAAAATCCCTCAGATATATCTTACTCCAATAGATATGGAAACAAGGTTCATAAACCTTTGAACAAGCTCGCTTGACGGAACATAAAGAAGGAATAATACACACTTAAATCAAAACAATAAGCATCTTTGGAAACATTAGGTGGTGGGCTTTGGCATTTTTGTGCGGTTTCAGGCTTCATTAAGACATCATTTGAAGTATTGTTGGTGGTGGTGGTGGCGCTCATTTTGATACTGCTTAGCTTGAATGCTATACTTGACAGGATGTTAATTAACAGCGCACCATATATCTAAGTTTTTACAATCTGCGCTCGAACAAAAAGAATCTCGGAAGATGATAAAAATCCGGAAAATGTTGGATGCATAAAAATCCGGCCATGTGTCATATCTGTGGGCAGCTAAACCTGTATTATAGAGACATTTTAGCTGTTCATGAGCTACAATAGTTGCATTCCCCCGCTTATTTAAAACACATGTCACATGATATTGTGTTCGTGTCAATTACCGTATAGTACATTTGGTGGATACGCTGATATTGAATACACTAAAATGACGAATAAGAGCTTTGTGAGCATATATGGCTCCAATTATTTAAGTAGACAGCCAGGAAATTGATACCAGTATTCACTGGTTTTGAAGATTCTGATGTCTGATATATTGCTAATTTGTTTGCGTATTTTGTTGTTATCATGTTTCTTCTTTCTGAAAGGGTGTAACTCCGAGCTCTGAAAGAAAAAATATAGAAAATAAAAGCACATTTGTGCAATGACTCAAAGATCCCTATTAGTATTGTGACTATCTTTGACTTGGTTAAGAAATACATACATATATATATTTACAGGAACTTACTCTTTGAATAAGGTACCGCCAGCGATACATCGTATTGATTTTGGTTCTGCTGGCAGGTCCAGGCAAATCATTAGCGATCACTGTATATCATGCTAGCTGTTACAGAACACTGGAGACTTTAGATTTACTACATATTAACTTTTCTTCGCCGCAAGGTGTGAGAATCATGTGTATTGATTCACATTGTCCAAGAGGTGGCTTATAAATTCCACGTGCAATAATCCTTATCTATCTCTTGTCTAGGAATTGTATATTTAATTGGCTTATCAATTCTAAGGTGTGTATTGATAATAAATGTTTGGTATATATTAAGGATCAACCCCACCCAATTATCAGTTTGCGAAATATTTGAATTTTAAGACATGATATAGTTAAATAAAATAGCCTTACTGCTCCATATTTGCTATTCGTATAACGGGTTTCTGTTATTTGGTCTTTGACTCGAGATTCGAGTACGAACTTTGCTGCAGCCAGGAAATTAATATGATAATATTTTGCACTGCAAGGTTAGGTGGAGTTATTATGTCCCGCAGATATTCCATGCAAAATGCGAAATAGATGCCCACTATGCGCTCCAATGAGGACAGCGATGCAAGTTAAGAATCTACTAAATATACCTTGGAGTTTTTAAGATTTTTTGCTGTTGAGGCAGTTAGTTAACTTGTGTATGGTTATTGGTTGGGGTTAATCCTTAACATATATACCAAACATTTGACTGTTTTTGTTTTTTGTTCCCAAATATTTTTGCCAGAATGTTCTACCTGTTTGACCTAGTTTCTTCAGATTAACAAAGTTTTTCTAATTAAGCTTGATTATCTTTTAATCAAAAGTATTATTACATAAGCTGTGGTAAAGTGTTTTTACGTGGATGTCGGCTGCCCCTTTCTATATTTCCAAACAATTGTTTCGTTGATTTAGTCTACAAGGAACTGCTTAAAATTTTGACTTTTCAAAAGAGAAAAGATTAAAATTCAAGCCCCATGATACAATATACTCTAGCTGGCACTTTAGCATTAACCGAAGAATAGTATTTATATTATGAAAGCAAAAAAAGTTATGTTTGTTTAGCAGAAATGGTAGCACAGTAAATACGTCGATCAGCGATCAGTGGTTTCTGTCATGTATGTTTCTCTATCCATAGGTCAGCCATTCATCTACATAGGGATATCTGGTGGTTTACTTATATGAATTGAGAGTTTTTTGGAAACAATAGAAAATATTTACATCAAAATTGAATTGAAATTGCGCTTGAAGAAGTGTAATCAAACACACGCTGATGGAATTATGCTAGTATACTGTTCTGTGGTTCCACGAAAATACCGACATTGCCGTACATTGCTATGCATATTAAACCAGCTAAGTTAGCTCAAGGCGGTAACCGCTAGCTGCCATTTTCAGCAACTGCTGGTCATGCAATTGCAGTTGTATATGCCGGCACGATGCTGCATCTGCTATGTCCCGCAAAATCGGATTTTCAAGGAACGCTATTGCACCCCGGCAACTTGCAAAAATAAACCTTTAAATTGCGCTGGCTCGTTCTCATACGGTTGCGTCCTATAGTGAACAGTATATTTTACAAATACCAACCAGGCATTCCAGCAAAAGTTCTTAATCTCTCTTAGATAAGAAACCGTTATTGCCTTTCTTATTACCTTTCTTCATTGTTTCAACAGACAGCTTTTTTACAATAACCATTTCGTAAGCTTTTTCTGGGATACTTACAATGGAAAATGGCAAGTGCCTTTTTACGCCATATAAATTCACATGGGACACAAGCATACAGGATTCTTATCAACAAGAGAATGAAAAAGTATCACTTTCACGCTGAAAGGTTTGGTTTAATTAGTCACAGATGTCATATGGCATTGTCAGTATCAATGGACCCTTCGACTCTGTTACGTTAGTTTTTTAACTACACTGACATGTCTCATAAAAACTTAGCCGGCACTTGCAAGGAATCAATAATTAAAAGTATATACAAATTTATTGAATTGTTCGTATTGACTTATTTTTATTATTTTTCTTGTTACGAGAATGCGCAACCCCAGTTTGCCGCTGTGGGAATAACTGCCGATCAATCAACTGTATCAATTAAACAGTTTTATTTCCCATTCAAGTAAGTAAGAGCACCCTCAACTGGAGCAAACCAGAACAGTGTAAACAGGAAATAGTTTTTTGCATGTTGCTTGAAATTGAATTGAATTGAATTGGCAAACATATGTTAATTACATCTACAAAATACAAGAATTCTTACTGAATGACGTTATACTTGACATGGTGTTCATCTCTCGACTTTCACCATCTACAGCCTTAGCTTTCGTAGATTATGATCTTATATAGGTTCTAAATTTGCCTTCGGATTTTTTAATTGCTGCCGTTTTCGGGATTGGCATGTTTAAAAAATTTTTCGGCATCATTGACAAATTGTAGGTGCAATTGAGTTCCAAGATGTGCCTTATATACACAACCGATAAATATTCTTGCAGTATTTTTGTGTCACTGTTGGCTACAAGAAAGCAGGTTTTTGAGTAATCTCTCTTATATGAAGATTACCGATTTGTATTGAATGTAAAGAAAAGCCGCCTCATCAACCTCGACAAAACTTCTCGTGTACTGTGGGTAGCAAAAGGGTCCACTTGGTTGTTCAATGTACACGGCACACTTCATCTTTTTATATGCATTATATTGCCACTTTACACTGTTTTAGTTTTACTGACAATAGTCGTTCCTTTTTATTTATGTGGCGCCACGCTCATGTGTCGAGAAGCTACAAAAACCATTTTTTTTTCTTTTTTGTTTTTTTGTCGGGTTTCAGCTGGAAAGTATTTCTAGATCTGTGTTAACAGCAGAAGAAGTTGCGGTTTCGCCACAGTTAGTGAACACACAAATAAGAAAAAGAGAGAAATACAAATAAATTTATATTATGAAATGTGACTTGTAATAGACACTGAGACCTTTTTTATTATGATTTCTACATTGTGGTTTGAAAATTTTGTTCTGATATACCAAGGTTTGTACGACTTAAATGAGGCTGATTGGCATGCAATTAAATGTCTACAAGTGCTGCATGAAAATTTTCATGCGGGAAAAACAGATGATGTTTATATAAACCTTATATGGAGGTAACTACCGCAAAGTCAGTGGGATTTCTTGTACTCTGTAAGTTTGATGTATTGGACAATAGTAGGAGATGCAAGAATTGAATGGCTGCTGAGAATTATTATAGGGTATGTTTGTGAGTTTGTGAGGGACGTTTTTGAAAAGTAAAGTTAGCAACAAAAGCACACCTTCGGTAACGTGCAAACGTTATATCAAATTATATGCCGAGTATCGTGACAATTGCCAAACGCATTTGATATAGTTGCACGCTTCAAACTATCAATCATAGCCATACATATAAGCACAGACTATCTGAGTTTCTTTTTTCTTTTTTGCAAACAGCTGTCTGTTCTGACTGAAACCAATACTGGTCGTTGTTCTCCACTATTTTCCATTTACATGTATCTCACCTCATATATGTTGTAAAGATGAAGTCAAATCTAACTAATTATAGTCTGATGTAAGGCACAAAAGTAGTGGTTCAAATGACACAAGACTTAAAGGTTTTGCGTTTGCGCTTTTACGTGACGCAACACTGAAAAGTGGATCAGACTGCTCACTACAATTCACACCTTGGAACACCAACAAATAGAAGGTAAAACAAGGGGAGGCGCGCCTTTAAACGAAACACTTCGGTTAATCTAGGCCTACAATTTTTAAACAATTGTTTGCGTCTATTTTACATTCTCTTTTCCTTCGTCTTTCGGGGAAGACTCGACCCGAAGAGCTGTAGTTAGTATGGGCATCCAGTAAATGTGGGCCGGAACCCGTACCGTACTGACGCATAGTCTTTAATACAGTGCTGCAGCTGCAGGCAGCTTCAGCAAAAAATTAGAAACAAAATGAAAAAAATATAAGAGAAAAAAAATAAAAAAAAAGGAAGACAGTAGTACATATTTAAGGTCTTACATTGCGTGACATATACATGCAACATGCACATACATGCAATGCTTAATTTACTTTCTCTCACGCTTCCGCTGTTGGCATTGTTGCCGCTGAATGCCACTGTTGAAACACTTTGCCATGTAAACTGCCATTTCACTCCTCTGTTGCCTAATAGGCGCTTAGCAGCCGGTCGTTAGGGTGCTGGTGCTGTGCTGTTGTCGATGTGGGACAGACTGTAGATGGTGCAGCGCATGTCGCACAGACTGCAACGTCCTTTTTTAACTTGTTGTGCTGCTGCTGGTGCTGCACCACCCGTCTAAGATGACATCCGTTGTTGTTTTGGCTGCTAACCATAACTGCTTTAGTTCACGGTTTCAAAAGCAGAAGGTCCTGTAATCATTTAAGTTTCTTTGAAATTTTTCGCCTGCTTTGGGTGGACCTCTCTTCTTTCCCATTAGCGTCTTCTGTATTATCTAAACCTGGGGAATAACGCTGGTACATAACTAGCTCTGTCCTGATTTTCCTTTCCCTAAGCTGCATTCTCCTGTTCCTTGTATTCATTTCCATTTTTTCCATTTTTTCTTTCTCCTTCTCAGTTTTCAATTGTTGTTAAATAAGCATAGCTTGCCTGCTTTTTGTCTCATCTCCGGCGGCGCGTCCCAAGAAAATCAACTCAAACAGAAGAGAAAAAAAATAAAGTAAACTACAACATAAGCAAGGCATTTTGCTTAATTACCGCTCTTTTTCACCATCTTCAGTATCAGTATATAATATAATAATTGCCGCTTTATGAATAGTCTTTTGAAACTCGTGAAATTTTTCACATACTGTTTTGAGATCATGTTTTGCAAAATCTACACATTTGCCCCTCCATGCAATTCGCAATAAAACACAACACAAAAATTTTGAATTTTATATTGCTTAAAAAAAAAAAAATGCTAAATTTGTTTTCAGAAAGAAAATTTCCGGCTATATGTATGTGCTTCCTCAAATTGACCTGATTATAGACTAAAGACAATTGGCTAGCGTGAGACTTTATATATTAGCCAACTAAAAAAACAAACCAGATATTGTGCAGTTGAGAAAAAAAAAAGAGGAGAAAAAGGTTAATTAGGTAGTTTAGCATCACTTATCAAAGCATTTTTGCATATTCATCATCATCATCATCACTCTCTTGATCATATGTTTGTCCAGCATTTACCTTTGCATTTATCTTTTCCTTGTTCTCATCTTCTTCTTCCCCACTACTTTCTTCCTCCTCTTCACTGCTTTCTTCCTCTTCTTCTTCCTCCTCCTCTTCTTCTTCCTCCTCGCTGCTTTCTTCATCCTGAGCTAAACTTGGTTTTTGCTGATCTTGTTTCTGCATTTGCAGTCTTGATTCCGTCTGATGTTGAGGTTGAGCCGCACTTTTCAAGTACTTTTTATTTCTAGCAATCATTTCCACTCTATCATCCTGGCTACTTAAAAATTCATCAAGACTCTGTAATCGGTAATTATTCTTTAATCTTAAATTTTGTCCTATCGCCGCATTAGTACTTGTAAATCCAGCCGCGACGCCAGCATTTCTGCCACCCTGGCCTCCTCGGCCTCTATTATTACTGCCATGAATACTGTTATTGTAATATAATCCTTCGGATGATACTGCATTATTGGCATTTTCTTGAGCAAATCTATTTTTATCACCACCAGCAGATCCACCAATAAAACTACTTGATGAGATTGCTTTAATGTTGCTTTGCCTTTGCATCCCTGCAGATAATTCATCGGACTCATGGGTGTCTCTGATTGAGTCTAATGGTAGTTTGGTAATGTCGGTCCAGTTTGGTACTTGCATGAAACTAGTTAACCAGATCATTAACAAGTTATCGAAATTGTCCCCATCATTAGTGGCGGTATTCTTTCCGTTGCTGCTGTTATTTTTGTTATGATTAATATCAGCAAGGCCGCCAATATCATTGTTTAAAATCTCATCCAGCACACATTTTGGAATACTAAGATTATGATGACTAATTTTACGTTCACTAAATGAATTTTTATTTGAGGGTTGTGGGGAAATTTCCACACTTTCATTTTCTTGTTGTGCTTCACTTTGTCTATCTGTATGGTTAGTCAAAATTCTCTTAATCTTGGCCCCCGTGGTGGTGTTACTGTTATTATCGTCATTCCCGTTATTCAAAATTGTGGTCTCCTCTGGGTAAAAATCATCATGCAATTTTGGTGAGGCCAAATTATTCAATATTGGTTGATTAGTGAGCAATATTAAAGGAATCGGTTTTGGTGCTTGAAGAATCAAATTTGCCAATTCGATACGATCCGAATTCAAAAGCAATTGATTATACATTCTTGCCTGATCTCTAATGTCGTATGAATTGTCATATTTGCATAAGTTGATAACGTGATTAAAGACATTATAGATAAAATTACTGGAATCACGAGGATAATAACTAAGACTAGATGGATCATTATCATGCTTAGCTTGAAATTTGATCAAATCGAACGTATAATATTTGCTAACAAGAAGCAAAATGTTGTATCTTACCAGTTTATCGTCTTCATTTTTGAAATCCTTGACCAAAATTCTAATAAAATCTGGAATAAATTTAGGAATGATATGAATGAATTCACCAACAAGCCAAATTATTGATGACTTGGCATGTGAATTTATTTTAATTTTGCGAGAAGTTATAACAGTGCAGAGCTTAATTATAGTTTTAATATTGTTTTCTGGCGATTGTTGAATTAGGTACCTAATGACAGTAAGACATTCATTGATGATACGATCATTGGCAGTGATTCTGTGTTCATCAGTAACAGCACTTTTTTTGCTTTCAAATCGCTCAGCCACTGCTTGAACTTGCTTCAAGAGCCAATGTAAGATTTTTTTGTTCCAGTAAATATTAATTTGTGAACATTTTCCAATAGTTTTCACTGCCTCAATGGCAAGTTTGTCGTTCGGTAAATTCAGTGCATAATATTTTAATTCATTGACAATGTTTTTGATATTATTTTCGTTAATGATCAATGAAAGAATGTTTAGTTTCAATTTACCTACCTGAAGTGAATCATTAGGCAAAAGATAGAACGTTTTGTAGAAATTTTGAAAGATTAAAGAGTCTTTCTTCAAGATAATGAATAAAATCACTTGAAATTTAAAAATCTTGATATGTTCATTAGCATCTGCAGAGTTGATAGACCGAATCAAGATATTGTTGATTTGATAATCCTTGAAAGTTCTAGCCGGAGCTAAAAAGTAAAATGCTTTAGTAATGGCCAAAATCAATGCATCATTGCTGCTAAAGATAAGATTTCTCATTGAATTCAAAAATAATTCCAAGTCTTGATGGAACTCCACTTCGTACACGGGAAAATTATTCAAAATTTCATACTCATTTTCAGGCAAATACACAAACTCCCCTGTATCAGAAGCTAAACTAATGATTTTAGGTCTAGGCAAATATTTTCTTGAATAATTGGTGAGAATATTAACAAGAATTATTTGCGTCCATTCATCCAAATCGTTCAAGATGGTGCAATAATATCTGAATAATGGATGAATAAGTTCGAAGTTATTTGGGCAAATGCTGTTGAAGGCAACAATGGCAGAGTTCAAAACGGACAAGCTGGAATCATGTAATAATTTCTGCAAATATTCATTGATGAGCAGCTTTTGATTAGTGTCATCCAAATTGTCGCCCATCATGGCAAAAATCTTGGAAATTGAAATGGCACAAGCTCTTCTAACGATGGGGGACAAGTCATTGATGGAGTTTTTGATGGCTAAAAGACTTATAGAGACAATTGTTGGGTTGTTTATAGAAGAAATAATTCTTAAACCCAATGCTCTGATCTGAGGATCATGGTCATGGAGAGATTTCTGGATGGAATTAATAGCCAATAATACCAAGTCTGGGTTGGTGTCGGAGAATCTAGACAAATAAATGTATATTAATTTGCGAATACGCAAACTGGGACTGTTGATATTCTTGATAACATGAGGGAAAAATCGACTAGCGTCTTTACCGGTGGACATGTACATAACCACAACTTTCAAACCACTGAGAATATCACGTTCAGTGCCAGCATTCAAGAGACGAATTATCTCCTTGGGTTTAGCGCTGCTGGGAGTGTCAGCCAACCTGGCGGCGGCGCTGGCGGCCGCTTCGACGGTCAAGTCCTTGGCGGACTCCAACATATGTGAGAGCCTGGCAAAAGGATCGTTCATGGCTCAATGGACGGCGATTGTAGCTGTTTGCTGGCAGTAGTTGTGTTACTTGTGGTTGGGCAGGTTGGTGATGGGTGGCATCAACTTCAGTTACTCTCGACAGTTTGCGGAGCTGGACGGTTTCTCAATAATGGAAATCGTGCATCACGTGCATAAAGAAGTTAGGATTTTGGAAGCGTTTCTCTGGGTGGGTTGATGATGGCAGCAGAGATAACTAAACAGGAGAATATAACGTTTACTAAAGATGGTGTTAACATGTTAAAAAAACTTCGATTGTTAAGAGTCCTTTTGTTATACAACTCTTTAAACGACTGTTTAAACCTATCATTTCATCACAAACTGTAAAGGTAAGAGTTAAAGCAGATATATCACTTATCAACTGCAGCTAAATATCGTGAAATGAAAAACTAATCGTTATTTGCACCAATAAGGAACAAAAATCCCCCACTGAATTTAAAATATTTCTAAAGAACTAAAGTCATTTCGACTAATGAGAAACTAAAGTCAGAAACAAAAATGCAAAAGCAATATTAACTTATGTGAGCAAAATATTTCATATCTAATCTATGAAGGCAAAAGAATATGATTAACTATTTTATTAATTTTAATTAAAACTTTATTCTCTTCATTCCAAGGATTTTGTTATTATTGTAATATGGGCGATGGTTAGGGCGACGGCGACTTATAAAAATAATCACGAAAAATGTGAATTTTATTAGGGCTAAGAGAGGTTCTCTCCTCATATTCTCCTGAGCTGTCACTCATATTATCACCTGGAAAAAATGGTAATGAGGTTGTGTTATTCAAGGGAGAAATTTCCGGAGATGAGCTTTCCCTCCCGCTGTTGATATAATCTTGGTATAGTAAATCTTCTTCCGCCTTTATGGTTGCAATGGATAACTGAGAACAAGAGGCTGATTCTACTGGTCGCTCCTCTTTTCTTTTCATCAATGTATCGGTAGAATTATTCCAAGTGGTGTAGGTGAAGGAAGTTCTATGCTCATCATCGTGTAATGGCGTCTCGTTTAACGTGGTCCTTGTCTTAGCGCTTTTCCACTCTTTGGCCAAATTATCTTCAAGCTTTTGTGTTTTTGAACCTAAGGTCCTATCATCGGTATTTAATGTGAATGTGTCATCTATTATGGGAGGCCTGCTAAAAGGTTCTGGTTTTGGATAATTTTTAAATTGTAAGATATCTGAGTCAGCCAGTGCTTTCCCTAGTCCGTGGTTACTAAATTCCCAATAGTTAAAATCTTGTAGCGATAAGTCATATGAGCTATCGGACATGTCCTCATTAGTTTGAGAATCAGGCGGTTCAAAGAAATAATTAAATGGTTCAATTTCACAATCAATTGTTTCAGCTTTGAAAGTTTGGGATACAGGTTCGGTTTTACAAGCCGCTTTTGTTTCAAACGATTGATAAAATTTGTGCTTTAACGGGGAGTCGTTGTAGTAATCTGTATCTTTAATGAATTTTCTGAGAGGCTTTTTAGAATTTTCATTATTTTTCGACATAGTAACCTCTGCATTGCTAGCCCTCATTTTGGAAGGCCCAAGATTGGAATTAAATATCGATGAATTCGAAACCGCACGATTTAGATTTATTGCTGACAAAGAGATCGTTATTTCATAGTTTTTATAGTCATTATTATCGTAAAATGATCTATATTCGAAACCATTTACATCATAACGACAACAGAACTGCAAATTCAGGAGACAAGTAGTTTTCCTTTCAAAAAAGTTAGCGTAAATCAAGTTTTTTGATATTAGATTTAACTTCAACGCAGATATATCAATAATAAATTTGAATTCGTCAACATGAGGGGTGACAGACTTGTTGTAGTGTGCATTAATATAATGAATGTCTGCCCAGTTATTTAAAGTAAATTTTATCTCTATTTTTTTCTCGAAGTTCAAATTATTGACAAATATAAGGCCCCAGGTTTGACAGTTACCAAAATTATTGCTACAAATATCCTCGTAGCTTACAGGATCAGATAGTTCTAATGAATGAACCTTTATATTTTGTCCATTTAAGTATTTGAAAATCTTGTCTTCCAACCCAGTAACGTCCACTTTATAGTCACTTTTGAATGGATTCAAATTATTACTGACCAGTTTCCAATCTGCCATATCGAATGTCTCCTCTTCACCAAAGCAGAGAATCTCCTTTTCAATGAACATGCTACGATCATGCATAAGCATTGCATTATCCTCTACGTCACTCTCGTTGTCATACTCAACATCCTTATTGTCATATTCTAAATCACTGTAATCTAAAATGTCTAAACTATAACGATGATCTTCACCTCCAATGAAGGGGAACGTTAGTGGAATGGCATTGTTATGCAAATTTCTTGTAAGATTTGAAGCGGCTTTTTCTGATATCGAGATAGGCGCCAATTTTGTGTTGAACTTTTTGACTGTGTATAAATGTGCAGCAAACCTTACCGATTTCCCTGATGATGAAGATGATGTCGACGAAGATGCAGATGTAGAGTCTTCTAGTGGTGAAAATGAATTAGAGGTTGTTGAGGAAACAAAAGAAGAAGTGGAGATTGTTTTTGCGAGTTTCAAAGACGGTTTAAGCTTCTTACCATGGCTGTAAGGCATTTGTAAAAACAAAGAGTAAAATTATTGACCTTATAACAAGCGTCAAAGAAACGAGCATAGAAGTATTATACGGCCTTTATTTGTCAGATTATACTCCAGACTTAGTAAAAAATTCAATTAAATTCCAAACTGCTTACCCCAGATTTAGTGAATAAGAGCCCTTTATTCTACCCGCTTATCTCTGGATGTAAAACAAATAAACGCGTAATAGAGCAGTCAAACTAACAGCAGTAAACTGTCAATATCAAAAACGTAACAATTGATTCAAATCAGTTTATTCTAAGCCGCCTATGCCAGCCTTTAATTTTCTTCTCCTCCTCTTCACTCCCAGGTT
>JXWR01006089.1_pt1 | contig 21795 bp, 10 predicted proteins | sample 315541 | NCBI WGS metagenome assembly JXWR01 (sample SAMN03273951, study PRJNA271842) | soil metagenome | isolation source: rice field ambient CO2 | place: India: CRRI Experimental farm Cuttack,Odisha-753006 | collected 2013-12-17
GCCGCTAAAGCGTTTGTTGCCCCCATCGCCCTCGGGTTTTGTGCAACGATCACGCTTTTTTCCGGAATTCGCTACAGCCGCCATCAACAAATTATTAATATCAAGCCCATCACCATCATTAGTAGCATATTTCAGCAGAACGTTTCTGGTGTCAGTGATATTATTTCAAATTCCCAAAGACATATAGATAGAAAAATAATAAGGGCTGTTATTTACTATGAGTGAGGACCGCCAGTACAGAAAAGACGGTACATACACTGCCATGGGCCCAAATGGCCGCAGAATCGTTTACAACCCCGACGGCACTCCGTAAGTTTTTGCCTTTTGTTTTTGTCTTTTTATCTTCGAAACGCTATTCACAATTTTCATTGCGACTTATTTTTAGCCATTAGTGTCTTTGAGAAACACATTTATAAATATATATATTAAGAGAAGCAAGAATTGGTTACATGTTCAACAAGGAGATGTAGATATCGTATCATATACTAACCAGAATCATTCTTTTTGTATAGATGCCGACCATGCAACACTTTACTGGACTTCAGATCCGCCAACATGCTTAAAAGTGGCGGTTTTGGTGCTACTTTTGGTGCTGCTGCTGGCGCTACCAATGCGAAGTCAAACTCCTCATCAAACACCACTGATCCTACTACGAGCGTCAATGATTCAGAAACTCTCCCAAATGACTGCCCACCAGACGTTACCCAACTAGGCAACAGCACCTGGACCCTTTTACATTCCATAGCGGCCAAGTTTCCCACCAATCCAACTACCAAACAACAACAAGATTTAAAAGGGTTCGTGTCGACATTTGCTCAATTATATCCATGTCTGTTCTGCGCTGAGGATTTCCGTGATTATTTGAATACTAATGAGGTGAATGTTGCTAGTCAGGATGACTTTGGTAAATGGTTATGTAGGGCTCATAATTCTGTTAATGTGAAATTGGGTAAGCCAGAATTTGATTGTCAGTTGTGGAAACAACGTTGGAAAGATGGCTGGGAAGATGGCCGTTGTGATTAAGCTGTCTGTAGCTTTTGGCACGGAACGCGTAATAACACACTTGGGCATAAAGAAATAAGGGAGGTGGTGACGAACATTTAATTCTTGCATATGTTTAGAAAAGTTTATTAATGAATATCGTGTACATAAATAAATAAATAAATAAAAAAAAAAATGATTGAATTGTAGTGAGCCAGTATTCCAACGTCGCAGTGTTGCGATTTTAAAATAGACAAATGTGTGGAACATTGATGATTAATAATTATAAAACAGGCAGAAAGAAGAACTAACGATGAAACCAATGAAACTAGAAAAAAAAATGCAAAGAATGTGAAAAGATAAAAAAAAACTAAAGACATTCAAAATTGCTGAAATGCAGATGCAGTGAATAAACATCCAAAGCCCCAGTCAAAATAACCTAACTCTGCTTCAATTTCAGCTTTGCTTTCACCTTCATCATGCTAATTAAGCTATTTCCATTAACCAACTCCAACATCAAGTTTCTTTCATTGTAAACAACCCCAGCAATGAAAGCCAACCCTAGTACACCACTTTTAAGTAATCCAATAAAATCATCAGTGGTGCCTAAAACCAACCATTGTATAAAATATACGACAATGGCAAAAGGGATAAATTTGTGCCAATTATTTATTATATTTTCAACGTTGAAGCTCAAGTTGGACACAACATCGTCCAAATTAGAATCGGAATTAGAGCACATATTATGCGCTTCTGCTTGCTGTTTTTCAATATCTCTATAATATTTTCTAATAACCACCGAACAATACCCAATCCTGAGCCCCATATTTATCAAATTCCCAAAAATCAACCCCCTCAAACCCAACCTTAACCCGGTAATCAAGAGGTAGCAATTACCAAAAAACAATCCAGAGCATAAACTCAAATAGTAACTGTAGTTCTTGATAGCTTCACTAGTGCTTATCGACTGGAAAAATGCTTCTAGAATTCCATTGAGAGCAAGGAACGGTAAGTAAAGGACATATGTTCCGATGGCTTGTAAAAAGCCAGTGACACTTTCGTTTTGATTGGTGTTGTTGTTCGAACTATCGGTGTTGGCATTGCTATTGGTATTATTTGTCCACCAGTGAACTTTGATGATTTTTGAAAAAAGAAATTGGGCTAAATATGGAGCATTAAAATAACCAAATATTACCAAAGCAAAGGATAGATAAGCATAAAATTTCAAAATTTTGGTGACGGTTAAATTCGCTTGTTTTGCCAGCTTTGTCAATTTAGATACTCTCTCTTTCTGAGCTTGCTTTTCCTGTTGCCTTTGGCTTTGACGTTGGCCATCACTTAAGTCATTCAAAGGGGCTGATGTGGTACCAGCTACATTATTTAACAATGTCTTCGTTAAATACAATTTCAAACTTTCTTCAATTGGACTAAATACAAGTCTTGTAATGAGTGATCCATAATTATTAATGATTGAATAAATTCCTTGCTGATCCAAGGAGAAAAAATAATTAACAATGAATTTATCTCCTTCTGTAAGGAAATTTTTGAAGACTAGTTGTAAAAAAATTGTTTTCCAGTATTTTATGATCGATGTATCAAAATAGTAGTATTGTTTTTCCTGATTGTCAGCTGTACTTATTTTCTCTTCTTTATTGGTACTCACATTCTCGTTGGCATTAGAAGATTGATAAATTTTACCACCCACTAAACTAACTTGCAGATTTTTATCATTATTACCAGGTTCCTGGTTATAATTTCTCAAATAAAGGCAGTATACAGTAACTGCTGCCAATAATCTTCCCAATGCGAATATCAAAACAACGAGCTTTTGAAACGACCATTGACATTGATCATTGTCAGCCGGTTGGGCATTCTTTTTGGTTATCCAAGTTAATGACAATATAGCAATGAAATTAAACATACAATTGACGATTAACCCTGCCAGCTCAAATTTTGTTCGGAGCTGATATAAAGATTTGTAATTGCACAAGTTGTAAAAAGGTTCAGTGAGTAAATTGAAAATGATGGCTATGAAAGTGATGAGAATTACAATTGCTGCCTGGGTAGTGTTATTACTTAGTATGTGAAAAACTAAGTCATAGTATGATGATGAAGAAGATGATGAAAATAGTAGAGTATTACCTGCTGGATTATTGAAGTATTCAAGAAAGTTGTTCAATTGCATGTATATTATTGCTGAAGATATAGGAATGCCAATGATTAAAGGGATATAAGAAAGATTAATGATGGACTGAAGATTACCATTGTAAGTATTACTGTACAATTTTTGTTGTTGTTGTATTTGTTTTCTAATTGGGCTTTTTTGATCTTGCTTTGAGTGTATTGTATTTTCAATAATTGAAATCCTTTGAGTACACAACCTTATTCCCTCAGCAGCAAAAAATACAACTGAATTGATTACAAAATCCAAAAAATGATTGAAGGCTAATAAGGAAGGAGGAATGAATTTTATGAGAAGCTGATTGAAGATGAAAGTGACAATTTTAAAAAAAATATTAAAGTAAAGCGAGTACCTCACCACGGCAGAGAACTGGGCTTTGCTATTGTTAGTGGAGGCATTGTTAATATTGGTGGAGATGGAACTAGAAGTAGCAGTAGTCTTAGTAGCAGTATTAACATCGAGTTGTGGGGTCAGCTGTAGACCAATGACGGTAGTAAAGCGGTCAAAATTGGGATTTTTCCTGCGATAAGGCAGTGTTTCAGACATTATGGTTGGGCTATGGACAAGGAGCTAATATAGAACAGTAGATGGACAAGCAAAATGTGAATTTGATGGAGGTAAACGTGGAAATTTGTGCTGATGTTGGTGAAGATGATGAAGACACGTAAAGTGAGACAGACAGACATACAGGAACAGTGTTTAGCGCTGAGGATAAAAAAAAACAGGAAGATACCAGCAGATTGGATCTTTGGAATCCGAGAAAAAATCTCAAACAGCATGTGATATGTCATGTGATATGTCATGTGCAGTTTTCCCCAGTGTTATAACCCTACTTTCTATGTTCTTTATACTTCGGGTAACCTTAATCATCCTGGTGGGAAATGCACACCCGGGAAAACATCAAAAACAATGAAAACAGTGAAAACCTACGATGCAGCCACTGAGTGAAGTAAATATGAATGAAGTAAAGACTACCAACCCAAGACTCCACATAAACCATACAATATATCATTAGGCAAAAATGAGCCACAAAGAACCTGAACTTAGAGAACAAGACCGCTGGCTCCCTATCGCCAATGTCGCCCGGCTAATGAAAAACACCCTCCCCGCCAGCGCAAAAGTTTCCAAGGATGCTAAAGAATGCATGCAAGAATGTGTCTCCGAATTTATTAGTTTCATTACCAGTGAAGCTAGCGATAACTGTCTGGGAGAAAAGCGTAAAACCATTAATGGCGAAGACATTTTACTTGCTATGCTGGCTTTAGGTTTTGAAAATTATTCTGAAGCTTTAAAGATTTACTTAACTAAATACCGTCAGCAGCAAGCATTGAAGCAAGAGCGAGGTGAAACTAGAAAACGTCAGCCTAGCAGTAGTAGCGGTGCAGCCTCGAGCCATCTTCATCTTGAAAGTTTTGATCAGAATGATAACGATTTGGATTTGGACAATGATAATGATAATGAAAGTGATTTAATTATGGGTGATGCAGATCAACAACTCCAGCATCATCAGCAGCATCAACTTCATCAGCATCAGCAAATCAATGATGAACAGCCCCTTGATCAAGAAAATAACATGCCTGAAGACCACGTTCATATTCACGGTCCTCCTTCTTCTTCCAATGCTCCCAATGCAAATGCAAATGCTGCTGCTGCTGCAGTGGTTGCTCAATTTGATGCTGATCAATTTAGTTCTGCTGATCAATTTGAGGCCAATATGGATCTAATCAAAGCTGATCCTCATCTTTTGGAATCATTCAACAATAAGATTAAGCAAAATGATAGTCTTGCCAACAGTAACCCAAATCTAAATAGCAACGGCCATAATGGGGGTGGTTTCAATCCTAATAATGATCCGAATAACCTTGGCCCGACGAGCAATGATAACGGTAGTAGTAATAGGATACCCCAGGATAACAATGAACCAATGTCAATTCATAGTCAAGATAAACAAACTCTCAACGGAAATGGTAATGCTAACAGTGGTAATAATCTTGGCGGTGAAAATATGGATGTGGATGTGAATGTAAATGGGGAGGGCTCAAATCAACAACAAGTACCCAATTTACAATCGGTGGAAGAATTGATGAATAGTCATATTGGAAAGAATGATGTGCACCAAGTCGGTAACAACGATGATGGTGGTGCTGATGGTAGTGGTGCTGGTAACTTTTGGTGATTAAGTGAAGCAATGTTTGAAACGTGACCAAAAAGAAAATAAAACTTTTTCTGGTATAGAATTTATTATTCTAGTTTACTTTACTTTACTTTATCTGACTACCTTATTTTACTGAGTTTCACTTTACTTTACGAATTTACGAAATACATTTGTTTTATCTGCTTTCTTGTTCTTGTTCTTTTGTCCATTTATCTCAAAACATACTATTCTATGACTTATTTTGTTTTCTAATTTCTCTATTTTTTAAAAAAAAAGTTTTTTTGCCCTTTCATTGTTTTAATTGTCCATTTTTCTGTATGTCTATTTCAAAGCTGTCTTTCGTTTATTGAGTTAAATTCTGTCTCATTGAGTTTGTACTCCGTTTGTTTTGTCCTCATTTACTGATGGAAAAAAAAGCTGCAAATTAAAATCAGGTATTCTTTTTTCATTTTTCTTTCTTCTCGTAATTGTAGCTTCATAACATCTGTGTGAATTGTAGCATTGTGAAGAACAGCACATCAAATCAAACAGCAATAAAAGCAATATTATTATCAAAACAAAGAAGAACGACATGATAGAAAATAGTATAATAGAAATATATAGAAGAACCGATAACAGCAAACTGCAAACTGAAAGAATAAAAAAAAAAGGAAAAAACTGTATCAGTAAAGTGTATTGGGAAGTTATAATAATCAACTGTGATTTGAAAAACCAAGCAAGCAAGAAATTACCAAAAGAAAAAAACGTCAAAAGACAACATAACATTTTTCTCTTTTTAACCTTTGAATAACAGTTTCATTTTTATTTGGTTTACTTTATTCCTGTCTTTCACTGCTCCGACATAATCAAACTATTTAAAAATGGATGTCCAAGCAACTCTTTAGCACTAGGTCTCTTCTCATACTCAATAATAAACGTCTTCTTCAAAAAATCTTTACAATCCTCAGTACACCACCCTGGAATTTCTGGACTCATATGCGTACCAATTCGGAAAATTGCTTGCATTTGACTAAACTCGGGAAATGGATGCTTACCAGTAAACATCTCAATAATCAAACACCCAACTGACCAAATATCAGATTTTTCGCTATTAGTAATTTGCCTCACAACTTCAGGTGCCATCCAGTATACTGAACCTTGCAATGAGGCTCGTTTCGCTTGCATTGAAGTTTCAATTTTCTTGGAAATTCCAAAATCAGAAATTTTTGCACCGCCATTATTATCAATCAAGATGTTACCACCTTTGATATCTCTATGGATAATGTTCTTTGAATGGAGGTATTTCAATCCAATAAGGATTTGTCTAGTGAAGTTGCGAATCAATGGCTCTTTAAATGGCCCATAATTGTTCAACATTGCGGTAATTGATCCACCAGGCACGTACTCAAGAAAAATATTCAAGTATGTTCCATCGGATGACGAGCCTAAATAACGAACAATTTTCTCATGTTTGAGTTCCTTCAAAAGAGCCATTTCTCGTTGAAGCGCATCAATCATAGTTTTTTTATGGTCTTTCTCCTTGTTGGAAATTTCTTGACCATTAGGGGTATTGTCCTCATCATTTTCGTTGACATTGCCCTTGTTGTTATCGTTGTTGTTGAAGTAATTCTTGTCGTTCTGCTTTTTAATTGTATCATTACTTCCGTATGTGTTTCCAGATTTTAAAGTACCATCGTCCGATATGTTAGTGTTTGTCGTGTTTAAAGTTGTAGTTGTACTTGATCCGGTTGCAGTTGTAGCACCTTCTGTTACTGCTGATTTGCGTTTTTCTCCACCATAGTTATTGTTATCATCAGATCCGTTTACCACTTTTTTAGTACTAACAGACAATTCATGCACTTTTGGAATCTCCACCTGCTTAACCGCCATCAATTCCCCAGTAAACGAATTCAATCCCAAATAAACAACTCCAAAACTACCAGCCCCAATCTGTTTACCCTTCAACCAATGTTTTGGTCCAGTATTCTTGTCAAGACTAGACTGATCTTCAAGATCATTCATTATTGATTCAGCATCTTGATATTCTTCCAGATCTTCTCCTTCCTCAATACCTATATCTCCCTCGCTGTCAATGTTTCCAAGGTCAAGTAATTCAATTTGTGACTCGTTATCCTTGCCTGAGTTAATTGCCACTGAAAGTCGCTTATTAAGGAATTTTTTAGGAGTTTCCAACTTTCGCGAAGAAGAGGCTACAGAAGTGGTTCGGGAAAGGCCACTAACTATTGATTTAGTGTCCAATTGAACATCGCTCGCTGCATCTCTTGCTATCGCTGATGTCTCCGCTGTTACAGAATCATTAGCATTAGCAGATTCAATCTCAGGTGGTAGTTCCAACTCAGGCAACGGTGGTGCATCAGAGGGCACAAATCTTGGTCTTTTATATGAACTCATTATATCCATAAACTCTTTGTCATCCCCAAGCACTGCTTCATCAAGCTCACTAGCATTATTCATCCACACATCACCGACAGTCTTCGGACTATTTTGCATACCGGAATGGCTCACTATACTATTTCTAGTGAAATTCGAAGAAGCGCTAGACATCATTGATAGTCTAGAATATACTCGAGACATTCTGACAGAATATCTGACAGAATTCTTAATGGTTCGATGAAGTTCCTTAGATGGAGTTTCTGGGAAATATTCCGCCAAGTTAGATGAAATTAATTCACTTGGTGGTCGTTGTTCATATAATGGTTTTAATTCTTTCTTATTTCTTGCATACGATGGCTCTTTATAGAGTTTCTTCTTGGAGGTGGCGGCAGCAGCCCCCTGTCTTATATTTTGACTGCTAGCAGTATTAATATTCATATACTTGGTCTTGATATTTTTTTCGCTAAGCTTAGAATCTTTGCTTTTAGAGTCTTTATTTTTCTTATGGAAATCATACTTTTGTGCAAGTTTTTTAGAAGTGGCTAAAGCTTCAGAACTTGGATCTTCACTAGATCGACAAAATATGATTCGGTGTCTTTCTACCCTGTCCAATGATCGTACTAATGTAACTAACTCCACGTCAAACATTAAATGTATTTTATCATTTTCGTCAATATAATAGGTTCTATAATTTTCATGGTGCGATGATTTGATGTTAAGCCGTTTGAGTAATTTCTTTTTGATAGCTTCGGCATTATAACATCCATCTGTATTCATTTTCTTCATGGTACCGTTTTGAAGAATAAAGATCGCATAGTTTTTCTCTAATGGAGTCACTGGCGTGGGAGCAGCAGAAGTTGCAGCTAAAGTTGTAGGAACAGTGTTATTAGCCGCGGCAGAATTACCACCAGCAGTAATATTGGAAGCAGCACCAGAGGTTCCGATATTTGAAGCAGATGCATTACTTTCATTGGATTCTGTGGAATTTATTGTGGAAGTTGAGCTATTTTTGCCCATAAATGAACTTTTCAAAACATCGGAGTTATCATTATCAGATTTGAGTGAATCATGACGAGAAGATGGCTTATTTCTGGGTCTGGTGGAATCATCCGTCACTGAGATGCGTACACTGTTCTCATTGTCATTCTCGCTTTCACTAAGGTATGTACTGTTATTGTCATTATGGTTTGTGTTATTAGTATGTCGACTATCAATTCTTTTTCTTTGAGGTGCTATCCGGCTCGGATCAAGTTTATATTTAATGATCTTGCTAATAAAATTCTCATAAATATCTTTCTTGGAAACCACTTTGTCAAGCTTGAGTAAATTAAGGGCTCTTTCAAGCCGCACCAAATCCCCAACTTTGGCAACGCCAAGTTCTTTCAAAGAGTCATAATCTAGCTGAGTGACAAGGTCATAATCCTCTATGCCACAATCACTAAAAAGTGACGCATATTGCGAGCAGTTAATCGAGCTTAACCATGAGTCCAACGTAAAGCTCTTCTTTGGTGCTTCTGCTGTAGTTCTTGTAGCGGTGGCTGGCGCTGCTGATGCCACAGGCGCTGAAGACAGTACAGCACTCATCTAAAACACTTAAATAGTATGATCAGTCGGTCAATGAGTCTTGCTAGCAGCTGTGTGTTCTCATTTGATGGCGCCTGTCTATTAAGATGGTCCTTGATGGCAATATCCAGGGTATGTCCAGTGCCTAGTGCTCAAATGAGAATCCTGAGATTTGACTTATCATGTGATATAATGTGTGTTTACGCATACTGCTGTTCTCATCATGCTCACTTTTCAAAAAAAGAAATTTAACAGAAAAAATTTAAAAAAAAAAAAAAAAAACGAAAAATTTTTGTATAAAAACAACATACAGGAAAAATTTTTGATGATGATGAGCTTATCTGTTCCTGCTCTCTACACTCTAAACTACATACCCTGTACCAATTTCAAACACCCACATACATACAATGTTTAAGCCAGTGTACCATGCTAGTTTAATGAGGCTTTGCTCCTCAAGACTTAGAAGCCCCACTGTTCTTTCCAGACCATCCACTGTGTCTGTGAGATTATTCCAAACTGTGCGCTTTCTTAGAAATCAAGAAACACCATTAAGCGCAACAACTACTAATGTTGAACCCGAAATTGATTCTAAGGCTGCCAATCCTACCATACTTGACAATGCTTCTTTTAGATCTTTGTCCGGTTTGCTCGATGAAAGACTTGTCAAGAGTATTGAATCCATGGGTTTCTCCACCATGACACCAGTGCAAGCCAAAACCGTTAAACCAATTCTTGAAACTGAAGACAATGTCGTTGCTAGAGCTAAAACTGGTACCGGTAAGACTTTAGCATTCGGTCTCCCGTTGCTCGAGCAAAGTATTTTTAGAAATAAAAATAGTGGCCCAAGAAAACAAGTTGAATCTGTTATTGTTGCTCCTACCAGAGATCTTGCTAACCAAATTGCAGCTGAATTGAATAAAGTACTAGATGCTTACTATAAGGCTTCCCGCATTCGTCGCCGTCCATACAATGATATCCAAACTGTTGTTGGTGGTGAAGATAGAAGAGCTCAACTTCGTGGGTTCAGCAGATCTGCTCCAGCTATTGTCGTTGCCACTCCTGGTAGATTATTCGATGTTGTTAACGAACCAAGTGTCGCTGAAAAGTTGCAAGATATTAAGTATTTTGTCTTGGATGAAGCTGATAGATTATTGGATCAAGGTTTCAAGAACGATTTGTTGGAAATTGACACCAAATTGAAAAGCTTGAGTCAAACTGATTACAGAACTTTGTTGTTTTCCGCCACTATTGATGATAATGTTTTGGGTTTTGCCAAAACCATGTTTGGTAAAAACTACACTTATGTCAACACTGTTGACCCTAATGCTCCTGAAGCTCATGAAAAAATTACTCAATCTTTAGTCGTAACCAACAATCTTTTTGAAAGTTTTGTTGCTGCTGCTGAATTCATTAATCAAGAATCTAAAAAGACTAATATTGAACAATTTAAACCAATGGTTTTCTTGCCAACTGTTAAAGCCGTTAGCTTTTTCTATAACTTGTTGAATGAATACTTGGAAGGTGGTTCATCTAATCGTAACCGCTCCACCAAAGTTATCCAATTCCACGGTCAATTGACTCAAGGTAGAAGAGATAGAGCCGTCGCTACTTACAAAAAAGTCAAAGATTCCATTCTTGTTACTTCTGACGTCGGTGCTAGAGGTATGGATTTCCCAAAAGTTACCCATGTTATTCAAATCGGTTTGCCTTCTTCATCTAGTGATTACATCCACAGAGTCGGAAGAACCGCTAGAGGTAATTCTGACCACGGTGCTGCCATCTTATTTCTTAGTGAGCCAGAAACTCGTGGTTTGAAAGAATTGACAAAGAGAAAAGTCAAATTTGCTGAAACTTTGAAATACAGTGACATTGTTTCTAATCCTGAAGAAACTGAGGGCTCTTTGGTCACTATTGCTGCATCTCCTAGATTCGTTGAAAATCAAGATGCTGATGACATCAAACCAGTCGCCAGATCAGTGCTCTTCACCTTGATGAGTTACTACAAGGCTATCAAAAGTTACGGTTTGAACACTTCTCAGGCTTATGAATCTTGTGTCAATTTCTATCACAGCTTCTCTAACGATGAGCGTAAACCTTACATCAAGGGTGATTTTGCTAAATCTGTTTTAGGTCTTGATAACCAAACTGCTGAACGTTTATTCCAAGTCTCCGGTGGCATGGGCGGCGGTAGCAGAGGCGGTTCATTTCAAAGAAATAACAGATCTTTTGGTGATAGAGACTCAAACGGCGGTAGTAGATCATACCAAAGAAACGACAGATATGAAAGAAATGACAGCGGTAGAACTTTTTCCAATGACAGAAACGACAGAAGCAGCAGATACGGTGGTGGTAGAAGTAATGACAGATACGGTGGTAGAAGTAATGACAGATACGGCAAGAGATATAATAACGATGATGATGGATCAGCATTTACCTTGGGTGGTGGTTCCAGAGGTAAAAAGAAGTTTTTCTCCGATGACTTTTAATCAACTCAGTTTTCATTAATATTTTGATAGAACTTAAATTCAAATCTCAAAATTCAAAGTAGTAATGATGTTATGAATATTTTGTTATATTTTTATCAGCATTTACTTTTGTATTCAAATAACTTTTCTCTCTTTCTCTTTTCTTTTCTTGTTTATATTATTCTTCTATTTTTATATTATCTTTTATTTTTTTTTTTCTTTTTGCTTGAATAATTTTGTTGTGTTGCACCTCCGAGTTTTTTGGTTATTTTTTCATGTTCAATTATTTTTTCTTCTTCACATCATAACTCTTTATTCGATTCAGGATTCTCTGTTTTTTTTGCTGTATTATATAAGAAATTTTTGTTCAATGTGAGTTATACCGACATGATATTTGCATTAGTTCTTGTTGAAATTTTGGAGAATTTTATTGGATTCACATTTATGTTGCTAATGATTTATATAGTTTAGTTTTCTTTGTACATACCTAACGCTTATTTCATATTTATATCTGTTTATAATTGCTTTCGGCGTTTAATTTACAGACTCTACAATCCCCGGAGTCATTGAAAAATAGAAATTATTTTGTTAAAAAGCACCCAAAAATATTTAAAAATGTATTAAACCTAAACACCCATTAAAACAGTAAAAAGGAAAATCTAAAAAAAAAATTAAAATAAAAGCAAAAGCAAATTAAAAATTATATATTACACTGTATGTTACACACTAGGAACTGGTAGTTGATCTGTAAATTGGTCTGCGGAAAAGTCCAGGACCAATTCTTGGCTTGGCAGCCGATAACGGTCTACTTTTCTGCATGTCCAATGTTGATAAAATTGAAGGCTTTTTTGTGGTTAATGGCTTTTTCACACTTTTCACATTGCTCATGGCATTGAGGCCAGGTCTCAAAGAAGCAGATGAGTTACTGCTAGCAACTATTGATGAAAGGTTTTTTTTGTAAACTGGTAGCTTGAATGATGGTAATGCCTTTGGTATTGTGCTGGCTGGTTTACCTTGTTCTGGAGTATCAGACTTTTTGATGATAACCGCTGTTTTCTCTGGTACCTTGCTAGTTGTTTTAGTTACCAGTTTTTCTGGTTTTTCTGTTCCTGTATCAACCTTCTTCTTAGCAGCGCCTTTTGGCTCTTCATTTTTCCTCTTTGGAGCATTTAAAGAAATATTGGAAAAGATGTTACTTAAATTCTTGTTAACATCATTATTTGCCTGATTTTTATCAGAACTCTTATCAGAGTCTTTAATAGACGGATCTATTTCAATAGTGGTTTCTTTCTCAGGAGTCGGACTCTCAGAAGGTTTTTTGCTAGCTGACTTATTCTTTGAATAAGAACTACCAACAGCAGTAGCTGCACTAGTCTTGAGTAAGTTGGTCAACTCAGCATCAGGCCCTTTAGAAGGTGGTGCAATCTTGGTGCTATTCAATAATGAAATTGTGTCATCAGCTTTAGCAGTATTCTTTGAGCTATCAACTTGAAACATAGACATACCTTCTTCACGATTACTATCAGAAGATTGAATGTAGTTGCCAATGAATGAAGTGATGACTGAAGCAAACTGCTCATGAGGTATATTAATGTTAGTAGCCTTTAAAGCATTGCTTATTGCGGTGGTGATAGCTTCAGGATTATTGAGGCTAGAGGCTTTAGGGTCAGTATCAGTGCCCGGTCCAGTTCCCAAATTAAGAATTTCTTCGTTAAATAATGTGTTGGCCCTTCTAGGGGCTCCAGGCCCGTATCCGATAGCATTGTCATCCATGTTCGCCTTCTTAAGACGTTCAATTCTTTTTGACTTTCTCTTAGTAAATTCGTCCTCAACCCATTTCTGCTTTTCTGGAGTCTCTTCTACACCAAAAATGTAATTGGCTCTCTTATGAACTCTGAAACGCAAATCATTATCTTTGTTTCTTGCGTTGTTCTTTTCACGCCATTTCTTCTTTCTTGTACGGTTTTCTAACCGTATTCTTTCCTTCTCATCGATGTCAAGCTTGATATTCTTATTCGATAGCATTGACTGAACCACATAATTGATAATATTGGAAATAGAAGAGCCATAAACGCCTGGCCTTTGAGTTGAGGTTGTAGTACTGTCTGATGGTGCAGCCGTTGAGGTTGATGTTGACGGTAACGTTGATACTGGGTTTGATGTTGACGTAGTCGCCGTCGCAGTTGAGCTTGAAGCAATCTTTGATTGAAGCAAAGAAGCTATATTGGAAAGATGAGGCGTACTTCGTTGACTCAACAAATTACTTGCTAATGATGATTTATCAGTACTGTCTTTATTAGCTGCTGCTGATTTACTAGCTGCATTAGCTAGAACGCTAGCATAAAGAGCACTTGGATATGGTGAGCCGGTAGCAGAAGCTTGAGCTGCACGTCTGCTAAGAATCTCCTGGATACTCTGCGTAGTGGCGTACTCTCTTGAAGCAATAGCGTCTCTTTTCATGAGTAACTCCTCTGCAAGGCTTCTTTTTGGTTGTTGTGTCGTGGAATTCTTTGCATCAGTTGATGATGTTGTGCTGCTTGAATTGCTTGTCAAATTACTCGTCAAGTTGTACTTAAAAGTGCTTGTCAAACTACTTGTCAAATTGTTGGTTAGGTTACTTGTCAGACTGCTAGTTAGATTGTTTGTGAGACTTGGAAGATTGTTTGTAAGACTGTTAGTCAAGTTGCTAGTTAGACTGCTTGAAAAGCTGCTATTCTTGTTTATCAATGACTCTATCAATGCACTTCGGCTTGAAGCAATATTCTGTTGTACATTCTCTTCATAAGTTTCATCCACCACATTCTTAACCATTTCTTCAATAGCCATCTGCAAATCGCTTTCTTGAGGGCCCCTAAGCTCTAGATCAAGATCCTCTTCTTCTATAATTTCATCCGCAACATTTTTAATCATTTCATGCATTGCAAATTGAAAATCATCATTTTTGGAAAAATGTTCTTCTTTGTCTTGGGAAGGAATCTGCAGCATGACATTTTTTACGATTTGAGCAATTGCTGCTTCCGCCAGATCAGGCTCATCTGAATCATCATAGTCATCAAAATCCTGAGAATCATCATTGTCATCTATGGACAAAGCGCTAGCTTGTGCTACAACACCTTTGACAATTTCAGAGATTGCCGCTTCAACCAGACCTGGCTCTTCAGTGCTTACTTCCAGCTTCCCATTTGATGTACTAGTCTGTTTTGCATTGCTGATATTGCTCTCCTTTGATACATTTTTCATCATTTCACTTACTACCCCACTAATTAACTGTTCGGTGCTAGCAAGGCTTTCATCGGATTTTACATCTAAAGAGCGTTTGGCTTCTTTAATTGTCCCTATTTGAGAAGGAACAAGTTCAGTAATCTGAGTCTCTTCTTCATTTTGGAACCCAACCTCATTGACTGTATCCGTAACTAACTGTGCAATTGCATTACTCATGGCATCATCAATTTCAGAAGGTTCTGGCCGATCAATTTGGGTTGATACTGGAAGCATAGTTTCTTTTGGCTCTGATCGACTAATTTGGGTTGATACAACATTCTCTCTTTGACCATTCTGAATAATAATTTGACTCTCATTTTTATCACTTTCAGCTTGTTCATCTTTTTCAATGCTGATCTGGTTGACAGTCTCGCTAACCATCTGAGCAATCGCGTCATTCAAATCATTGCTGAATACGAAACTATCGTCATTTTTTTCATCGTCCTTGACTTTTTCTTTTGTTTCCTCTTCTTGTTCTTGGCCATGCTTTTCTAAATGAAAATCTTTCTTTGATGACTCAATGTACTTATCTGTATTTTCATTAGCCAATTGGCTCTGTGTGTTATTGACTATTTGAGCAATAGCATCATTGACTGCATCCGATAAATTATTGTCATCAACAGTCTTATTAACATTACTATTTTCCGGAGTATTAGATGATTCATTGGCTTTTTCCGAAGAAAGTTCTTCTGCATTATTATTAATTTGTATAAACTCGTTTTTGGTGTTGTTAATTTCCTGTTCGGAGACGCGTTTCTCAACGCGTCCTTCATTTCCGTCTTCATTGTCATCGCTATGATCGGAATTGATATTGTCGAAAATACCATCGACAATATTGGCAATAACGTCCGCACTAGGGTCATGATATTCCTCTCCATGTGAATTACCGGTGTCATCAACTTGGGCTTCATCTTGGTCTTCTGCTGCTATATCACCTTGAATGTTGTTAGCAATATTGGCTATCGCGAGGGATACTGCATCCACCGAATTGCTGCCATCCTCATTATTGGTATGGTGGTCAGCAGCATCAGTATCGTGATGGAATACGTTGTGGGAAAGCGATGTCAAAGCATTGCTGTTGTTGTTGTTGTTGTTGTTGTTGTTGCCATCATCACCTTCATGGTCACTCTGAGCTATGTTACCACTAGATGAGATGCTCATCGCGCTTATTTTTGTTTACTATTTTCAGCAATCTAGACATTCACATTTTATTTCCTCTTTTATTAAAAACAAGTCACAAACAAGTCATCACCACTTGCCCACCGACCGCCAAAAAAAAAAAATTTTACGGTGTACGGATGCATTATCCTGACATTTTACTTAATACGGGACTATTTATTGTGTATCACGTGATACATATAAAATCTTCATTTGGCACCTTTGGAACAATTGCGGCTCGTGTATGTAAACAATCCCACAAGTCACTGTTTTGATAATGGATTATAAATCTTTAACATTTAAGGCAACAAACTATTGCAGTTACATTATATCATACGTGGTTTTGTCAGAGCATCTTAGAGCTATTCTTGCATATGGCAATGCGGCGTTAATGGTAATCGTTCCGGTACTGATTTTCCCATGCAAACGTTTAAAACGGAAAATCATAGAATAGTGAATCACAGTCCATTATTTGCTATACGCACAACATGTCAACGACGCATGAACAAACCCGCAACATGGCAAATGCTCGACTGAAGTCACCGTAGTGATATTTATCAATGCGCTTCATAATAGCTTGGCACTTTTGAGTATTACTAAAAGTAATTGGCCACTTTGTAGCCTGTAGTCCAAGTTATGTACGGTGTCAGGCCTTAAGAAGTTTTAAAAATTTATGAACATCAATAGTTTTCTCCGAAAGAATTGAGTATTTACTTGTTGGAGAAAAAGGGAACAACAAAAAAAAGCGTATATGCAATTGTAAAATTTGGGAATCCACGCCATAATTTAACGAGTAAGAGACAAAAAAAATTACAACTTTTCCTAATTTCTCTAAGGGCTTTTCTCTTTTGTAAATCTGCATATTTCATTAGTTTGTTTTGAGAATGTACTTTCCTGGATACCAAACCACAAAAGCATTTTTATTTGAAAATTTTTTCTCTTTACTTTGAGATAAACAAGTCGGGAACCAAAATATTATTATTATCCAACATGACTTCTGAACTTGTAGTATAAATCTTCTTTTTAAAACCGAATATCAAGTTCATGTCGTTACTACTGTAAACTGGTCCTCACTACCACAACTCAATTTTAACCAATTATCATTATTCATCAAATTTCAGATCACTAAAATGTTATGATCAAGACACTAACACTTGAAATCTTCCTAAAAGAAAGTTTTTTTTTTTTATTTTTTTTTTTTTTGCAGCAATTTAAGCTTCCATATAGTTACTCTGCAAGGTTAACGAACTTTTTTCATATATCAAACAAGTAGCCTAACAAACTGTGTTAATCCTCCCATTACTTCTTTCCTATATTTAGTGATGTGCTTAGTTAAAAGCTAACAATACGCCAAAAATTATATATGTATAGTGTATAACAAAGTTCAGATGATTTCCCAGAGCTTTAAAAAAAAAAAAAACTATTTCACCTCTGAGGAAAATAAACTAAATAATAACTGAAAAACTTTCGACTTTTTGCTATTTTGCAAAAATTATCGAAACCTAAAATTTTCAAAAATAATGACCTTCAACCCTTTTTCAAGGCAGCTAAAATTTAAGTTGATAAAATATCGTGACTTTTTACACGTAGAACTGTAGTTTTTTCATGTTTCTGTTGTGGCTCAAGTAGCTATTCTGCCAGATGTTGGAAATTTAGTTCACAATATTTTTTTTTGTCTTCGGTAAGCAGATTAATAGTAATAATTGTATTTCAAGTAATATAAAAAGCTGATAAATGACCCAAATCTATTAGTGCTTTTTTTTTATAATTATATTTTACTATCCAAGGACTGTAAGCAGAGGTGGTTAACCTCCACATCAAGCTGACCAGGTTCAGCAAATTTGTAGCCTTCATCCACCAAAACAATAGAGGGGGCCATGTAAAAAACAATACTGTTATATCGCAAGCAAATAGTTAATCAAAGACCAACCCTTTCTTTATGATCGCAAATCGAAACATATCTAACAAATACCTACAAAGACAAAACTCTGTGGTTGTTGCCGATGTTGGGGATTTGCATATAATACCCATTGCAGAGGTATGTAAAATTATGTGCCCTGGCAACACATCCAAGTTTTTCTGCAGCGATCTGAAAATTTGAGAAAACCAAAAGGAAAAGAAAAAAAACAGCGCCTAGCCAATCAATAGAGCAGGAGAGACAGCAAGAGGTATTGAAGACAAAGACCAAAAGGTAGACAGATTGCCATATAGTTCAGTTACCCATTTCACAGTATGAGACCTTTTTTGGTAAAACCACAGCTATTTCAAATAGCCAAGCGTAACTTCAGTGGCAGTGCCTTACAATTCCAAAGAAGCATAGAAAGCACCGAGCTTTATCTTCATCCAAGAGAATGGAGAAACTTACCATCTGCCAAAATATTCGAACTATATCAACAAAGAGTATTGAAACTCGGACCAAATTATACAAAAAGTGAAGATGAGTTGAATGCTCTTTTATCTACTGCTGATGACACCGGGGTGTCTAAGACTGAGATCCGTCAAATATACAACTTGCGTGATAGCGAATCCAGTGAAGAATTGATCGCTGGTAAATTGGGCGGTTTTAATCCTCTTGCTGAAGGCGAGTTGGAAACTTACCAGTATGATGAATATTCCTCTAATGCACAGGAGTTGATTGAGCAACATCGTATCTCCAGAGAATATAATAGAATTGCTGCTTATGAGTTACCATTGTTGGCTAAATACCGTTCCGAATACGTTCCTCAAAAAAACAAGCCATTGACTGTCAGATACACAAATTATGTTGGAGAAAGCCATCCAGCAGAGAAAAAAGTCACCATCACTGCTGATTTCGATGAATTTGTTAAAGAAGCTAAATTGAATGATGTTGAACAGCATAAATTGAAGTTATTGCTCGGTAAAAGATACAACCCAATCAAGAATCAAATACACATGTCTTTGGAAAGATTCAAGTACCCAACCCAGAATTTCAAATACTTGCTTGTTATTTGTGAAAAATTGATAAATGAAGCTAAAACCATCAGAAAAGGAGATGAAGATTTTAGTGATTTGCCATTAGACACCAGATTATACAAGAGAAAAATGGAACTTCAGAAAAAGAAACAAAAGATTAATGCATTCCCAGAAGAATGGTTAAGACCACAAGATGCCCCAATCAAGAAAAATGTTGTTGAAGAAGCTATTTTGAATGATTTGACTGAAAGCTTTAGACAAGAACAAAAGCAGAGATTTTTGCAAGGAAATTAAAATTTGTCATGATTCTTATTCATAATTTATCTGTACATAGCTGGAAAAAAAATACGGACATCGTTACAAAAGTGTTTTTAATTTGCTATTGAAATTGTAAATTCCTCGAGATAGACAATCTACAAATATTTATTGATACATAAAGTCATTAAAATATGGTACACTAGTACATATCGTTACTTATTGATTTAGAGAGCTTGTTTTCCAACTTGGATGCCCTGGAAGATGCAAACCTTATCTGCGAAACCAAAGTTTTAGCTAACTCGTTAGCACTCTTAGCACTTAGCGTTTCATCGAAACCAGGCAAAGCATATGATTTTGAACTCACAAGAGCAGAAATTTTTGCCAGCACTTTGTCTTTGTACACGGCGTCCATTTTTTGTAATTCTTGCTCTACCAATGCCAACGCATTTTCTCTGGAAGCTTTATCCAAATCTTTGACTATATCATCCAGTAGTGATGGGTCAAGTTCGAGGTCTCTTGGATCACCATTATACTCTGATTTCAAGTAGTCAGAAACAGCCAAATCCACCATCTGCTGATCCAAAACTTTTTGTAAACTATTGTCTTTAATGATTGGGTCCCTGGATAACTTTTTCAAGATTTTAGTTTTGGAATTTATCAAAGGCAAGGGTAAGCCAAGCTGTACAGCTTGTGACCTCAACTTTAACCGTTGTATACGATCTTTTTCTTGTTCTTTCAATCGTTGCTTGCGGATCTCGCCCAAATCTTCAACGAGATTTAAATCGTCCTTTGGGCTCAGTTTTTGTGAGACTCGCTGTTGTTGTTGCCGCTGCCGCTCATCAATATCTTCTTCTTCTTCACTTGAATCGTCAATTCCAATTTCAAAATCATTTTTTGGTGGTGGTAATTGTGCAAACTTCTTTCTCAAAGTCTGAGCAATTTTTTTCAACCTCTTAGCTTCAGCTTTCTTGGCGTTTGCTTCCGCAATCTTGCGATTTTGTTTCTTCTGCTTAAGTTTCTCTTGTTCTTTGAACTCATATTCTTCACTTAATTCCAATTCTGTTTTATTTTTTTCCAATAATGTTGACTGCAAACCATGAAAACTTTTCAAATCGTTACCTAATTTTCTAATTCTGTCATCACTAGACTCAAGTAGTTTTGTTCTCAACCAAGAATCATCTTCTTCTGCGCGTTCCTTAACATTATCTAGCGTTAGCCCTTCCTCATTGGCTATTTTTTGCAACTCAGCATCTAGCTGTTTGGCTTTGAGCTTTCCATCTTGCACAGATTCAAACTTTGGAGCAGGCAACTCCAATTTTCTTCTTTTGCTAATTACTTCATTATCATCGTTATCCACGGTGTCTTGTGGAGCTATTATAATCGAACTTTGCTTCTTGTCATCCTTCTTTCTTTTCTTAAACTTTTGATCTTTTTCATTGCTGAAATCGGGTTTGGCGATAGATTGTTGAAACTTCTCGCGATCCCTTTTATCTTTTTCCTCTTCTTCTTTGACATCATATATCACCGCCTCAGGTTTATGCTCAAATGGTATATCTGCATTATAATCCATAGCAGTAGCATTTTTCTTCTTTTGAGACCTTGAAGTAAGAGATGCTTTACCACTAAACCCGGCGTTTTTCAATTCTCTTCTCTTCTGCAACAACGCAACCCTTCTACTTTGTGCCAACAACCTTTCTCGTTGTTTCCTTTTAGCTTTTTTACCCTGTGTATTCGCCAATCTTGCTCTTGCTTCACTGATCATTTCTCGCTCGTCATCGTCCATATCTATAGCATCAGGACGGGCTGGTTTTGTCTCTGGAAGATTACTAAATTCATCGTCGTTTAAATTAAGTTTAGGCCCCGTTGGTGCCAATGCCTCTGCATTTACTGACGATGAAGCAATCCCTTCGTCAATATCATCCAAAAGCCGCTGGTATCGTTCAATACACTGATTTGGAGTTCTGCCCACCAACGGAGCAATTGTCTGCCACTGGTTGGGCAATATCTTAGCCATATGTAACAATTTTTCATCTTCTTTGGGCGACCAATCACTTTTCTTCACATTGGGACTTAGCCAATTGTTCCATCTTGCCTTGCACTGCTTTGCGGTCTTGCGGTTCAATAAAGAGGAGCATCTGGACCATTGAGTAAGCCCGTATTTGGCAACAGCAGCTTTCAAGATTTCGTCTTCTGCATTGGTCCATAACCCACCTCTGCTGTAGCCGGACATTTTTGGTTTCGTTATGATTTGATGTACTAATGAGCTGACATCAGTGCAGGCTCATCTCTACCCATGCCTGTTCATCTCATAAACATCGCGTACTAACGATAAAATTTAATATTAGCCGCTGCAAGACGAGGCATATCTAGGTCATCTGACATATCATCTGACTAAAAAGTCAGATGACCTGAGATTTAAGAAAAATTGTTTTTTGAAAGTTGAAAATTAATTTTTTTTTTTTTTT
>JXWR01003603.1_pt1 | contig 21679 bp, 10 predicted proteins | sample 315541 | NCBI WGS metagenome assembly JXWR01 (sample SAMN03273951, study PRJNA271842) | soil metagenome | isolation source: rice field ambient CO2 | place: India: CRRI Experimental farm Cuttack,Odisha-753006 | collected 2013-12-17
ACTTGTTTTGCAATTTATTAGAAGCTTAAATTAGTTGATTAAGGGCTATAAAAAATTAGAGATTGCTCATAAACATCTATAGAATGAAACGAGCAAAAAGATAATAAGGCGGGATTATCGTGCGTTATTTAGCTAAAGCTTTATTAGCTTGAGGAAAGACTTTTTGGCTTTATTGAGAGTATTCAAATTCTAGCGTTGATGTGCAATTCTGGCTTTGGATCAGTAACAGCATCTACAAGTAATTTGACAACATGTTGTTTTTTACCAGTGGCAGTCTCCTTAAGGTTGGCAACTTCGGTCTTGACAGTTTCAGCGGCTTCAGAATCAGCAGTAGCGTTGATACCTTCATACTAAAACAAAAAGGTTAATAAGTTAGTATTCATGATTCATTTATTGTATCTTCTGGCGAGTGTTAATTCACATAATTTGTTACTTACCTTAGTTTCAAAATCTTTCAATTCTTTGTCTTTTTGTGCTTTGTATGCCTCAATTTCCTTAGCAGCATCAGCCTTAGCAGACTTTAGGCGTTGTGCACGGTCTATTGAATTTGCAAGGTTAGTAAAAGCGTCCACTTATGATATCACCATCACCATCATCATTACAGATTGTAATGTCCGATAACAGAAATTGATCATACGTACAAGCTCTGGCTGAAGACACAATTTCTTGTGCTTCTTTCTCGGCCTAAATTCATCGCAAATGGTTAGTGTTACATCCTGAGATAAAAAAAAATTATTGCAGTGACTTTGACACATCTCTAGTTTCAGTTTGGCTGTTGCCTTGAGTGCAGATACCGTGAGTGCCTCCCGCTGGCCTAACTCCCTGAAACATACCTTTAAAAGAGTTTGAATACCTGAAGATGACTAGTTATTATGTTAGTAATTATAACGCTCAAATTCCCCATTACTTTAATGCTACCTATATCCAAAAACATACCATTATTTTGGCTTGACTAGAGGTCTGTTCACTTGCTCGTGTTTGATAAACCACTACTTGCTCTGTGGTTGATAGATAGCCTTCTCTCCAACTTGACAGAATGCTCAATTTCACTTTGCTTCTGTAGTTACCCTGAGATATGCACAAAGATGCTATATCATGCATGAATCACATAGAGCGATAAAAAGTCATATTGATTCAGCGATGTCCTGAAATAATTTTTTTTTATTTTCATTCTAGACTGATATCTTGTATTTGCAAATTCAATTTTGTTCATTTAGCGTACAAACAGAACTCATTTTTCTAAAAGCAGCTATAATATCCAACAATGAGCTCAGAAACCAAACAGCTTTCTAATTCAACTTCGCATCTTTGCGGAATATGCTTCTCCAATGATTTCAAATACAAATGCCCTGCGTGCGGAACAAAGACTTGCTCTTTAGTCTGTGTGAAAAAACATAAACTTCAATTTGAATGTTCAGGTCATGTAGATGCAACAAAATACGTACCAATGAGTAATATCAAAGAAGATTCTAATGTGCTAGTGCAGAGAGACTATAATTTTTTGCTAACTTTAGGTCGAAAAATTGATCTTTTCAAAACAGACACATATCAAGCAGCAAAACCGGTTTTTCAGAAACGAAGAACGAAATTCAATAACAATAACAAATTAAAGCAGCGGAAACTCAACGATGGGATCAATAGTAATATGATAAATAAAGGCGACGTTAAAGTCTTGCAAATGCCGCCCGGAATGCAAAGAGCAAAAAATAACAAAACGTTTTTTGATAAGAAAAAAAATGAATACTTTTGGACAATTGAGTGGATATTCCTTGATGATAATTTTCAAGCCGATAAGTCAGTAGTGGATAATAAAATGCCTGAATCCGTCCCTGTCAAGAAATGGCTATTTCAAAAGCACAAATCTATTTTGTTGGAAAATAGATTCATAGTGTCAAATGATGAACCGATACCTAACGTTAGTGTGGATCAAATGATGTCTGTCAAGCTGAATGAAACGAACCAAGAAAATACACAAAAAGAAGCTACTTTAACAAAGGAAGCTTGCCCAATAAAAAAGGACAACATAATGAAGGAAGATCACATCAAGGATGAGGGAAAAAATATGGGAGCAAGCAATGGTATAACGCCGAAAAACACGCAGCAAAGTGCGGCACAAAGTGAAGACAAGTTTAACTGGGAAGATTGTTTCATTTTCATAAAAAAAATTGAAGAGTCCGGAAAAGAAAAACACCAAAAGACTCTTGTAACTATAGATCCTAGTTCAAATCTCAAAACCATCCTCAGTCGGAAAGTAGTTCTCGAATACCCAACCATTTATATTGCCAAACTGAAAACAATACCCGGCTATCATGTAACAGATGAAGAAGAGGAGTTAGATTCAGACAGTTCAGATAGTTCAGATTCAGATTCAGATTCCAGTACAAAAGAGTCTCTGAGTGACGCGGAAGATGAGGACAACAGTGCTACTGCTAAGAAAGAAAAAGAAAAAGTTGTTGCTGATGTTGAATACGAGCATAAAGTTACCTCAAGCAAAGACACAGATGGCCAGGACCACAGATTTGTGCCCAGTATAATAACAAGTTTAAAACAAGTCACTGAATTGAGTAGTGAATCTGCTGACAAGACAGCTCAAATAGCTAACGTTGCAGATCAGCTACAGCCGCAATCACAAAAACAATATAATACCCATGTTGAAAGAAATGTACCAAGTGCACCAAACGCACCAAGCGAACCATCACAGATAGTTTATAAAAACAGTGCAAATAACATTATAAGTATAACTTACGATTCAGAGAATGACTCAGAAAGTTCTGATGATGGCGTACCAGAAGAATTTTCCGCCAAAGCTTAAATAGGAATATACATTCTTTACAGGGTCTTTGAAATTTAATATAATTGTACTTTTCCATATCTATATAGACAGTAAATAAACTTAGCATTAAACTAATAAAATAAAAAAATTATTATGAGTCACATTAAATTACTAATAACAGCAAAGCTGTGCTGAAAATCAAAAAAAAAAGAAAAAAAAATTGCATGAAAATGAAAGTCAGTAACAAAAAAGCAATTGAAAAATCAAGCAAAACCAAAACCTTCATGGCCTTCAGTTATTGCTAATAACAAAGATCCACGAAGCTGCTCGTAAGACTCATAAGGTGGCAAGTCAAGTTGATTGAAACATGTATGCGCGCTTGGCAAACGCTCCAATGAGCCATAGTCTCTGTGAATACTGAACTTATGATTACCATTGACACCAGCTAGAGCTGCAAAACCTGTCAATGGAACTTTACTAGTACCCGTAACGAATTGTAACAACTTAGCCTTTTGCTCTTTGTCAAATGACTTCACTGCTCTCCAGAACCATTGAATAACTGTATTAGATGGAGAGTAATTAGTGTAAACAGAGTTGTTCTTCCAGTCATCCACATCAATGTCAGGCAAACCAGAAATTAATAACTCTAGCTCTTGTTCATCAAAGATAGCAATCAAGTCCTTAGGAATAATTTCGTGAAATCCTTGCAAAAAGTTGTCCATCTGTTCTTTAACACTCTCCTGCAATTTATATTCAACCACAAGCTTAACATACTCTTGCTTATTCTCTTCTGTCACTGGAATGTTACTACCATCAGGCTTCAAATCAATTACCTTGTGCTCGCCATAATCATCTGTTTCTACAGAGAAAGTTTCGGTTATTATATCTGTAATGTCGTTTTCTAACATCCACATTAATGATTTGAAATAATCCAAATCTAAAGTCTCCATATCTTTCAAAGATACCGATCTACCCAAAAGACGCTTGTATACCGCACGACTGAAATGAGCATCCAAATACTGACTATCGTAGATGGCCTTCCCAATAATACGGCCAATGAATTTGAAGAATAAGAGATGCTCAGAATTTACACCTGATGTACGGTTTGGATGAAATGTCGATCTGTCCGAAGCAACTGGAATGAAAAGTGCATAATCAGGGTTGAATATCTGTCTTGACAAAACTTGATACCATTCACGAGTTACACCACCTGCATCAACTCCCGCTTCTCCTTTGAAAGTAATATCAAGTTTAGAATCACGGAAAACATCCGCAGGTTTGAAAGCACAAGCTCTGTAAGTATCTAAGAAAACCCTATCACGACTAACTTTTATAGGCAAGGTAGAACGAGATGTAGCATTGTTGTGCAACTTTCTATCAAAGTAATTCTTCTTATTATCAAATTCAAGAATTTTTGGATTGCGCACTAACATGGAGAAAGGTCCACTCATTAATTTCGGCTTTGTACGAACCATTTCATTCAAAATAGTTTTGTGCTCATTGGTGAAAGAGAAAAACAAGCTTTCGATAGGCTCTTTTGCAAAATCATGAGCTTTTGATTCATATCTCAACGTATCCTTTACTTGCAAATCTTTAACTTTACTATGCTTGCAAACAACCATGAGACTTTCTATCAAAGGAAGCAAAACAGTTGCAACATTATACAATGACTTATTTTTCTCCAAACCTCTCAAGCAATCACTAAGCGTTCCCCACAATGGACCAAGGGCCAATTTTTCATATAAAGACTTCAAGGACTGGAAATCCATATTCTCATTTTCTGTATCAAATAAATAATCAAGAGCTGTTAAGACCCTCAAAAGCTTGTTTTGTGTGGAGCTGGAGGATGTGAATTTTTCCAAAACGAAACCATTGATATCAGTTGAATCGCTGGACTTCGCGATGACTTCTGCCAACTCTTTCAAGTCCGTGACCAATAATTTACCGGCGTTAGTAGCAAAAGAAGAAAGCTCCGCAGAAAATACTTGTTTTGAGTTCGACAAAGAAGAGAAGTTTCTCATAGTCGTCAAAGCTTGTTGGAAAGTTTTACTGGAACAGTCATCAGCAATCAAAATTGAGACAACGAGACTGAGATTTGAGTTAGGTATAGATGGAAGTTCAAATTGTTTTGACGTCTTTTTACTTTCCTCCTTGTACTTCTTGCTTTGTAATGATTTGGATTTGTCTTTGCCATTAACATCCGTAATTTCGTCGTCATTGGTCTTTTCTAATTTCTCCTTTTCTTTTGCTTTGGCCTTCTCAATAACTGTTAGTGAGCTGGTAGAAGTTTTAATCGCCTTTGACAACAAATCAATCAACACTTGCTCCCTCTTTATAAGTGGCTTATCAATGAGCGACAATAATGTGTTTATTGGATATTTTAAGTCCTTGTTAGAGAACTGGTCTCTTGATCTCGATTTTGACCGAGATAATTTCTTGAGAGAAATTGAGCTCTCATGCTCTGTGAGGAAGTAATAGCGTAGGTGAGGATAACTATCCAACAAGTAATTCAAAGCACCTAAAATTCTAGCCGCAACATCAACAGGAGATGCGTTGATAGGAAGTTGGGAAGCAAGACTGTTTTTTGGGATTGATGGTGATGGTGCAGAGACAATGCTTGTATTAGCATTTGAGTCATTATTCAATGGTTTATTGATGCTATTCAACGAAATTGCCCTGTTGGAAAGTCTAACGAAAGCACGTTCAAGGGATTTTTGATCATTGATACCATCTTGAAGAATATACAACAAAATTGAAATCACTTCAGATCTTGTTTGTTTACTATAGCATAAGTATTCTAACAAATTGTAAAAATGATCCCGTTGCACTGCCCTTTGCTTCACAAATATCAACCTAAGCAATCCTGCTACGCCTCCTTTTTCTACCAATGGGGTGAAATAAATTCGCTTTCTCGAGACTTCCTTATCATCTTCACCAACTTCATCAGATTCTTCCTCCGCTTCTTCTTCTTCATCGTTACCTTCTTGATCTTCAATTCTGCTATGGCTTAGTATGTCAATGCCTCTACCTTGTCTAGACGAGGCTTGTTGTTCAAGTATCTCCTGACGGAGCTGATCAGGAAGGGCATCGAGGAAATCTGGATCAATATCATGGAGGCTACCACTGGAACGGGCTGCTTGAGCGCGTTGCTCAGCCATGTGCTGGTGATAGACCTCTTCTCTCATATCTGCAGGTAGAGCCAACAAAAACTCCAAATCAATGTCGGTTCCTGCAATATCAACCTCTTCTCCACCAATTTCTACCATAATAGGCTCGTTATTCTCTTCTGTCAGAGCATTGGATTCACCTCGAGCAGCAGCCTCTTCTTCTCTTCTGCGGCGTTCATCTTCCTCTTCCTTTCTTCTTTTCTCTTCTTCGCGTTTTCTTTTTTCCTCAGCCTCCTTTTCTTTGTTTCTCTTTTCTTCTTTGCGTTTTTCCTCTATCTTCACGCTATGTTCATAAATCAAGTCAAGAATAGATGGAATAACTTGCACAGCATCTGTAGTTAATGATCTACCAAAATGAACATTATAAAGATTGCGCCAAGTCTCTTCAGTGGACTTGAATTCGCTTTTGACCTCTTTTTCAGCTCTTCTGTTGAAATGCCTTGGCCTATATCTACCACCGAGAATCTCTGGTATAACTGTCTGAGTATTAAGATTGATAGCATCTGGAAGAAGACGGCCAACGCCACCGCGACCAAATTCACCGTGTCTCAAATCTCTATCCATGTGATGAACAACACCAGGATTCGAGCCATGTACGACACCCATTCGAGCGCCTGGCAATTCGAGCTCGATATGATCCAATAACAAATCATCACGGTGATTTCTACCGCCGATTAACGGTGGTTCATCAATAATATCGTCATTATCATCTGAATTATCTTCAACAACATCAAAAAATGGTCTTTCGCGACCACCAGCAAGATTGCTTGAAAACGAGTTGAGGAATCTTAAAAAGCTCATTCTGCCTGTGTCTGCTGAAAATGACTGTCTAATATCTCTTCTTCTCAGCGCCGTATCTCTATTGTGATCTCTGTTTTCATCATTTTCGTAATCTTCAACCCATTGATCTATTATCTCTGAATCATCACTGCTGAGAGCTTCATCGTCGTCAGCAACATCATCATCATCTTCTTCGCTTTCGGCATCTTCATCTGACAAGTAATCATCAGAATAGTCATCGATGTTGTCATCATCATCATCATGCATTTCATCAATGATTTCAATGTCGTCATTGTCATTTTCGCTATCATAATCATCATCAGCATCATTTTCACTGTCATTTTGAGAGTCATCTAATGACACAGTAGTCACCTCTTCGTTATTATAGAAATCCTCATCTGGACCATCTTCATCATCAATGTCTATATCCATTTCCATGACGGAGCCCCGATCACTACCATATTCGTCTTCACCTGTATCATTGAGCTCATCTTCAATTTCATCAGAATAGATAATGATGTCACTATCTTCATCGTCAAATTCGTCAGATTCATCATCAGAGTTGTAATCATCAACATCATACATACCCAATGAGGAATTTCTGAAAAGTTGTGTGATTTCATCATGAGAATCGTAATCTTCAGCGTCAACTTCCTCTTCCTCTTCTCCATCGCTGCAGTTTTTGAATAAGTCTTGGCGCTTCGATTTCAAGGATCCAATTACATTCAAAAATTTGACAACATGTTTTGAAACTTTTTGAACTCCTGGGAAGTTCAAATCAATACTCATCAAAATGGAAGCCATTTGAGATGGAATTGATCTTTCAATCATGGCTTTTCCAATAAAAAAAGAATCGTTGCTGGTGGCACTCAGATCTACAATAGAAGGCTTTGACTTGAATTCTGGCTCAATCAATAAAGAGCACAATTCAGCTAAATCAACAACCTTACTATATCTGACATTTGCAAGATCATTGACTTCACAAGACTCTTTCAAAGCCTTAGATATAATATCTATTGAAAATTTTCTGATGAATAGCATATCCGAGTCTTCTTTTGGAGGAGCTTTTGATAGTTTATCATTTGCTGCTGCCACATCAATTGTGGAAAGGAGGAAAAAAACCGCGAGCTTTGCTAATCTAGACACAGTTGATCTTCGGTCGAATTCATTGTTTTTATTGTCGATGAAAGCATTGGTAGGAACCAATTGATGTAAGAAAAAGTTGAGCGCTGTAGATCGAGGTTTCAAAGAACCATTTTGTGTCAGCGCCTTTTTGGAGAACGTTAAGAATTCAAGTTTGCATTGCTTGTAAGATGCTAAAAGCTCAATAATCACGGAAAGCAAAAAGCAAACGTAACTATGTTTAGGATTCTTAAACAAGTGGCTTTTGCTTTTAGCTTCTTTCTTCGGCTTTTCTTTGAGCTCTTCATATAACTTCGCTTGTTCGGCAGTGTCTTTGGCCCATTCATTAGGTCTGATGCTCATTAATTCAGACAATAGCAATCTCATAACTCCCGATGACTTTTCTGAAAAAGAGTGCTCTTTCTTACCTTCCACTGTGTTGCTGCTTTCCATATTTTCGCCTATGGAAACATCTATCATTGAAGCATCTTCAGCATCACCACTCTCTTTGTCACTTTCTTTATCTTTATTTTTGTCATCTTTCTCTGGAACCTTCATAACATTCAAAGACTGTATAGGATTCTGAGGATCTTGCAAGAGAACTTTAGAAGAAACATTTTCAACAAACGCTTCAGGGTTTCTTAAAACTAAAGACAGCGAATTAAGAACAAGGGTTTTCAACGAAAAATGATTTCTTGAACCTCTGTATCTGTCTTTAGTTGCTTCAGCGGCAATGTTGTCATCAAGAAGTTTATCAATTACCAGTCTCACCACTTCTTTGGTTTCAAAGCACCTTCTCAAGAGGGCAGTAAGTACTGACTTGTAGTGGTCAATTTCGTCTTTTTTCTTGGAAATCAACGACCGGTGTCTTTTCTTTTCCTCATCGCTCTCCTCAGAATCGTCCAAAACAGTTTCTTCAAAATCTCCAAATTTTTCACTAGCTTTTAATAAAGGACTGATTATGCCACTATCCAACACACTAGAAAAATTTTCATAATCTTGTAAATACAAAATCAAAATTTTAGCGGTCAAGCAAGCAGCATTAACATCATTAAATTCTTTGGTGCTCAAAATGATGTTCAAGAATTTTTTATACAACACTTCACTTATTTCATATTGACGGTCAAATTTTGGTATACCAAGATATTCTGGAATAACAATACACGAGGCTTCTTTGTAGGTTGGTGATAATCTTGAGGTGAGTACTTTTTCATAGATCAATAAAAAGCCACTGAACCACTTAAAGTTGACGGAATCTTCACTCATGAACTCATCCAAAAATTCAAGAACCTTCATGACATCGGGCTTTCTGTCATTATTATTGTGATAACCTAAAGATGTTCCAATAACTTCAAGGATTGCTCTAAATCTGGTATCATCTTCCGATCCAGCTGAAGATACCTTTTGGAATGAGTATAATATTTCACACGCATCATTCCAAGGAGAAAGTGGATCTTCAACGTACGATGACTCTGAAATAGTGGATAACAAACTGGACACACCGGGCACTATTGTGGAATATAGCTGAGGTAAAAGTAACAAATTAGAAAAACACAAGTTATCGTCAGAAGTTCGAAGCAGAACTAAGTTTGAAAGAACACCATAGTTTCTGAATTGAGGTTTTATTGGAACGGGCTCTACTGGAGAGAATTCTTTTTCAAAAACCTTCTTTTTGACATCCTCCCATTTCAGAGGTTCTGTAATTTCTGGATCTTTCAATTGTGCAAAGGAACTTGAACTGAAACTCAAACGATTAGTTTTAAGTTTATCTAAAAACTTATGACTTTCTTCATCGCTCAAGCCAAGTGATTCCAAATATTTCACTTGTTCCTCTTTTCGATCCAAATTTTCCTTTGACAAAGGATACAAAACACTGTCCTTATCCTTCAAATCATTTTCACCGGCATCCGAATACACCTTTTCTGCAATAGTTATAAGCTGAGAGCAAATTTGATTGGGAATTTTCTTTGATTCCAGATCAAACACTTCTGTTTCAAACACATCAACTAAAACACCAAAACAGAAGATTCTGCTCTGAACCAAAAAGGCCTTTTTGATAGATTTTGGACCCATATTGCGATCCTGAAAGCTATACAGAAATGGCAATTCCTTTAACAAGTTATTAGAACAAATTCTAGTAAAAATGTACAAAAGCTTGTGAATGGTTGCAAATGTAATACAGTAGTCATTTTGTTGAACATTTACATAATTCAATCTTTCCAAATAAGTTTGAGCATCTTCCAATGACAAAGATTTAACATCATGCAACAACTCTAACAAAGTCTTTTTCAACAACAATAAACCATCAAGTTCCATAAAGTAAGTTATAAATGAAATTTGAACATGTTCAAACCCATAGGCCTCTCTAGTCATCACATGTCTGAGTAATTCCAAATTCACCAAGAAGTAATTCTTGATCTGTGAGGGAGTCAAAGATAATTGAAGCTCTGATAGTGCAAAATTCCTCGACACAAAAAGAGAGGCAATATGTTTAGTGAAAATTGCACTCTGTTTCAACTGTATGACTGGATCTGGGCTGGTTTCTAACATAATGCTCTCAAAAGCAATTTGAATTCTGGTCAACATAGACAAACAACATGCAACAGAAGATTGTATATCTTCCATGATACATCTAATTTGTAAAGTATTTTTAATCTTCGGACTTGTTTTAACAATCTTGTTTGATAGTTCGCTATTGTAGACTGGGGACTTGAGTACAAGTTGGGATGAAAACATAGATTGGTTGGTAGGTAAGGATAATTGTGCAACTTGGACTGGCAAGCGTTCTCTAATAACAATTTCTTCAACCGCTATTCTTTCAAACAATTTCATCATCAATCCAATAAATTCGAGACCCTCATCTGTTGAAAATTCCTGGGAAATCATTTTTGCGCTCTTTTGATTAGCACCATCAGGCTGCATAAACATCTCAGCAAATGAATTCAAGCCAATACACAAGTGGTTTAATTTTCTCATGAACTCCGAACCGCTATTATCGTTTGTGTTATTATTATCAAAGCGGGCAAAGAACGATTCATGGTCTCTGGACTGGTGATTAGCAAAGTCCTGGATTAAAGGATCTTTCATAAGTCTCAAAACTTCATTAAATAATGGTTTGAACCCGTATCCATTTTTTCTATCTTCCAAGGATTTGACTGCTGTAAATATAGCAAAATAACAATTTGAGCTCAAATAGTCATATGGAGCCTTATCATACAATAATAATGGTAGCCATTTGTCAAAGGGATAAGTTCCCGCTTCCACATCAGCAAATATTGGACCCCAGACTTCATTATCTGTTAAAGCAACGTATATGAAATTGGCTGCATTTTCCAAAACATTCATTTCCTCTTCAATATCATCATTCATGGTCTTGAATCCTTTCTCTTCATAATCAGTAGGCTCGGATTCGCTATAGTACAAGTTTTTATTTGTCAGCGATTTATAAAATTGGACACCCTTCATTTTTGAGGAAACAAAAGCAGGCACTTTTTCAACTAGTGCCTTGGTAGCACTCAAAATCTCGGGCTTCAAATCGCTATAGTGTCTTCCCAACTCATCGAAAACAGTAGCCAATGAAGGTGAAAGTTCATCTTGTACCAAAACACGTGCAATTTTGGTATCCAAAAATATATCGAAAAACATGGTTATTACTTTACTATCTTGAATTTTTTGTAAACCGGTTTTATTTAAACATATTGCCCCAATGACATCAGGCAATGACAAAATCAAATAACCGTCATCTACCAAGAAGTCAGCAAAATGAGAAATAACAGTGTCTATGGTATTGGACTCGACTAAGATTGGAAAAGACGTTGGCTCGTTATGTATAATAGATGTAATTGCACTCAATGCATGAGTCAAGACCTTTGGACCAAAAATCTTGTTGTTGATCAATATTTTATTCAATGATTGTAAAAGAGGAGAATCAAACAAGTTTCTCATTCTATCACCAGAATCGGTTTTTATTAAATCAAATGAGAATTTAATTAATGATTTTGCGTAGTTTATTTCACGTTCTTTCATCAATATTTTAACACTAAGATCATTCTCATCCAATTTTTTAATGTCAAACTTCTCCGTACGATCGTTAATTACATCTAACCCAGAAAACATGTTTTGGTTTTTCAAAGTGTAGTCAACCTGATCTCCAATCGCATCAATCAATAATGTAAACCCGTCTTTAGATATAAAAGGGTCTAGATTGTTTAAATTTGAAGTGACCACAATCTTTAAAATATAAGTTGAATACGCAAGAATATTTTTGTACTTGTTAGATCTGAGAGGAAGGAACTCCAATAGTTGGTTCAAAAGGCCAGCTGATACCAAAGAATTTGCAGATTGTTTCATCTCCACAAGATTTTCAAGAATGAGAAAGAAGTACGTAAATGACCTTTTAATATCTTCAGACCTATTGTCCTGTAAAGATAATTCTCTGACAGATATGATGTTGTTGTTTTTTTGTAAAACTTTGTAAATAGATCTGAGGATTTTGAAAATCAAACCGTGACTTACGTTGCCGCTCATTAACTTTAACAACTCCGAGCGCAAGTACTTTTTGCCGCAAATATATGCTAGTGAGAACATCGCATCGCAATAGATATTCGAAGGAATTCTTGGTTGATTCTCAGGTTTGATCAAAGTGATGATAGAGTCGATACTTTGTGTGTCTGCTTCTGAGATCTGCTGCTCGTCAGAGATCGAAACAGAGTCATTAATAAGTAAATTGAAAGAGGTGGCGACAATCTTGAGTTGAACCAATTGTTCTCTGAGATGCAAACATTCAAAAGATTTATTGCTGAAAGATTTTGCTATTGCTAATTGGATTCCAAATTTGAACCAAAATTCTGCGGGCAACACACTGCAAGCTTTATCGTAAATTTGCTGAAATGATAATTTCCTAATTTCGTCTTGGCTTAAAACAAAATGAGAAACGCCCTCAACAGTGGATGAATTTTTCTGAGATTTTTTCTTTCCGGTTTTTAATTTCTTACTAATCGTGTCTTGTTTAGAACTTTTTGTTTGATTGTTGTTTTTAGTGGCTATCTGAGTATCAGTGCTTAAAGATTTAGGATCGGCAGATAAAGTTGATTTGAAGTACTTGAAGTCTAACTGGCACCACTTTGATGGGATAGGTTTTTCGTTTAGTAAAACATCAAGCAAATCAAAAGAGTCATTTATGCTTTTGGCGTCAGTGATTTGCAAATCCGGTGGGAAACAATTAGCTAAAAAACTAACTTTTTTTTTGACAATCGGAGGAACAGCGTATCTAATCACTCTTTTCTTAACAATTCTATTAGCAATTAAAGTCAAGTTTCGTAAAGTGTGATACCTGATAACAATGTTAGAACTATTAAGCAAATCATACAATCTATCACTGGAGTTATATAAAGATTTTGTTGAACATTGATTTATAAGTATTTCGGTAAATTTTAAAACAGATACGATGACATGCTCATCTTTGCTACTAATTTCCAAAAGTTTAGTACATGGCTCGGAAAGCTGGTACTTTTTGATCTGAGATTCCAAAATCTCATCAAATTTGTTCAAAACAGGAATCCAGTAGTGAAAGTCATTGAACCTGATGACAATTGGTAATAGATTAGTGTTGATTTGATTAATCAACTCATCGAGAGGCAATTCTGCCAATTCATTGGCAAACTGCAACTTCAACAGAAAGTTTAACTTATCACCAATTAACATTCTTTAAAAGTAGACAGTCCAACCAAATGAGTGAGATACAAGAATTTTAACCGCTTGAAGTTCAATTAATTGGTTATCTCGACAAACTGACTAGTACACTTAAGTTATTGAACAAGGCAATTCCAGACTGATGAGCAAGTTCAGAAAAAACAAAGGAACCTTTTGAGTGTGCTTTCCGCGAGAAATTTGTGATCCGTCGCACAAACCGGGTATCCCATTGTTACGAGCGTTGGTATTACACCATCACAGTGGATTACTGGAAAGCCCAGTTTTACATAAGTAATGGTATAACAAATCCACTTAAGTGACTTTGAACAGAAAAATAAACCATAGTGTTGGTAACGATATTTAGCATAGCTTCTTGTTGGCTAATTGTTGCGAAAATAAGTTTCTCTTCTCAGTGACTCAATAGCAGTGTAGTGTCTGGAGTGCTTTTAGCAAAATTGGTATAAGGAAAGACACTTAGAAAATAAAAACAGAAAAAAAAAAAAAGAAGTAGAAGATAAAATTGAAGAGATAAAGATAAAAAAAACTAAATTCAGAAATACGAAACCAGAAGTGATAGTTATTAAAAAAAGCTGCTTGCTGTTTTTCTTCAGACAATTATTTGCTACAATGAGAAACTTATTGCTTTTTTCAGGGTCGTCGCACCCTGCCCTTGTGGGTGACATTTGCAGTTATTTATGTCTCGGTGCCGGAGAAGCCCAGTTAACAAAGTTCAAGAATGGCGAAACTTCAGTAACGATCAAAGATTCCGTAAGAAATAAGGATGTTTACGTGGTACAAAGTGCAAATGGGCATGTGAATGATATGTTTATTGAGCTTTTGATCATGATAAATGCTTGCAAGACTGCCAGTGCCAAAAAAGTTACAGCCGTGTTGCCTTTATTTCCTTACTCCAGGCAGCCGGACCTTCAATATCAAAAGAATGGATTGCCATTATTGAATGGATCATTCCAAACTCAACCAAACACGCCCAAAATTTCCAGTAAAGATGGATTTTTAGGCTCCGCTAACAAGCAAGATCCCAGATCGTTGATTGAATACAATGAGAATACCACTGGCTATAAAGAGTGGGTTGTCCAAACTGGTACTTTAATTGCTGATTTGTTGATGACGGCGGGGGCCGATCATATAATAACCATGGACTTACATGATGCGCAATTCCAAGGTTTTTTTGACATTCCAGTGGATAATCTCTATTCCAGACAGCTACTCATTTCTTATATTACACAGAATGTTCCAGAATATGAACATGCTGTAATTGTTTCCCCTGATTCAGGTGGAGCTAAACGTGCTATTGCGATTGCTGACACTTTAGGCTTGAATTTTGCTTTAATTCACAAAGAGAGAAGAAACCTTCGAAACTTGAACTCAAAAAACCAGCTTGGCTACTATCCAAAAAGCAACCAATCTAGCGCTTCTCTCAAAGATACTGATGCCACTAACAAAACCGTCAATAACAATGCACATTCTACTACTATGTTGGTTGGTGATGTTAAAGACAAAGATTGTATCATAATTGATGATTTGGTAGACACTTCTTCCACTGTGATTAGAGCATCAAAGATTTTAAAAGATCAAGGCGCTAAACGCGTAATTGCAATAATTACACATGGTGTGTTCAGTGGTGACGCAATAGATAGAATTAAGAAATCAAGTATAGACAAAATTGTTGTTAGTAATTCTTTGCCACAGGAAAAGAATATGGCATGCTTTGAAGATAACAGGTTTGAAGTTCTAGATGTCAGCAAAATTTTTGGTGAAGCAATCAGAAGAATACATAATGGGGAAAGTGTTAGCATGCTCTTTGAGCACGGGCTATAAATAATAATGTCTAACTACAAACGAGAACTTATATAAATTGATAATTTCAAGAACAATTTTACTTTTGCTCTCTCTGTAGCGTATTCGCTCAGTTTTCACTCCGTCATATCTTTAAACCTTAAGTGACGTTGACTTTTTTTCAAAAGGAGCATTTTTAAGACCACTTCATCAAATGACTTCATGAAGTAAATTTTTATTTGGTAAAGTAATTGAAAAATGTCTACTTTTAGAATACCCCTGAGCATTTTGAGTTACTTCCGCTAAATTTGGTGCCATTGAAAGCAAAGATAATTATGACAAGAGGAGTGTATATACTGCACTTCTAGGCGCAATAGTGATTCACCAAAACTGTACACAGTTAGACTAGTGTATACAACAGCAAAATAGAGGCACAGTCACTGACAGTGGCGCTATCAATCAAACTTCAATTCTAAGTTGCTGTGCAATAATGATAACTATTTCAAAAATTACAAACGTATTTTTTAGTACTCTCGTTAATGGCAAGACCTCAACTACTAATTTTGTTGACGCAAGATTCATTACACAAAATTAAGTCTAAAAATAATAGAATTTTTGATTAAGGCCTAAAGCTATTATGACGACAAAAAAACTGTACTATTTGGAAGGCTGGGTGGATATAAGGCCTCCACTTGTAGTACATTTTCCTGTTTTAGTAATTCACCGAAAATTTTAAAACTGCTTGCTCTTTCATAATCTCTAGTATAAACGTGAAATAGGGTGTACCTCGATTTAAAAAAAATTCTATTTGGTATTGCTATGTTGAAAAAAAAGGTGCCTGTATAACAGATATACACAACCACAATGCAACTCTATAGCAAGAGCTTGTGATTGGAAATTACGACATTTAACAAAAAATCGAAATATCAGAGAACATTTTTTATTTATTTTTTTTCCAAAAAAACAGAAAAAGAAAAAATAAGTTGTTGCGAAATAATCCCTGTTTCAATTGAATAAAGCCGCCATACTGCATTACATCTACAATACGCTATTATTTATATAAGCGAAAACAAAAACAGCAACAAAGCAGATATACTTTTTCTGCAAGTTAAAATCGCCGAGTTGATTGTTTTTTATTGGAACAAAGAGATATACAAATATTGGATGCGCGGACTTTGAGGCTCGTTAGAATCCTTTAACTAGACATTATTATTTCAAAAAAAAAATATTCTATACGGATCGAATTTTAGATTTCTTATTACTCTCTGAAGTGGCAAAAGTAAGTGAATTATTATGTAATTATTTTTTTTTTTATTATTTCATGTCTAAGTTGACGTCAAAGAAGTTTGATATGGCGCGTAGCGTAGAGCTTGGAGAAAAATCTCTATACATTTCTGCATCCTGCGGCCCACGCTGTCCTGTGCGTCAGCAGCCCACATACTTGGCCAAATAAAGCACAGGACATTCAAACTCGTCGAAACCCTCTTCTTGCTGTATTTAAGATCTATCTGAATAAAGACCACCCTTTTTTTCTATGCAATAGCATGCCGCATAACACAAATGCTATTGCATATGCAGTGGAAAAGATTCTAGATCTCCAAGACCCTTTAATCGCATTTCAAAATAGCACACTATCCATATGGGGAAACGTAAAAATTCGAAATAGTTAAAGAATAGTAAAGATTGATTTTTAGCATACTGTTTCTCAAAATATAAATACGCAGTAATCCCCTTGGTTTGTTTCAATTTTTTATTCTTGACAAAAGTAATACTATCGCTAAATAGATATACAACTTATACTTTTAATAGATTACAATATTAATATCCAATAACAACAAAATGGCTCAATCCAACCTTTATTTCACTCTTGCTACTCTAGCTGTTGTGTCATGAAAGCCAATGCTTTGGCTCTTCCAGCTTACACATTCTACCCTAATGTCAGTTCTTCTGCTATCCCATCTTCCAGTGCTGCATTAAACTCTACCACTCCAGGTCAAAGTTCAACCATTGGAACTCTTGACCCAACTGCTTTCCCAACTGATAGTACCTCCGAGGCACCAACTACTGAATTGCCAGGTAGTACTGATGCTCCAGAATCAACTGAAGAACCAACTAGTGCTCCAGAATCAACCGATGCTCCAACTTCTGCTCCAGAATCAACCGATGCTCCAACTTCTGCTCCAGATTCAACCGATGCTCCAACTTCTGCTCCATCAACAACTCAAGCCCCACAACCTACTTTCCCAACTTCTTTCTCTATCCCAACTGCTTTGCCAACTGGTCTCCCAGCATCTATCTCTGATGCTTTCTCTAGTGCTTTCCCATCTGGATTCCCATCCCAAGTCTTCGATGGTTACCCAACTAATCCACCACCATTCACTTTGCCTCAAAGTTTGATCGACTTGCTCAACGATATCCTTAGTTTGTTGGATTTGCCGCCTCTTCAACCACCAACTCAACCATCATCTGGTCCTGCTCCAACCGCTGAACCAAGTAGTCCAGAATCTACCAGTCCTGCTCCAACTGATGCTGAACCAGAACCAACCAACTTCCCAACCGACTTGCCAAGCAGCTTCCCAACTTTCACTCCACCTACTAGTGCTCCACCATCTTCTTTCCCAACCTTCGCCCCATCTTCTTTCATCACTGTTACTCCATCTTCTGACTTTAACAATACCTTTACTTTCAACAGTTCTTCCCTCTCTGCTCCAGCTATTAACTCTACTTCCGCTGGCAACAGCACTTCTCCATTGACTTCTCTTATTTAAATTTAGAGCTCTAAATGTCTACACTGGCAGCAGTTCTACATTTTTGTCCCCTTAATGTTTTTTCTTCTTTAATGTGTATCATTATTTTTTGGTTATGTGTTTTTTACAGGACTTCTATTTGACTTCTATTTGACTTTTCTTGAAGGATATCCAATTTCTTATTCTAGCAGCCTTTTTAGGCAATGTTTTTTGTTTGTTTCTTTTACATTATTCTTTCTTTTGCAATATAATTAATGAAAAGCCAATTTTCTGGATCTATAATAATTCCCTTAAGTATACTGTACGCGATGGTGTATTTTCGGTTTAGCAGTTGCGTACTTCTGGCGGCAAAAGACGTACAAAAAATACGATAACCACAGTTCACGAATGTAAACATAAGCCTCAGAAGTTTTTTCTTTTCAATATCAATAGCACGAGTGCCCCCGTTGGGCAGTCCGCTGCATGCCAGAATTAACAGCATTGGGAAAAACAGGAGTAAAGTTTAGCACGGACGGCCTTCTGCATTAAGACGCGGATTTTGCATAGTGGAGCCGGAAAATTGTAAAGTTGCTCACAGAGTAGCACAGAATGATGAGTATGAAAAAAAAAAAAAATTCGACTCAAAAAAATTGAATATTTGCCACACCGCTTACACGAAGAATCGTACATTGAACTCTTTTCGGTCAGTGAAGGTACGAGGAACGGTAGTATCCCACCAGAGTTTAACAAAGCAAAATTCTGAAAGGCAAACAAAAAGGTTTTTCTTTATGGTTTTTTTGACCTGTTTAGGCTTTGAGTCGAAGCTCAAAAGGAAAATTAGGTCTTATAAGTGGCACTGATGAAGTCACTTTTACTCTGTGCGTGTTTCTATTCTTGAATGAAATAAGTTAGTGATGTAGATCAACCATCTAGCCAAATTTCTTATAATTTCAAGAGAAAAAAAAACCCCCTTTGTAAAAAAAAATTCTTATAGGGCGAAGTAAACTTACTAATGATACTTTTGTTGTATGCAAAGATCTTCCTCAGTAACATTTATCGAAGCTGATTTCAAAGCTAACAAAGCCAAGGCAAAATAGTAACCTTTTTGATTGTTTGTGTTGACTACTTCATTGCAACTGCAATTTAAAAAGCCAAAGCCACTATCAACTGGTCCAAATGCAAGATTAGCCACTCTCAAAAAGTGAAAAACAACGACCCGATTTGATAATCACATATATGTGAAGACGTTTTTTTCCAATTACTTACATGCTGCGGCATCCCTGTTTCATATGGCTACAGTATGTACAGCCCAACGAAAAAAGGATCTCTATTTTATTGATTGATAGGCTGCATAATATTGCATCCGATGCTGCAGGTGCCAGTTTACTCAACGGAGCACAGATTCGTACTGCGTTGACTTCGGTAAAGATCGTACTGCAAAAGGTGAGAAACTGCAGCACTGTGCGTTCTGTACACTCACCCCTTGGCAGTTGCAAATAATAGCAAACAATAGCTGCTGTAATTGTTATTGTTATTGCTATTGTTAGCGTACTTTAAAAGATCACCCTTTGGGGGCTCGAAAACGGCTTGCTTTATATAAAAGTGTATATAGAAAAATCTCAGAAAAGTCGATAAGCGCACGTTTTTGGAAATAAGGAAAAATTGCCTTTTTTTTGTTTCAATTTCTTTGAAGTTAGCTAAATCGACAATCGCACTTTATTCGTATCAAATTATGACATGCATTATGACAGTTTGCGCACTGTATGCCATCAACAATAAATGATCCGGTCAAACTCACGTACGTCTAGCAAAGAACTTTGACATGTCATGAAATGGGAAAGAACAATACAATAAACCTCCGAAGATGAAATATGAATCACCCTAGGAAATTTTGAAAGAAATCAAGAAGAAAAAACACAAAGAAACTAACTATTACCTTAGTGAGCCTAAAGAAATATAAAACGTAAGCGCATTATGTAAAAGAAGAAAAGCATAATGTGGATAATATGGAGGAAGTAAAACTATAATAGTTAGCATATTGAGGAGGATAAAAGATATTAAAAAAACCATCACAAAACAACCACACAACAAAAAAGCTTAACTAGAAGAAGCAAACCAATAATAATAATAATAATAATAATAATAATAACAATAATAACAATAACAAATAACAATAACAACAACAATAACAATAACAATAACAATAACAATAATAATAATGATAATATATATATATATATATATATATATATATATATATTAAAGAAAAGCAAAGCAACGAAAAGAGAAAACTAAGAAGCCAAACATTTGTGCCAAAGCACCAACCAATAAGATAGAATCAAATCTGGAAAAACTATAACTATGCTAACAAAAACTGTGCAAAATGAAAAAGTGACGAGCAATGTATTAATCGCATCTGAAAAAATACGCCTAGTAGCATATTGCTATAGTTTCCTCTCTAGAAAAATGTACAATTGAGCAATGTAAAGACCTTTCCAAAGATTTTGCTCATCAGCGCAAATTAGCTAGCCAGCTAATGCCATTCTTTTGTGTTTCTCTCTGTATGCACGTCCACTATAGTGAAAGCTAAACAAAGAAAGTTTTAAACATAAAAAATAGGGAATTTAGTAAATTGAAAAAAAAATTATTACAATTGGATAGCATTAAAAGGTTTAATCTGAGATGGTCACATTTAGTTGGATTATAATATAGTGTATACAGTAAGGAAAGTGAATTTGTGATTATCAAAAAAAAAAAAAAATGTTTATTTTGTTTTTCATCTCTATATGAGACATCATGCCGCGGAAAAAATTCTCAAAAGATGGGTGCTTACAAACATTTGCATTGATTGACCAGACAAGTCCTGGGGAACGAAAAGCAGCGAAGAACGTGGGGGTTACTTACTTATACAATAATTTTTTTTCTTTCTTTCTTTTTTTTTTTTTTGTTGATTAACTACAATGGTTATCACTTCATACCCTAAATGATTGAAAGCATTGATTTGGCATCAGTGGAACGGCCATAATAGAGATAGAACATTTAGCTTTATGAGGGCCGCGCATTGCTATGGCGGGAAAAAAAAAATAAGTTCTTTGTTTCATAAACGGCGCCAGCTACCACCAGAGTGTTTCCTGTACTGATTCGCACAGGTTTATACTGGCTACTATAGCAAGATTAAAATCTGGCCAACTAATGGTTGCAGTTTGCGCTTTATAGAATATATAAGAGAAGTCAACAAGATTGTCGTAGTACCAATGCTTTAATTTATTTAGCCTCTGTTCATACTCAGAAAAGTTCTGTTTATACACGGCAGCACCGCCCATTTGTGAGTCTCTTGTTTGACAAGACAAGTCTTGCACAGCGGATGAAAATCCCAACATGCATCAAATTATGTTTCAAACGAAAGAGGAGTTAAGCATATATACGTTATAATCTGTGCAGTATAAAACTTAGATATTCCGGTAAAACAATACAATCATAAGACATTTAGGAGCAAATTTGTCATCTTATGACTTTTGGGTGATGACATTATCAGACTTACTCCACTTTTAACCGCGAATACTCTCGTTCCGTTAATTAAAGACATGCTGCGGCTTATATGTCAAAAAAAAAAAATAAAAATA
>JXWR01000242.1_pt1 | contig 21603 bp, 8 predicted proteins | sample 315541 | NCBI WGS metagenome assembly JXWR01 (sample SAMN03273951, study PRJNA271842) | soil metagenome | isolation source: rice field ambient CO2 | place: India: CRRI Experimental farm Cuttack,Odisha-753006 | collected 2013-12-17
TTTATAATCTTTTTTTTTATATCATAGAAAGTTTAAAGTTGTTTTGAATTTTATTTCTTATATCTATAGGTCCTTTTTCTGGCTCAATTGACTTTTTATAATCTCACAGTGCTGCTAAATCGTAAGTGCAAAGTTTTCATGTATAAGCATAAAATTTCAAGATACTTTTCTTTGTTAGCTTTGAATTTACCATGTGAAAAGTTGTGCCAAAAAACAAAACTTCTACAACCTTCTTTTTTTTGTTGAGTAATTTGACGACGTTTCAAGGGTGGGCTTTCTAATATTTTTTTTGCTTTACTGTTAAATTTTTTTGCCTCATCGGTAGATTTTTTGGTTCAGTTTGCTTTAAATTTTATTAACTGGGAAGCAAAGACTCTCTCATACAACCCATCAGCTGCTTTAGTATAACTTGATGATGCACAAGTGTTGCAGTTGCAGTCAAAAAGTGCTGGTGGTTGAGTTTATTACTCGCATACGTCGAAACTTCCGCTGTGCAGCCTAGAAATGCATGTCGAGGAAACGAAAAGAGGCCATCCTGCACGACGGTAATCAGCCTTTTTTGGTTAAGCATCCACATATACCACCACAAAACTATTCCCCTTCTTCTATCTTTCATCTGTAACAATCTGTTGAAGCTACAGTAATACAAGAGTTTCAGAGTTAGCCTCCCATGGATCAGTATCAGCCTAAAAGGAGTCAACAAATATGTCATTTAAGGAAAATCCAGCATTGGGGCGACATTAGCTGACATGCTGATGATCATCAATGGGAACCAGAGTAAGGTTCTCAGGGCACACTCTAGAGGGTGAGTTAGCTCTGTCTTGCTCCTTTATTACTATGGGAGAAGGATATCGTGTCTTCTGTTACATTACTTAATATGTCATAGAAAATGAACTGGCTGTTGTTGTTCTTTCCTTGGGTGCATGTAGCATCAATTTTACTCCAATACCCCAATGCAAAATCTAAAGGAAGGCACCACCATCTATCTTTATGTCCAGTGGTAATACTAATTATATAACCGGATACCACAATGCCAAGCTTGTTCTGCACTAATCTTGAAAGCAAGTTGTATATTTAATATTAATACTTTATGCTTTCCCCTACCATCTTTTACTGCTTTTCTTCATTTGAAAGACAGCCGTATTCAATACAGTGACTGCCTAAATCACTCATCCAAATCATATATATTTTTACCCAACCTGATAATCTATCAAACCCGCTTCAGCTCTTCAACATTTATTGAAAGAAAAATTTGAAATCAAAGTCCCCATACTTGAATTACAAGCAGAGTGAAAATTTCACTACTATCCTTTACTTCCACTAGTAAAAAAATTTCCCTTTTCTAAAACAGCAAATATAATCACGTACTTCAAATCAAGAATGCAATTTACTGTTAGATTTTTTCTTGTCACAATCTCTCAGCTTTCCCAATTCATAATAGCCACTACGCTGCCCACAGCTATAGCCAACCATACCCACAATAACAACTCTTTAAATCCTGCACCTCCAACGATATCCACACCTCCTACAGCAACAATAGCAACCACTAGATCAACCACTACAAGTACAGCCGCTTTGAAACAATATCAAGTATATCAGCGACTTGGGAAAAGGAACTTAGATACATCTGCGGCAGTTACTACAGAATCTATTAAATTTGTGGTCAATGGGGAAGAAGTTTTGTCTACTTATACTTATACTTTGACTACTCCGGTGACCAAGTTGGTCAACTGAATGAAATTTGAAAAATGTGGAAAATGATGTGAAATTAATGGGCAAACATTATTTAAGTCGAGCTTGGAAGGGATTGTGTATGATAATTTGTAATATTTGTAACCTTGGAAAAAGAGAAAATACCTTGATTAAACTTTAATAACTATGGTGTTACTTAGACTAAGCATGAAAAAATTAGATGTAAGAATGTGAAAGTGCAAGAATGTAAGAATGAAGTAGAACTTATATAAGAAAAAAACAAGAAAGAAAAATAACACCACCACTAGCCATAAATCAGTCAACCTCATCAGCCAAATCATTTTGTTTGCGATGGAGGCCCAACACTGCAGACAGTTCCAACAAATGCAACATTTCATTTGATTGCTCATTATTCAATTTGGAGAAAACTTGGTTGACTTCATCTAACGATTGATTAGATACTGCGTTTTGTAATTCCGGTAACAATTTGGAAAATGCTGCATAGGCTTCAGCATCATCAGCTTGACTTGGTGGTGGCAATACTACTAATTCAGCATTTGGATCGGTTGATCTTAACTCAATTGTAGCGTTTTCGTCATTACCATTATAGTTCTCCTTCATGTTTTCCCATTCATCTTCATTTTCTAAAACTGCTTGAATACCAATAACTCCACTTTTTTCAAAAATCTCCAATACTTCTTCAGCATCGTTTATTTTCATTGATGCGAAGACATTGTTAATTTCTTCCAACGAACCAGTTTCCACTGCTTTTTTCATATTTTCTGGAAGTTTAACAAATTCATTGTATTTTGTAGCATCAACTTTTGGATCTGGGATATTCACAGTAAGCTGACTATTTGGATCCAATGATTTCAACTGTATTTGTTCTTCTTGACCTTCGTTATCACCATCTAATGATGTCAAATTGCTATTTTCTTTCTTCAAAATCTCACATCTATTCTTAATATGCTCAAAAGTGCTATCAGTTTCCTTGAGAAGTAAAGAGTTGTCTTCCATAATCTTTTGGAAAAAAATTCCTACCCCTTTCTCAACTTGAGCGATTGGTGCATTTTTACCAGTCAAATCGGAAATGTATTGAATAATTAAAGATTGATGAACAATGTTTTTAGCAGTGGTGGAGTCGTTTTTTAATTGGAAATCAAAGGCCTTCATCAACAAGGCATCTTTTTGACTAGCCTTGATGACAAATGGATTGGTTCTTAAGAATTTAGCGCTGGCCGGATAATCTTTGGCGCTAATTTTGCCAAAATTTTCAGTTTCCGGGTATAATTGCAAATCTTGCAACTCTTCCTTATCAGATTTAGGTTTGCTCGTTGTGCTCACCGCCTTTTCATCTGGCTCACTATCCACACTTTTAGAATCCACACTTGGAGCATTGAGGGTTTCAATTTGAGTTGTTTTCTTCAAGTCGGTTTTTTTTTTATCGGCTTGGACTTTTTTTTGCTCTGCTTCAGATTGCTTCTTGATTTGTTCTTTATTAAGGAAAGATGAGTCAAATCCAGTGTGCAAGTCTTCGGATGTGATATGATGGCTTTTTTGTTCGAGCAATTCATCTAATTTCTTGTGGTTTTGAGTCGACACATCATCAATTTTCTTTCTATGTTGAACAACCAATTGTCTTAAATGTTGACCATCCCTCACGGTATTGTCACTAAAGATTTGAGTAAACAAATCTTCAATCATTTCATTATATGTTGGGGTATCTTGAATTTCTTCTTGTTTTGTCTTTTCATTTGGATCAAAATTGGAGCTAAGGAAGCTGTTTCTTTTGTCCTCATCGAGTAATTCTTCGTTGGATAACTTTAACAACATTTTATCAACTCTTTCGTTGAGATGAGTGTACATTTCTGTTTGAACCTTGATGAGTTTAATGTCATGATCGCGCTTAACACGTTCTTCATGGATTTGTCTCTGTCTCATTCTAATAAAACTCTTCTTGTCGACGTTTGGATGGACTTCGACATCACTGTCGTCACTCAATTCAAGCTTGTCCCACTTTGAGTAGTCAATCATTTTTGGATTACTGTCAATAACTTTGTATTGTACTTTTTCTAGTTTCAATTGAGGCAAACTTGCAAAAGAAAGCAAAGTTCAATGGTAGTGTTGAGATCAGTGGCTAAATACAGATAACGGCAAACATAAACAAAGAAAGGAAAGTGGATCGGTGGACATTGGTTTTTTTTTTTATTTTTATTTTTTTTATTTTACTTTGCCGCCCTTCAAGTGTTTTTCCCCACGCAGAGCAAGTTGATGCGTTTGATCGATGGAATGTTCTAGCAAGAAGAGGCTAAATGACACACTAAGATGAAAATATGTACTATATGCCATACCGCGAGTAAGATATAACCTCAACAACATAGTCTACATCTTAAAAAAAAAAGCCCAGTTGCAATGGAATGCATTGTAGACTGAATATGATTACGGTTATGCTATACAACAAATTAGAGCAGAATGCAGTGAATTAGAAAGAAAGCTGAAATTGAAAATTAAATTAAATAGTAGTAAAAGAAAAGTCTCTTTAATATTGATACAAGCCGCAAAAACGCAATTCAATCTTCTAAGAGGTCAGCAATATCCTCGTCGTCACTTTCCTGTTGCTTTTGAATAGCTTCCAACATCTGCTGCTGCTTGGTCTTAATGTTTCTTCTGGTCTTTTGGCCCCAGCCCCAACCGGCTTCCTTTACGCCAGATGATTGAGCATCATCGTCGATTTTGTCACCTTTGCCAAACAAATCGTCAACAGCTTCTTCGTTTTCACTAATGGTTTTCTCGAACTGTGCCTTTTTGGCTCTGATTATTTGGTGTCTGAGGATAAGCTTGCGGATCAAGATGTAGCCGGCCACGATTATTAGTAAACGCAAGAACTTCTTCACGTCATAGCCGAGCAATTCGCTAGGTAACCAGGTGAGCAATAAATCGTAGAAGAAGGTTGGGATGGAGGCTCTGTAAAAAACAATAAGTTCCTGGAGGGTGAGTGAGGTAGCCATGATTTTTGTGTGTGTTTGTGGAGATATTTGGTGGTTGAGCTGTTGATTGAGTATTAATTACTTAAAGACTGAACGCCGAAATGATCCGGAGCAAATGGCAATTTTTCACTATTTAAGCAGAGAATGTATCACGTGGACTGCCTTCTGGTTTTGCAGCGATTCCTTTAAACAAACAAGAGAAAATAACCAAAACACAATAATACCAGCAGCATCAGTAACATTATTCATCACATTCCATTTATACTACCGGCAACATGAGTAGCGCCGATATCCTGTCTGCTTTGGAATTGGAGTGGGTCTATGTCACCGACGACTTCATCGCCAAGCTTAGAGACGATGCCTACATTGAGCAGCTCTTCAAGGACATTGTTCCCGACAGAAACTATGCTGACAATGACAGGCTTTCCGAGTTCTTTTATGAATTCATATACTGCTTTACTGAATTCGAAAGGTTTTCTACAAAAGATGGTATCAGTTTCATCAACTCCTTTCTCAGGAAGTCCAACAGAAATAGTGTCGACAGACCATTTGCTATTGTTTTCATTCAGATGATCAATTTATTTCAGTCAAGCGTAAAAATGGAAACTTTGCTCAGAAACCTTACATTGCACAAGGCAATCCTCGGCAAATATCTCAGATCCGATTTGCTTAAATCCTCAAAATTGGTGGATAACTATCTCAAGAAGCTCAGTAACTATATGAAAGATCAATCAAGAGTAAAAAACTACAACTTGCTACATGAATGTGCCGAAGGTTACTCCAAATTGATTGTGGAGTTATACGAGGCGGTCAGCAGTAAAGATGCATACTATATGGTGGGTTACGTGAATAAAGTTATACTTAAGCTAATTGGTACTTTCAACCTTGATCCGACAAGAGTGCTTGACATTGTGCTAGATATCTTTGTCAACAATATTTTGAAAAACTATAGATTTTGCATCAATTTGTTGAAACAATCTACATGGTGGCCTATAAAGGATTCACGTCACATACCCCAACAAATGGGCAGTCTTACTGAAGGCGGAAGTGATATAGGGGCGCAACTTCTTGGTTTAAAGCTTTTAAACTACTATTATATAAAGAAAAATGTCCCGGAAACTTTGAAATGCTTGATTGTTATTTTGATCAAAGAAGGCTTTATATCACTTGCATCAATTTCTCATTATTTACTACCAGATAACCTGGAATTAGAAAAATTGGAAGATCACTATAATGAATATATGGAAGATAAAATACTCAAAGCCAGTGCTTCTGCCTTGTCTTTAGCTGCTCCATTGAAGGACGAAGAAGAAAGCGATAGTAAAAGCTCTGGTGGTGGCGCTTCTTCTGCTAAAGATTCTGCAGAATACCAGCTGCCTGCGAGCTATGAAGACAGAGAAGACATTTTGGCTCCATTGGGAAAGAAGACAAATTTTAAGTACGAATTTTTGAAATATTTCTTACTTTGTGGATTGTACGATGAGTCAATATACTTGTTAACCAAATTTCCAATCTTGTCTCAAATCAATGATGAGATTCCAGATTTGATTCATAGAATGCTCAATGTCTGCGTTGATGATTTTTACTATCAAAATTATCATCCTGTCAAAGATCTGAAAAATAAATCTTTGATTAGCAAAGCGGCAAAAATAGCATATCCTAGAGACAATCACTATGTCGATTATGAAGATTATGCAGTCAAAAATATTGAGATCTTCAAGCTTCATCCATCTTATGCCGATAAACGCTTTATATTTTTTTACCGTGAGTGGGACAAACATTTACCGAAAGTTTCAACCGTGGATCAGCTAATCACTGTTTGTCACGAATTGTTATCTTTTAGTGGATCCAAGATCAGCAATGATCCTGAATTGATAGCCAAACTTGTGAGAATTGGAAACACAGAAGTACAAAATTATACCCAGCAACGCGATGATGGTAAAATCAATAAAGAAGAGTTCAATAATGGAGTGGACAAGTGGTTCCAATTTTTTAGAAAATTTATCTTTATTGCTATCCCATTGCTTGGTACAAATGCGCCTATTATTGATGAAATTTTCCAGCTTTTTCAACTTTTCCCGATTAATAAAAGATACAATCTTTATGGTGAATTAGAAATGAGATTTAAAAAACGAAATTTGTATATTAATTTGGAATACGACCAAGCAACAAAGAAGACCAAGGATGGATTAAAAAGATTATCCAAAACTAACGCTAATATAATCATGAGAAACTTGTCCAAAATTGCTATCTCTAATCCATTACCATTCTTCCAAGTTATTACAACTCAAGTAGAAAGTTATGATAATTTAATTGACTTGATTGTACAATCAGCAAAGTATTTCAACGAATATGCATGGGATGTACTTAGTTATGTGCTATTGACGAGACTCACTTCCAGAAGAAATATTGTTCAAAAAGATGGGTTGAATGATAGATTATGGTTACAAAATTTGGCTAATTTTATTGGTAAATTGTGTCTTACTTTTGCCACTAGATTTAATGCTAAGATTCTTACCGAATTTATTATCAAGCGTTTTTATGAATACGACAATATAACCATTATTTTGTTCAAGGAATTGTTAAATAATGTTTCTGGGGTTGCTAGTATATCAAACTTAACATTAAAACAGATTGAATTATTGAATAGTGGAGATAGTGTGGCCAAGACGGTGTACAAGGTTATCTTTGATCAACGTTTTACGAAATTGAACATCAGAGCATCAACAAAGTACTTGACCGGTTTGGCTGCTCAAGACATTGACTCAGGATTACATAAAACCCCAGACGAATCAGTTTCCAAACTTTCGGAGCTTTTCATTCTCTTGACGAACTACTATTCCAACCAAGTATTTTTGGACAGGTCCAACGAAAATCACTCCAAGATTTTGTCTAACAGAAACGATGAACTTAATGGGTTGATTCATACATACATCACCATGCTCAACTATTTTGAAATCCGACCTGAATTTCTTCAGGAAAATTTGCTAAGCTTAGAGCAATTGCTCGTAGAGTTTAACGTTGACATTGAATGGGTATTTGATTTGTGGCGAAAAACCTTTTCAAAGCAAATTTCCGAAGAATACAGAACTAGCCCAAGATCATTTACTCAAAAAAACCCATGGTCAAAGACCCTTGTTCCAATAATGAATAGTCTCAAAAGTGCTAGTTTTTACAATACTATTGATTGGAAATTTTTGAATAATGGGCTTTTTGTATCATTTTGGCAACTTTCATTGTATGATATAAACTACCATGCAGCAAATTATGATATTAAGGAAAAATTAGAAACTCAAATTAAAGTAATTGATAACATCATCAGTAATCCTGACACTTTGAAATCAGTAGTACGTGAAAAGAGAATTGAAAGGTACGATTTACGCAGCATTCTAGCCAACTTAGACAAAGACAAAGAAGCTCATGAAAAACATTGCGAACTAGTAAAAAAGAGAATCGACGTTGAGAAGAAGCACTGGTTCAATACGAAGAAAGATATTACTAAGCAAGCGGAACAATTTGTTGAACATTGTCTCTTGCCGAGAATTGTGCATTGTTCCTTTGATGCGGTATTTTGTGCTAAATTTATTATTTTATTGCATGATTTGGGATTCCATGAATTGTTTGAAAAAATTTTGAGCATTTTGTTTAGTAGTATTATTAGTACTACTATTTTTACTTCAACTCCTTTGGAAGCGGAAAATTTTGGGTTGTTTTACAGTAAAGTGTTTGAATTCTTAGATGATTTGAGAACTAAGAAACAGTTTTTTAAGATCCGTTTGGGAGTTGAGTTGCTTGAGGAAAAAGTGAAAGAAAAAAAAGAAGTTGAGTTGCTGAATTATGCTGACAACGATATTGAAATGAGCGACAGCGCAGCACAATCACTGGCACCATCTTCAGCACCAGCATCGGCGTTAACTTCAGTGCCAGCTTCTTCTGGTGAAGAGCCAAAAGAAGGCGATTCTTTTGTTAAGGAGGAGTCCAACGAAGAGTCCAGCGAACCAGAAGGCACGGAGATAGAAACAGAAGATGACGAAAACACCGCTATTTATAACGAATATCGTTTCAAATTATTGAACTGGCACAAAGCAGCAGTCAGAGAAATTTCATTATGTTTATATAATGATGATTACATGTTTCGTCGTAATTCTATCACCTTTTTGAAAAACTTGCTTGGAGTTTTCCCGAGTATCGTTGATCACTGTGAAGAATTGCTAGCCATATTGCAAGATATTTTCAAGCATGATAAGAGAGAAGATATCAGATTGGCTTCGAATGCCTTATTGGGCCACATGAAGGCTAGATCTAAACGTTGGATCCGTGTATATGATTTCTACAAGATGCCAAAAGAAGAAAAGCAACAATACATTGAAGAACAAAAGAATTTGTTGGCTGAGAAAAAGAGACTCGAGGAAGAAGTGCAAAAAATTACCAAATCAAAAGTTGATGAAGAAGCAAAGGCGAAGGAGTTTGAGGAAGAAGAACAAAGAGCAATAGAAAGAGATGCCGTTGAAAAGCAAAAAGCGGAACAGAAAGCAGCTGAAAAGGTAGAAACTGAAAAGAGGGAACAAAAGAGGCAAGAGGAGAAGAAACAAATTGAGAAGGGAGTTCAGAATACTGATGTTGAGACAGAGAAGCAGGTTGCAGATGCTGAAGATGTTGAGATGAAAGAATCCGAAAGAAATGACGTTTTTGATGTAAAAGATAACGCTGCCGTTCTTGAAGATAAAGAACAAGAAGACACGGCAGTTTTAGACTCCATTAAGAAAGGTGATAGCTCTGCTAAAGAAACAAGTCCTCCTGCTTCTGTCAGTACTACTAATACTACCAGCGCTACATACAGAGCGCCACAACCTACGATTGCAAGTGAAGGCGCCGGTACCAGCGAAACTTCAAGATCGCCATCTGAGCAACGTGCGCCTAGACCCGGTGACAAAAACCCTAAATTCGTTGATGTTTTGGCGCCTAAGCGTGGCAAACTTGGTCCTGCTACTACTGAACCTTCAACAACAGCCTCCTCCCCATCAAAAGCGAAAAGACCAAGAGAGAACTCTGTTGAGGGTAGTGTTGCTGACGATAGTCCAGCGCCTGATTTTAAGAAGAGAAAAACTGAAAGTCAAGACAATAACACCAGCAAACCTGCTGTTGAAGCAAAACTGAAGAATGTCGCTTTGGAACAGGTCAATAAGCTTCGCAAGGCAATCGAATCCAAAAGTTACAAGGAAGTGGTACAAGTTGTGCCAATCCGAAAGTATCAATTTGATTTAAGACAATTTCAACACGATTACAGATCCACTTCTAATAGAGAACGAATTTCTCGAATTTTTACCAGCTTGATTGAAGACATTTGCAAAAACAAGGATGTTGATATGACAGTGAAGAGAGAAGTCATTGGCAGTTTTGATGACCTCATTTATGGATCAGGAAAAAATAATAGAGGAAGCGACAGCAAGGGTAGTAATAGCCGTGACAGACCGGTCAGTGATATACGAAGCAGATTAGCTAGAGAAAAAGAATTAAACAAGCAAAGGCAACAGAACGATAGAGATAACAGTGGTGATTCTAGATATCCAAAGAAGGATTCTTACCGAACAAGCTACTATGATTCGCAGTATAATGGTGCTGGCAGCGGTAATGGTGGTAATGGTGGTAGCGGTAGTGGTGGTGGTCGTGGTGTCAATAGCAGACCAACTAAGCCATCAAGAGGCAGTGGTAGTGAATATTATTCTGGCCCTGGAGGAGGGGGAGCAGGAGCAGGAGCAGGAGCAGGAAACCGCAAAAATAATTACAAGAGCGGATACAAGGGCAAGAAATAACCTAGCTAAATAGTCAGTGGTGATTTTCCGTTTTTGAGAAATGCATTCTGTAATACACTGTTGTACAATTATTGTATTTTATTTCTGTCTCAATTAATTTACTTTCAATTTCTAATATATATAAAAAAATTAGGCTTTTTGTTTATATTCTATGTTGTAGTAGCAAAACCCTAGAGGAATACTTTTGAAAATCACGGTTTTATGCATTTTGTGAGGTGAGTGTGCCTGATCTGTAATGCTATAATATTCGAGACACAATATCCACGACTTAGTTCCACTGACTGTTGCAGGGCTTTGGGAGCCAAGGTGGCACAACTATCCATGTACGAGTCATTAGTGTGCGAGATTTACGTTGAGCTTAACGGTGTCTCACGAATGATCGCAAAAAATGGGCAGATACAATCACAGCAGATAAACGGGTGTGTCTGAAGAGAATACCATACGGTAATATCGCACCTATAAGAAGCAAAGACTATAAAAAGAACAAAACGTACACTCATTGTCTACGGCAGATCCTTTAGCTGCTAGCCACGAGCGACAGAAGAGACTCTGCGCTCCAGAGTCTCTGGAAACAGCTCAAAGTAGGCGTTGTTTGGCGCGATAAAGAGTCTAAAGTGAAAAATTTTGAGATCTCGTCAAGACCCCGTGACGCACTTTCCCAATGGGGGAAAAGGTAAACAGTGGTATAAGGTGGATATTTATTCCACAACACGCCCGATTTCCTTTCTTTTGTTTTCTGCTTCTTCCGCAACAACAGCAACAACAACAACATACAGCAGCAACAGTACCAAATAGCATCAAAAGCAGCAGAACAAACAAAAAAGTATACAAGTTAAATCATCACGCCAATGATTTCTGATCTCAGAGGCAACGGCACCTTGATCATCGTGGTGCTTAAGGCGAAAAACCTTCCAAACCGCCGGAAACTCGATAAGCAAAATCCATATTGTATAGCAAGAATCGCTAACATTGTCGACAGAACCCCAGCCATCACTAGAGGTGGTCAAACCCCAGAATGGAACCATGAGTCTCGTTTCCAACTCACTACTGAAATAAACCCACTTTTAAAACTTTCAGTACTCGATGAAACTAAGAAATCTCCAGTGTTGATCGGTGATGCTGAAATCGATTGTTCTCCAGTATTTAACACTACATCCGATGAGGGGTACGATAAATGGCATCCGTTACAATACGCCGGGAGATCAGCTGGTGAAGTCTATGTTGAAATGACTTTTTATCCAACTGCTCCCATAGAACCAGTGAAAAAGAAAGGAGCAATTACATTGCACAGAAACACAGTTAGACCACTTCCAACCAGACCAGGTGAAGAAGAGAGTTTCATTGACTATGATGATGATGACGAAGAGGATGATGATATATCTGTCAATACTGCCAGCGATTCATTTAGAAGTTACAGACCTTCAACTAGAGCACCAGTAAATCCATATGGTAGTTCCGGATCAACATTTTCCGATAATGCTTCCTCATATCTTAGCGACTTCAATAGCAGTGAAGAATCAAGAAGCAGGTCCAGATTTGCTCATCATTATAATACCAGTAATAGTTATGCCAACCATAACCCAATGATGGAATCGCAACAATCTAGTGCAATGACTTCAATATTTGACGATAGCATAGCTAGACAGATTCTCAAAGAGTATCCAGGAAAATTTGAAGAATTGCTAGCAAGAAATCCTCACTTGGCTAGCTCTTTATTACAAGAAACTAGTAATGGAAACAGTATATATAACAATAGCCGCTATGGAAATGGTAACTCGCATTATGGCAACAGTGGTGCTGGAAGTGCTTCGTACCGTAAAAGTCATAGTACAAGTCCAGTTAGACATGCACCATACCAAAGAAACATGCAATCAATAAACGCTTCTTTTGATGATTTAGAAAAAGAAGTGCAAACAGATTGGTACAGAAACAATTTTGGTACTTCTAGATATTCGCAGTATATGGGCCGTAACAAGTCAAGATCCCCACAGCGTCATAATAACAACAATAACAATGACGATCATAAAAATTACCAAGATTCCACGATAGATCCAATGAAAATCTCTTCGGTTTTGCCAAAACTTCCAGAATTCACTTCTTCAAAAGCAAGCTCTCCTCATAATAATCGAAACCCATATATCAATAACAATATCCATAATCATTACAACAATAACAATGGCACAGTGCCGCCTCCACCACCTCATAAAAGTATGAACAGCAGAATGTCTCCGCAAGCATCATCAAGATACGTTAGAAAACCTCCGGAATCGATCTACTCTCAAAAATCTGCATTTAGCCCATTCCCAAGAAAAAAAGCCCCACCACCAGACTACAGCAATAATGCAAATAGCCATAAACTTACTACTTACAATAACGATGATGGAAATGATGATGAAGAAGCAGATATGGAAATGGCTGCTAAGTTGTCCGACTTGAACCTCAGTTCGATATCTTCCATACCGTACAGTGCTGATGAAATTGACATGAATGCATCAAGCAACGACGTATATTTAGGTGGTAAAAAAATCGGGAACTTGAATGCATTACAAGAAAAGTTAAAACAACTACAGGCAAAAGATGAATTTGACCCAAAATATTCCATCCCATCACCAGATCAATTATTATCTAGTCGGAGGAAAAATAATAACAACACTACCAAATCGGCCTTAGGGAATAACAAAAGCACTAATAATAACCCAACTGTCGGTAGTCGGAATAGTGACGGGTTTGGATATTCTAATGGAAGTGGTGCCAGTAACGGAAGTGGATTTGACCCAAACGCGTCTACGTATAGTGCAAATTGGGACGTCGATGACGATGACGATGATGATGATGAGCATGATGAGTATGATAGTAGTCGGTATGGGAATGGTAGTAGTGGATATGATAGCAAATACGCCAATTTTGTTGGCCATTACCAATAACTCATTGGGTTTTTTGTTCTCTATTTTTGCAAGGAATCAAAAAATAAAAAAGTTGATAATTACTTTTATCTTCCTTTGATTTTTTCAACTTCGTTTCATGCAGTAACACTCAGCCCTTTCTTTTCTATTCGTTTTTTTTTTTTTTTTTGCTTCAAGTCGTGTATTATTATATCTAATTCATTGCTAATCCTTTTTTGAATTTGTCTCTATTTCTTCTCTATAACTTACACCACTTTTCTCATTTCTTTGTATTTTTTACCCTATTTTTTTTATCTTAATCTTTTCTTTAGTCTACTTTTTTCAAATTTTCTCAATTTCGTGCCAGTTCTGTACACATAATGTCATCTTAATGCTCAGCTTTTTTGTCAAAGTTATCATTGTCTATTTATTTTATTTTTGTTTCAAAAATTTTAACTTTATTTTTCTTTAATTTTCGGTTTTGTTCTTTCATGGTAGCTTATTCATACAACATTATCAGTCTCCGAACTCTTGTCTTCCTTTCTACGTTTTATCGCCTTTTGTTTATCCTGCCTAGCTTATTATTATTTACTTTTTTTCCCTCCCCCCTCCTCCTCACAATGAACTCACCTGCATCATGTCCCTAAACACAAAGTAACAGTCGTCAATTTTCCTCCTTGATTTTATTTTTTTTTTTTTTGTTTTGTTTCAATTCAACTTTTCCTGGTATTTTTTCCTGATATTTCATCAATTTCATATTTATTTGTCAACTGGTAGCCTCTGCTAAACGCTTATTATTAGCTCATATATATATTCAGTACAACTTTCTTCATGTAACGATAACATTGCGAGATTGCTTGATTTCCTTTTGCTTAATTTTGCCTTTTTATTTTTGTACAAAAAAGAACAAAAAAAAAAAAAATAGTGGTTCATATAATTGCGTTTTCAAACCGTTTTAAGCATGATAAGTGTATTACATGTGTCCTTATTATTGTAAATAAATTATTTTTTTGGAGTTCTAACTTGTGTTTGTAAAGATTTTCTAATATATTATAATAATGTACTATACTACTACTAAGTCAAATAACAAGTATTAATGTAAAATATGTAGTGAAAACAACCATAATGTTGTTGTAAACCTTTCTGACCTTACTACCACTTCCTACTGCCTACTATTGACTCTTGTCAATAATTTTTTCCGTCAGCGTTGCTTCTTCAGAACTTGTGGTGAAGGTCTTAACACTAGATATTGAAGTTGAACTCGAAATTGCCTCCATGTTACCGATATCATTGCTATTATTAGTAGTATCCCAACTTATTCCTAACGCTTCACGGCTTCCCCCATTATTGTTATTGTTACTGGCATTGGTATTACTTTTGCTGCTGTTGCTGTTGCTGCTATAGCTATTGCTATCGTTATTACTATTTCTATCGCTATTGCTACCGACACTGCTGGTACTTGTACCAAAACTACAACTAGCACTACTGCTACCATGGCGCAGATTTTTTGGTTTGGAACATGAGATCACGCTGCGATGCGTATTGAGATAACTTGGTTGGTTTTGATTATTATGGCTACAGTAATATATATCTTGACTGGTGCGAAAATTGAATGGGATTCTGTGGCCGCTAACAAATGCATTTTTTTCATCTATTTCCATCAGCGTCGCATGATTGGATAATATTGGAGAAGAACTGTTTGGCATACCTCCGCTGGCTGAAGCGGAAGCTGAAGCTGAAGAAAGTGTTGGTGAACTGAGAGGCAAAAGTAACGGTGATGTTGTATCATCAATCATGTCGATTTCATTAGCTAGGAATTGTCTATTTATCGAGTCCATATCATATTCATAATCAACCTTGTCATAATCCCATCGGCATAATTTATAATAATGAATTTTTGGAAGCATGTATCGTTTAGTGATATGAAAACATACAAAACTTAACATTGCCCCACCTACCAAATCAACAAAATAATGATGAGTTAAATACATTGTACTCCACCATATCCACAACACATATCCAGTCCACACAATGTACCATTTAGGAAAAACGTAGTTCAAATATAACGCAATCATTACAGCGCAACCAGAATGCAAAGAAGGCAATGCACCAAACACCATTGGTGAAGCACCAAATGACGTGCCATACATTTGTACTCCTAGTATGTCATCCACCCTAGCTAACCCACCAGCAGACCCGCTGACTGAATAAGTTGCCGGTTTTAAACCATAAAGATACTTATACCAAGGAGGAGCACAGGGGAAACATAACTGGATCAAGACTCCCGTCAAATTCATAAATCCAAAGGAAAACCCATAAGTTCTTAATGTAGTTGGGGGAGCAAAAAGGAAAATTAAAGCAGCGGTGATAAACGGAATGGCAAAATGAATAATTCCATATGGCAACCATGCAAGAATATCTAATACGGGATGCTGAAAAGATGACAAAATGTTGCTTAAATCATCCCCATACATTATGGACTCGATGGCAGGAAGAAATTGTACCTGGATAGGAGGCCGTATTGAAACCGGCACTGAAGAACATGAATAAAAGACAAATAACCAAGTGAATATTGGTAATGCTGGGAAAAAAAATTGTGAAGTTATAGGTACGAGGATCGCCGCTAAAAGTGCCAAAGCTAGCACGGTTTTGATTATCACTCCCGGGGAAATAATGATCCAGTATGCATATAATAGACCAGCAGTTATGATGACGTATTGTAAATCAATTTTCTCCCAACGGTGATTTTTGATCTTTTGTATGGTTTTATTTATATCCCATGATGTTTCAAGTCGAGTTATTGGGTTATCGGCAGTAGATGAGAAGATTTTCAGTTTGAGTTGTTGTAATTTTGGTACTGTTGAAAAGGTCTTCAATTTTTTCTTTTCATGTTCATCACCATCATCATAGTTATTGTCATGTATATCAGAGTCTATTAGTTTGGTGAAATTCTGTATGTAAGGGCGTTGTACAGCAGCAAGCGATCTTATCATATTACTATGATATGTTGGCTTCTGTTGAAAGGTGGAGTTGGAGAAAAATAAGGGGGGGGGGGGACTGGAACGACAGGATAATAGACTCAAAAGGCTAGTAGTAGAAGGTACAAGTTTTTCCTAAAGAATGACGAAAAGAAGATTGACAGCTTCTTTGTTTCTTGTTTTATTATTATAATTATTTTTTATTTATTTTTTTTTTCAGTTCTGTTGTATTATATTTTTTTCTTCGGATCTAAGTCAACGATGGAAGCGTCGGGATCTTCAGTAGATTGATTGTTTTGTATGACTGCTATAGTGTGTATAAATAGAAGTATTGTATTGTTTACTTTTTCTCGCAGCAGTAAGAGCGGCAGCTGGTGTGTGGAACTGAATCTATGGATAAATGCAGTATGGAGTGGCTCGTTCTCTTTTGCAAATGACGAGAAGCTCAATGGCTTGGAGAAAAGAAGAATTGAACTTATACTAACTGCTGTTGTAATATATAGGACCATATAATTGAAAATGTTTTGAGCCAGGTCCCCTCTGAGCGCTCAGCGCTGTTGTAGTGTCTAGCGACGGGGAATAAAGGGTACGAAAACACGAACAAGGTCTTGGAAGGGAGCCATGTAAACGTTACAGAGAAGCGCTAGCAGCCTCGAGGCAGTTACTCAGCCTGCCAGAAACACGGAGTCGGGCCGATGAGTATTGAGATAAGAGCAGAGCAGACTTGCCAAAGTTAATTGAGATGCAGCACTGTTGGAAATGGTTGATAGTATCATAAAGAAGACATTAATATCAAGAATGTACAAAAAAGGAGGATTGAAAATAAAAGAATAAGAATAATGAAAGAATAAAGACAGCTCATGTCAGCGCTTATTTGCCCTCGAACAACGACAGACTCACGTGCACGATATTGCCAACCGGGGGCTTCGCAGGAAAAAAAAAAAAAATTTTTTCTTAGGCTGCAATTATACAGGAAGCACAAGATGTGGTAAACAAGCGATGTCCGTCTTACTTTCTGGGGCAGAAATGCTGGTGGTGTTTATTACTATCTTTAAACCAATCCATCATCATCATCCTTGATTTATTCGCCTTCTTTCTACAACCCAAGCACCTAGCATTCAACAATGAGTGGCAGAAGATTCGGTGGGTTTGGTGGCGGCGCCTTTGGCCTCGGCATTGACTATAACGAATTAAAAGAAGTGCACCTTGACATGGACAAAAAAAAGACAATGGTGCTACCAGTGAATGGTCCATTAAATGAAATAGAAAAGACTCAAACCGCACAATTCATACATTTTCAAGAAATTGTCAGAGATGGCCCATTTTATACCGGGTCATTGCTTGATAATGGTAAAAGAAAAGTGGAAGGTGTTGGCATCAATGATGGGATTAAGCGATACTCTGATAAGTATGCCAAAAAGAGAAAAATATTAAGATCTATAAGTGATCATCCATTCAAGATGGATTTCTTCCCCGCTGAATTACACGATGTTATGAATCAAAACAGTAATGCAAAAGGAGGGTTGCGTTTGACTGGGTTTCAAGCAAAAACTGATAAATTTTATTTGGATAGTCTAAGTAATGGTAATGAAGATGAAAATGAAGACGAAATATCCAAAGCAATGTTGGAAAAATTGAAAAACATTGCTGAAGTGGAAGATGACAAAGATAAGAAAGAAGATGCTGAAGCAGATTTCGAAGAGGAGGAAGAAGATGAATTTGATGATGATGACGATGACGACTATAACGCAGAGAAGTACTTTGAAGATGGTGATGATGACTTTGGTGGTGATATGGGTGGTGATGATGACGAAGCTGCATTTTGAGAAAATGAAATAAGACAATTATTTTCTTGATGTTGTTCTTTGTTGAAATCTCGTATTTTTAATTGGTTTGGTCTTTTCTGTTTCTAGTTTGTTTATTCGCTTCTTGTTTTGTATTTTTATACCATTATTTTAATTTCTGCATCTACTTATTGTTTTTAGTACGTTTACGCCATTCCTGTACATTAAGCAGCTCTATAAAAGCACTTTGGACGATTACAATATTTACATTAGTAAGTGTCTAACGACTGGCTATAATGGGTGATCCATATATTTAACTTTAACTTACAAAATGAAAAGTGATAAAATTGAACGGTCATTCAATTTAATAGTGTATATAACTATGAACCATCATGATACTGCCATATCAAAAACAAAGTCTTGAAAGCATTCATCAGAGTCATTAAATCAGTTTTGGATGTTTTGTAATCAATCAAAGTGTCATACAGTGTGAATATTCAAGATCATCATAAAAATGCTCAGACTTCATTAGGCATGAATCTTAGTATCATGATGGATTGCACATGGCAAATACTTTAAAAATATAAACTGACAAATTTATAATCAAAAGTAATATTATGCACTAGCATTGGAGTTAGTAAATCAAATCACTGACGGCAATACTTCATACTTCACAAACTCTTAAATTAAGAAATTTTGAAAAAGGTCAGCAAAAAGCCGTTCATCAACTATTACCCACCAACACCCCTAAAATTTGTACACAAGGAATGCGACTACTGCTATCGCTAACAGTGATGAGTAACGTATTATGTCCGCCCGGCGTTAATTGTCATCATAATAAAAATTATAAGAGCTAATAAAAGCATTTTTGTTGGAAGAAAAAATATAACATACTAAACTGCAGTTAGTATAAAAGAACAATATAAAGGTTGACAGCTAGTCAAAATTGCACATCATCCACTTCCTTATAAAATAAGGATGACCCATAATTTATCTTCAACAGCAGTAGCTTAGTACACACAAAGGCTCATACAAGGCTGAAACTTAACGAGATGCGAGTTGTCGACACAGAATATTCAGTAGGAACAATTGGTCTTGTAGCAAATAATCATAGCAGGAAAAGCTAAAGCTGTTGATCATGGGCGCGAAATTTTTGGGGAAAAGAACATACCGTATTAACAAAAAAAGGCCAATTAAAAAGCCATTATCCAAGCGAGTATCCAACAGTTAACAAAACCAGCAACAATGCTGACAATGTTAACCGATAGCAGCCAGCTTTAAAGACAAGTGGCCGTACTGGCTAGGAAGAAGAATAAAAAGGAAAGTGGAGAAGAAACGGTAGAAAAATTTTCCCATGCTGTATTTATACATCGCTGGGGATCCTTGAAGATGGATGTTTCAGGGGTTACCCCCCATGATAAGTAACTACCGCCCAATCACATGCTGCTCCATACTTGGTTGTGAGCCCCTTCTTACGACGACGACAACGATGCACCGCTGTTCTGGGCCGCTGGCGCCGGGAGGAGCGATCCCAAAACGGCAAGCAGCGACAGCGATCGAAGACCTCGACGGCAGTTAGCAGCCAAAACACTACGACAAGCCAGTCGGAGATGCTAATTGGCAATTCTGTTTGTTCTATTCCCTGCTCACCAAAACACCGTGAGCGCATTAGGAGCATCCCCAAGGGTGTGCTTCTTCGAGATAGATCAACCCTGGCTGGCTGGCTGTTTTCTGCTTTCGAGAATCAATTGCAGCGTCTGCTGGCTGTCTTTTGCTCATGAGCTGCGCAACGGTGCAACAGCGGGCTGTATTATATAAGCTGCGAGATACTTCTCTATTGTTGCTAACGTTAGGATTCGGATCGCCTGGATGTCACTTTCTACGGTGTCGAGCATTTAAATAAGCGTCGCTGCTTGCTGCCAATTAACTCTTTCTCGTTTTTACACTTTTTTACTTTCCCATTCACTCACTCTCTTCCCGTATTTCGCTTCTCACTTTCCTTTCCTTCTTTCTTCCTTCCTTCCTTCTTCTCTTTTCAGTTGCGTTCCTCCGTTAGTGTCTGTTTTGCTTCCATCCACCACTAGTGCCGAGCATAAACATAGATACCTGCCAGTCCACATCAAATCTTGTTATATTCGGTCGGACTACTGCTGCTAAACCTCCCGACCCTTTCTTTCCACTCTCTCAGATTAAATTCCCATTTCCATTCCCCATCGTCACTGCGCAATCCTAGTGTCCCAGTTTATCCCATAGACAACTATCATTTTTAAGTCATTATTTTTCGAACTGTCTCTGCTTTCCCTACTCATTCAATATGCCACAGATATCAGAATACTTCAGCTTGCCCTTTCAGATCTCCATCCCGTATCCTGATCCAAAGGATACTTACAGTTTCTGGGGTGCACCAACCTCTACCATCGACTGGTGTGAGGAAAATAACGTCATCTCCAGTTACATTAGTGAATTCGTCAATACTACCACTAATTCCGTCTTTATGTTTTTTGCTCTATTTGCGATTTACAGATCAGTTCAAAATGGGTTTGAAAAACGTTTTGTAATTGGTAATTGTGGTTTCCTTCTCGTGGGTATTGGCAGTTGGTTATTTCATATGACTTTGCTCTACGAATTCCAACTACTTGATGAATTACCAATGCTTTATGCCACTTGCGTGCCATTTTGGAGTATGTTTTCCACCGGTAAATCCAGTAAGCAGACCGTTCTCATGGCTACTGCAGTTACAACATTAGCTGCCGTCATCACAAGCATCTACTTGTATATTAGAGACCCAACTTTCCATCAAGTTAGTTACGCATTTTTGAATTTTGCCATTATTGGGAAATCTTATCATGTTATCAATAATTCCATTGACCATACCAAGTATGCTAAAGAAGTCAAACAAATGAATTCATTGATGATACGAGGAGTGTTGTTTTTCCTTTTTGGTTATCTTTTATGGAATTTGGATATTCATTTATGTGTTAACATTACCCAGTTGAAAAGATTTGTGGGCATACCTTATGGTTTCTTATTGGAAGGTCATGGCTGGTGGCATTTTTTCACTGGATTGGGAGTCTACTATTATGACATTTTCCTTGAATATTTGAGATTGTTTGAACTAGGCAAACAAGATGATTTTTACTTAACCACTAGATTCTTGATCCTTCCGGATCTTGAAAAGAAAATCAAGCTGAAGCAAAAGGAATTGTGAGTGATTTAGTTTAATTTGTTCACTCACTTAGGTTTTTTCTTTTTTTCTCGCTTTTGCCACTTCTTCACTTCACGAAACTTAACCCAAATTTCTTATATCCTTACGGCGCGGGCATATTAGAAAGCATTTGCCTCCATTTATATATAACCTTCTCAAGAAAGAACAGAAATACATGGTCTTTCATATTTAAAATTCAAATTAACAAGAAAAAAGAAAAAAAAGCGAAAAAAAAAAAAAAAAAAAAAAAAAAAAAAAAAAA
>JXWR01002664.1_pt1 | contig 21516 bp, 9 predicted proteins | sample 315541 | NCBI WGS metagenome assembly JXWR01 (sample SAMN03273951, study PRJNA271842) | soil metagenome | isolation source: rice field ambient CO2 | place: India: CRRI Experimental farm Cuttack,Odisha-753006 | collected 2013-12-17
GTAATTTTTTTTTTTTTTTTTTGACTCGTATTTGCAAAAAATTAAAAGAAATAGTGCCAGTTGAGTTTTTCAAAAATTGATTAGGTATATTTGCTAGTTTTTTTGGTCTTACCCAAAGCTTTATATTTGACAAAGAAAAATAAGTAAGTCAAGTTAGCTTTTTTTTTTAAAAAAAGTCAAACAAAACTTGAACGATTTGTATTGTCTATGTAAAGGTTATAGAATAAAAACTTTACAGTCTTTTAGAAGCAGAAAGCGCTAGTAATCCGTCTTTGCCTCTTAGTATTTTTTCATGAATAAACACTTTTGCTCCTTCTGCCCCAAAATGCACATTAACCAAGCCAATCAACATACGGAAAAATTTCAAATTTTTTTTTCTTTCCAAAAGTTCTAGTTGTCTAATTTGCTTTCTTTGGTACCTATATTTAGAAATCACCTTTTTCATTTTTCTAAATCTTAAAGCTTTATGGTTAACGACATAACCAAGAATCAATGCGTTTTTCACCTTTTGATGGTTGGTTTGATAATACAAGCGACGGTAAATCAGCGATTCCTTTATTGGGAGCAAAACTCTATTGAAACGAAAATTTAAATTGTTTTTATGAAGAAACTTTATCGTAAGCCCATGATTGTTGGAACCAAGATGGTGATAATCCTCACTCAACTTGACAAAATCAAATCCATTGACAAGAGCCAGGTCTTTGAGTTTATGAAATCCAGGTTTACCAAACTGGTATACTCTTGTGGTGGCTCGTTGAGATTGAGAGTCTAGTAAAAATTGGGATATGGTTAAATTATAGAAAGACCGACCCAACGATACTAGCTTTGTGCTATTAAGGTCAATTCTATCATCATTATTATTATCATTGTTAGTATTATTGTCCATAGCTTTTCCAGCTGTAGTGGTGGTATGTTGTTGCCTCAATGGGAAGTCAAAGGACCTTATAGCATAAATTGCTTTGAATAGAAGTGTATCATCCTGGAAGGCAAAATCGTTACCCATGAATCGCTTTAAATTGTTAGCATATTCTCTGCATCTTCTTTCAAACTTGGATTGTGGGATTTGTGATGCTATTACCGCTGCCTTTCTCGCTTCTTCTTCATCAGCAGTATCATTGTCAAGATCAATGTTATGTTCTTTCAACCGCCGCTGAATACGCTGCTTTCTCCGCTCATTAATTTTCAGAAGCGGGTCCTTCAACATGTAATTCTTGGGCTTGCGTAATATTTTGTCTTGTTCTGAGAGTTTAATCCAGCTTTGAATTTTTGCCGGAAGACTTTTCCTGCCAAGCACAATGCCGGTATGGTTATGCTGCAATACTTGATCTTTATTAGTAATTTTTGGCACACTGTCATCGCTGTTATAGCTATTACCGCCGAATTTTATTGTTGCTGTACTCTCTGGATCAGAAGTTAAAAAGCGGTAGTATCCAATTCTCCGTTGTTGTTGTTGTAGTTGGTTTTGTCTTTGGCAATGATTGCAGGTAGCATGATTGATTATGGACTGTATGTGCTCGCTGTGAAGCCTAAGCGTACTGCTAAAAGCACCACGGTTTATTCTGTAAGAAAGACTTGTCATAATTATATGCCGTTATTGATGAAAGGCGTCTATTTCTCACTGCCTGCAGTCGTAATGATCACCATCACCACCATCACCATCATCGCGTTAAAAGCAGACTTTTCAACTTTTTAATTTTTTAGTTTTCGATTTTCGATTTCCCGTTGCTATGCAGCCACATGCAGCTAAACAGAGACATAACTGAAAATATTTTTTTTAAGAAAGAAAAAAAAAATATAATAAAATCATTTCAGAATCAGCCAAAAACCACTCAAATACTAGAAAAACACTTGCTCTTAGATACACAGAAAATGGCTCCAAAAGCGCTGTCATCATCTTCATCAAAGAAAAGCTCTGCCAGTACCACGTCATCCGGCTCAACGGCACCAGTTAAAGCCCCCAAGCCTCCGAAATTCTTCATCGCCCGCCCAACCCCATCTCTGAAAGGTTCTAAGCATGCAACCAAAATTTATTTTAGCGAGGATGTTCTCAAATTGATCCAAATTAATTCTGGTGACATTGTATACGTTTCTCGTTTCGAAGAATCTACAAACGGCGTACTTGGTATAGCTGCTGTTGCTGAAGGATCCGGAGTGCTTAATGTGGCACAATTATCCCGCAGTTTGCGCCGTTTAGGAGGTTTTTACTTGGGTGATAAATTACTGGTGGAGAAAGTGAAGTATCAAGTGAGCTATGCTAAAAGGGCGTTATTGGCAATTAAGCCAAACAAGAACCTGAAAGAAGAAAGCACAGCAGTGGCGCGTGTCGAAGAATTGAGTGAGAAGTTTAAAGTTAAAGTTGCCAAATTCTTGAACGATGTTGGTGTGATTATGCCGGGTTTAGAATTGCCAAATATTGATTTGGTAAATGATTCCAATGAGGTTGTTGGGAATGTAGATGTAAAAGTGTTGTACATTGATTATGAACCAAAAGTTGAAAATGGCGAGTACTGTTACGCTAATGGGTTTGCTGAAAACAAAGATGAGGAATTACCTGATATTCTGAGATTATCCATAACTGATAATGTTATTGCTGCTAAGAATGGCATTGATGATGATGAAGAGGGTGAAGAGGGTGAGGAGGAAGAAGAAGAAGAAGAAGAAGAAGAATTAATCGATGAAGCGGAAGAAGAAGCTGAAGACGTGAGTGCCAAAAACAACCAGAGACTTGTATCGCCGGCTCGGATCATTGATAGATCAAATACCAAACTTGACTACACAATAATCACTGGAAAGCAGAAATTCGCCACCATTCCATCTCATAAATATACCAACTTGCCACAACTACCCAAATTCAACTCAGTGGGCGGCCTTCAACATGAGCTTTCCCTTATCAAATCCCTTGTCCGTATTCCGTTAAATAATCCTAAAGTGTTCCGCTACTTCCATGTCAAACCATCACGAGGAATATTACTTTATGGTCCATCAGGTACTGGGAAAACCATGATATTGAATAACCTACAAAACGAATTTTTCAACAGCGTTCATATGATTCGCATCAATGGGCCATCCATCATCTCCAAATATTTGGGTGATGCCGAACTGAAACTCAAGGAAATCTTCAACGAAGCACGTCTTTACCAGCCATCAATGATCCTTATAGACGAAATTGATTCGTTGTTACCTAATAGAGGTGCCGCATCAGGCGATAGTGCTGATGAGCAAGACGCTAATGATAACAGAATTATTGCTACATTGTTGACGTTAATGGATAACATGGAGGACTCATGCCGAGTGATGATTGTTGGGGCCACTAATCGACCAAACAATATTGATGTGTCACTAAGAAGACCAGGAAGATTTGACAAAGAGATTGAAATTGGTATTCCTGATGTCAATGCAAGATTGGACATTTTAACAAGATTGTTTAAAAGACAAAGACAGCAAAATGGTACTAATGATTTTCAAAAAGCCGATATTATGCTGATTGCTAGCAAGACTCATGGCTATGTTGGTGCCGATTTGGTAGCGCTTTGCAGAGAAGCAGTGATGGTTACTATTCAAAGAGGCGGGTATAAAGTAACTATGGGAGATGTGGAAACTGCATTGAATGAGATTCGTCCTAGTGCAATGAGAGAAATTTTCTTAGAAATGCCAAAAGTTTACTGGAATGACATTGGTGGTCAAGAAGAATTGAAACAGAAATTAAAAGAAATGGTTCAGTTGCCATTAGAAGCCGCTGATACTTTTAAAGCATTGGGGGTAAATGCTCCAAAAGGGGTTCTTTTGTATGGTCCACCAGGCTGTTCTAAAACTTTAACGGCAAAGGCCTTAGCCACAGAGTCGGGGTTGAATTTTTTGGCAGTGAAAGGCCCAGAAATTTTCAACAAGTATGTGGGTGAATCGGAAAGATCAATTAGAGAAATCTTTCGTAAGGCTAGAGCAGCTTCACCAAGTATTATATTTTTTGATGAAATTGATGCCTTGTCGCCAGATCGGATGGATGATGGCGGTGCCAGTAGTACTTCAGCTTCAGGTCATGTGTTGACCACTTTATTGAACGAAATCGACGGTGTTGAAGAACTTAATGGGGTAATTATCGTGGGAGCTACCAATAAACCAGGATCTATTGATGCGGCATTGCTTAGACCAGGAAGATTGGATAGACATATTTACGTGGGCCCACCGGACTATTTAGGCCGTCTCAAGATTTTAGAAATGAAAACCAAAGCTTTTCAATTAGAGAAACAATATTTAGAGGAGGTTGCCAAAAGACTTGAAGGATTTTCAGGAGCTGAAGTAGTGTTGGTGTGTCAGGAGGCAGGTATAGCTGCTATCATGGAAAATCAAGAAACTGATAAAGTGGAGAAAAGACATTTTGAACAAGCATTGGCGGGGGTGAAAAGAGGTATTACGGAAGATATGTTGGAGTACTATAATTCTTTTAAAGAGGGTGGAAGATAGTAACGTTGGAGGCGTGAGTTGCATGTTAACATATAGACTATCATAGAATTTTTTTTTCTCTTATAACTCGTTAATTTGCATATTGAATCATTTTCTGCTCTTTTTTCAACAGATCTGAAGAAGATATCGATAATCAAAATAGACGATACCGAACTGTTTTTGAAGCATGTTCTACGAGCCCCTTTCCCGCGATGCTATATATGTATTGTTTTCTGTAAACTCTGCAAACTTACGAGCTAAATGATGCAAAAGAACAAACAAAAGTTTGTTTACTTGTTTTCAGCCATGCGTATAATATTGAAGGACTGAGTGAAGTCGGTAAGACGAAGTATAAAGCCAATGAAATTTATAGGAAGTTACTTTTTTATACTACTTTAGCGATTTTTTGGTATTATCTGGAATAAATTCTAGTAAAGTACAAATATATAGCAAAACATCATAATTTGAACAGCAGAAAAAAGTGGTCTAATTTATTGTTTTGATATGATGCCTATCCTTTATCTTAGGACCCTTGAGCAGAAGACACTCGAGGCGTTGACAGAATAGCAGCGCACGCTCGTAACGCGTCGCTAAAAAAATCAATAAGCCATCAACAAGTTTTGAGAAACAGAACCACTAGATGCAGTAGTAGATCCTAAGAAAGCAGACAACTGACAATTGACCACTCAGCCCTCAAGTGCTTGCCGCTGCTCCACTCTCATTCATTTCATCATTCTCTCACTCAATGATATCTTATTCTAGTCCCTCGCTAGCCGCTATAATAATACGCAGAGTCCCCGTGAGGAGCTATAGCACCGCAGCCAAATTAGCTCAGCACCAGCGCCAGCAGCACCAGCATCATTATCAGTTGGCCAGTAACAATGCTAACAGCAATAGCAGCAGCAACACTAGTGGAAGCCCATTAGACTTTCATGTCAATGCATACAAAGAAAGCATGTCACGGATAGGCAGCCAGGCTATGATATTGACTTCCGCCATCAGCAGGCGCAAAAATCTATCTATTGGTGATACTAAAGTCAATGCCGATGCCAGTACTAGCATCAATGACGAAAACACCAAAACCGGCATCCCTATATCTGACCTCCACGGACTTACATTATCATCAGTTGTGTCACTTTCTGTCAAACCACGTACTCTAATACAATTCAATTTACAAGTACCTTCCTCTACCAGTTCCAAACTACATCAACATGAATGGTTTGCTATACATTTGCTTCCGCCAAATGAGAATTCTGTTAGACTAGCTAGAAATTTCAGCAGAGGGGTAAGATGGATACTGAAATCTAAAAATGTGTTATCAGCATCAAAACAACAAAATGCTTTACAAGCACAATCACAATTAAAATCGCTGCCACAGCTACAATCACCATCAGCACTAAATTTTTTAGCTACTCAACCGTTCCTTGACTTATTGCCAGATGAATACCTCTTTACCTCTCAAATATACTCTAGGAACCCTGCAATCAATAACTCCAGCAATAAACAACAAGATCAAGACGAAAGTCCTGTCCAAAAGCCGGAACAACCAGTAATACCGTACTATTCCAGCAGTCCCGAAAATCACACCTCAATGCGTCGCCAGCTTCTCAAAACCTGCCAAAAATCAGATTCTGAGACTGAAATTGAAATTCCATTGTTACAAAGAGCTGAAAGGATTTTTATCTGTACTAAAGACAAAGTATTTAAAGTAGACGATCATGAAATTTGGGTTGCTGAAGTACGTGATATTTTAAGTCATAGTGAATATCATCATGCTAATTTGGAAAAAAAAACCGGAGGATTGGTTTATTTTGATCGTCGATTTTACAAACTTGGAGAGACATTGAAGGAGCCCGCAAAGGAAAAGGAAAACGTAAAAGATAGCGTGTAGTATTATGAGTTTTTTGTCGTTCTTTTGTGATTTATTTGAAAGAAAAATGTATACGACTCGCTGTTCCTGTTTAACATTTGCTGTTCCGAATCCAGACTCAAATTCAAATGCTATTGCATTATAACGATAATTGAAAAATTATCGTAACTGAGTTGAATGCTACTTTTTTTTTTTTCTAACATTTCTCCAAATATGCAGTATTGCATAATTAGAATTGCTGAACAGATATATATATCATTATTACTATACAATCTCGTGAACAGACTCACGCAAATATAAATTTTGCATACAAATCAGCGATAACACTTACTTTCTTACGTAAATAAATGCTGATAATACGTCAGTAATATTGCGGCACCAACAAATTTTGCTACATTGTAACCCATTCATATCGACGCAGCTTTCGTCGCGTGGACTCATGCTAACGAAAGATATCAAAGAGAAAAAAAGTGTCAAAAAGCAAAGCATACAAACCTTAACTCAAAGTCAAGCTCAAGCTCAAGCAAAAAATCAAATCAAATGTTAAAATCAAATCAAATTAAAAAAATAGATAAATAAAAAAAATAAAAAATAAAAAAATAAATAGGCATAAATAAAAAGTACTTTTTTTGTTCTCTTTTCTAAAAAATTCATACTAATACTAATAATAATAATCATAGAAGATAAATACACACGGCCTAGCTAGATTCATTTCATTTCATAGCATCGTTCAACCACTCTACCATTTTTTACTCAAGTTCAGAACCCATTACCAAAACCAGCGCCCGTTGATTGGTATCCCAAACCACCAGTCAAAGATGGCTGTTGTGGTTGAATTCCACCATTAGTAAGCAATAATTGTGGAGCAGCACCAGTAGAAGTTTCGTCACCTTTTTCTCTTTCTTGTCTTTCTTTCAAATCTTTGTATAATTCATTAACTCTGTCACTCTGTTCCTTCTTGATGGAAATTTCATATGGTTTAATAAAATCACCTAAGTTGTGCAACCAAGCTAATTCTAACACATAATCGTATTCAATTAAGTGATAAGCGCTAAATAAGAGACCAACAAAACATTCACGGTTACCAATTTCCACAAAATATTGTAAAAGTTCATGAGCAATCTTAACGCTATCGGAAATAACAACAGTTTCAATCATGTCTGACCACAACTTGTCGGTCTTGAGGATAGAAAGAGCCTTATTAAATTTCTTGTTTTTACGGTAAAGGAATGCAGAAATTCTTCTAAAGAAGATCAAGTCATGATTTTCCAATCTGCTGGCTAAGTCGATAGAATCAAATCTATCATGAGCATCAATGGTAGCTTGTAATGACTTGTAATCTTGTTCTTCAATCAATAAATCATGGTATGCATTGTTAACAACAGTGTTGTTTTTATCCAAGACACTAATTAAGAATGGTTTAATCATTGGCAAGTTGTCAGACTTTTGGAAAATTCTAACCACTCTGGCAATATCAATTCTTGGCGTCAATACTGTTAACAAATCAGTAATCAAGTTTGGATGTTCATTCACGTAAAAGTTCACTGCTTTATAGTATATTTCCAAATTAGAAACTTTCACCACAATTTCTTTAAAATTGTTGTGATCAAATGCATCAGCAGACTTGTCAATCATGGTAAGCACTGCGTTGTCCCATTCGTCATAGTGACTGTAAAGGAAGATTAATTCTTTCCATAAATGAGCTTCTTCAACTGCTTTCAAAACTTTTGGAATGTTCAATCTAGACCAGAAAAGTTTCAAGTGTTCCATTACCTTGGATGGAACATATTTACTGTATAAGATTGCCAACACGGTGAACATTCCCATGTGAGCTCTTTCCAAACCCAAACCAGATTCAAATAAAGAAATAAGTTCATCAAAATAGCCGGCAGATTCGTATTTGTACACTAATTCATCCAATTCATCAGCATCAATAATCAAGTTCAAGCCACAAATTTGAGCTAATCTAAATTCCTTGTTTTCAATACAAGCATTGTTGACTTGTTTCCAAACTTTGATGTTGGATGCTTTTCTAGCACATTCAACTGCAGCTTGATAATCATTCAAATATACCAAAGTGCTAGCCAACTTGGAGTATTTAGAAATACTTTCATACAATAACTTAGCCGCTTTGTAGTTTTTGTAATCGTACAATTTGTCACCAACTTCTTCCAAATCAGCAACATTAGAATCATTCAAGAACAATTGAATGTCGTGCAATCTATCCAATTCAGCATATGCCAAAATCAATTCCCCATCAATTTTTGGTTCTCTTAAAGTTAATCTGGCCATTTTCAAGTACGGTACCAATTCTTCAAATTTGCCAGCATGTTCAGCAATATCAATAACACTTTCAAAATTGGATGGATCACCAGACTTGATGTATGATTCAATAGCTTCATTGATTCTCAAACCGTTCAATTGTGCAGTACCCAATTGGAACCATAATTCTGGCTTATCGAGTTTTTCAGCATATTCTTCACCTCTATCCAAAGACATGATATCTTCAACGAGAACTCTGAGGGCATCTTGTTCCAATTCAAACTTGTTGTAAATTTCAAAAGCTTCTTCATTCAATTGGTTTTCAATACATAATGGGGCAATTTCATGAGGATCAAATTTATCCAATTTTTCAACATAATTGGAAACTTTGGATGGTTCAGCCTTAATAGCTGTCAAAATCAACAATCCTTGCAATGAAGGGTTTTCAGCAAAAGCTGCATCTGGTTCCAAAATGATTTTCTCCAATAATTCAATCAATTCGACCGGCAAGTTGTTGTCCATAAAAGCCTTGACAGCAAGAGAAATTGGTTCTGGGTCGCTGAGTTCTGGAATAGCGGTACCAACAATTTGATCAATCAACTCTCTTCTGTACATGTTTTCTTCACTCAAGACCTTAGAGTAAAGGGACAAATCAGATCTTTTCAACAAATATCTTGCTTGATACTTAAACATGGAGTTTTCATTAGTAATGTTGATTAATTCATCGTCATTTTGACCCTTGGAATACGCAATGTAAGCCAAGTATGGATCTCTCTTTTCACAATATTTACCAACTTCCAAAGTGTTATAAGTGTCATTTTCCTTCAAGAATTTCTCTGGGTTATTGTTAGAATCAATGTAGATCTTGGCCAAAGTGTTGAATAATACTGGATCTTGAGAACCTTGGTTCAAAGTGGTTTCCAAGAATGGCAAAAGCAACTTCAATCTATTTCTAGATTCAACTTGTTCAACTAATTTGTCCAAAGGAACTTGGCCAATGACGGTGGATAATAAATTCTTGATAATGTTCTCATCACAATCAACATCCAATAAACCAGCAACAACTTCAGGGGTTCTTGATGGGTTAACTTGTTGAACGTAAACTTCAATAAATTTGAAGAATTGGTTCTTGTAAAGGTACAAAATCAAATCATGAACAAAATTATACTTGTCACAAACAATAATCAACGGCAATTGATCTGGCAATTTAGCTTCTTTCAAAAAATTTTTGACCTTTTCACCGTTGTAATGACTGTTGTCTCTCACAACTCTTTCAATTTCCTTGTATTGTTGTAATCTAGCAGCAGCTTGAATGTACTTGAAAACAACATGTTCATCTTGAGTGATGTTGACAATGGAAGACAAGTAGTAGTATAAACCTTCAGTACATTTGAATTCTTCAAATAATTTGATCAAAGTAGCACTACCAATCAATTCGGAATATTTAGTGGCAACCTGAATAACGATTTGCAAGTTTTGTTGCAAGTTGTTTTTCAATAATTCTTTCAAGCATTCCAAGCTTTGCTCAATGTTCAATTGACCAAAATAAGTGATTAGCCAATCAACTGGCAAAGCCTCTGTGTGCACAATGTTACGTTTAATGTCCTTCAAATCAATGTAGTTTTCTAATGCCTTTTGATAAAGACCTGATTTTTCACACAATCTAGCAACAGTTGGCTTGTCATAGTGGTGGAACATGTTGTTAGACAATATAGCTTCAGCAACCTGTGGGGCATGCAATAAATTGATCTCCAACAATCTAGTTTGCAAGTGACCTTCACTTGGTTGATCATTTTTCAAGCCTTCGAGCAAGAAAGCGGTACCTTGTTGAATATGGTTGGAGCTGAAAAAGATGTCGGAAACTTTTTCCAAATCGAGATCCTTAGCAGCATCTGGACTATTAATCAATTGGTTAGCAAACTCAACCGCTTTGTCTGGGTTTGATCTCAAAATCATCTGAATCAAAATCAAATAGTTTGGACTGTAACCAACTCTAGCGCAGAACGGCAAGATTTTGTCAAATTGGTTCAACTCGGCCAAACATAAGATGATCTTGTTATTAATGCTTGGAGATGGAGTAGCAGCAGAAGCGTTACCGAAAGAGCTGCCGGTTGGGTTTGGGCCCAATTCATCCTTACCAATGCCCAAGTATATTTTCAAAGCAAGTTTAGCATCATCGACTTTCATATCATCCTTGTAGTCCATTTGAAGTAGGGTTTGTGCTGCTGATGTGTTAGCGCCAACACTAATGGCCTTCCACCCTGTATAGTTTCCCGATGGATTAGATGTATACAATTGGTAACCGTATCTATCGTCATAACCGGCGTAGATAAAGGACACACCAAATGGTCTTAAACCACCATGTTGCGTGTAACCTTGTTTTATATCACTTAGCCTTCTCACCAAAATTTCTACTGGTATATCTTCATTATAGGTTTTAAGGTAATTTTGAGCGTGAATTCTAGCCGTATTTATTAGAATTTCTGCATCTGCAGTCAGTCCAGCAACGGCAACCGCAATTTTATCGTTTAACTTATAAAGTTTTTCGGTAGAGGTGTCTTGTTCTAGTAAAGTACTTGTGACTTTGCGTTCTGCTGCAAGAACAATCCCATCAGATGCCATAATCCCAATTGCGGTACCTGCATGTGAAATGGATTCTAGCGCGTATTCAACCTGATATAGACGTCCCTCAGGGGAGAAAATTGTTGTCCTGGAATCGTATCTTCTGGAACCCATGTTTAACACTACTAACTATATCCAATAATCAATTATTAAAATAGAGACTGATCGAAAACTTTTTATAGAAAGCAGTCTGTTCTCTTCGCTCTGCCAATGTTTCCTTATTACATAGATATCCATCTTTTTATGCTTTTATTCTATAAATTTTTTGCCACCTGCAGGGTAACGAATATTTAACTGCCTCAAGATGTTATTACATGGCTAATTGTCATTAAATGAGGATGCAGAGAAAACATGAGCAATTCACTGCTCACTCACTGTCTCCAACATCGAGCTCTGCGAGTGTTATATATTCATGAAGTGGGATAGGCTTATCGGCTTTGGGCAATGGCAAAATCTTACCATCGTAGAACACCACCCTTCTTCCTGGAGGGTTCACCTGGGTGTCGAAGGAGTAATCAGCGATAAAACTGCGCAACGTATTAATAGGGGAACTATCGTCTTTGTTTGCAGGCTTTGAGGGAAACAGGTTTAACAATTTCAGATTCAGTTCAGAAGCTGGCTTAGCGTTTAGCTTCTTCTCTATGTCAGAGTTCTTCCTGCCCTCATGCTGCATAGTATCGGCACTATCCTCTTCTTCCATGGCGAGCCTTGTCTTGATCTTAAAGAATAAATCTTTGGCTTCAGGAAGGATGCCAATCCATGTCATCAGTAAAGTTTGAAGCTCAAAAGTGCATTCTGATTTGGTAAAAAAAAACTTGTCGTTCGCGATGAGTGTCTGCACCATGTAACAGATCAACCTAACCAAACCAAGGGAGTACAAGGAGATTTTCTCGCCGTCTTCATTCTCTTCTTCGTTGTTTTTTGATGACAAAAAAATAGCAGCATTCATAAAAAACTCCTGCAGTAACATTTTAGTCTCAATATCAGATAATACGATAGGTCCTTGCCTTGAAAAGGGAAGTCCTGAAGCATCTTCATTCTTCTGCTTTTTCTTCAAGATCTCATATATCATATCATCCTTTTTATCTTGATCACTGGCTTCTCCGGAAAACGGTTTTCCACGTAACCCCATTATTAGTTCAAAAACGTAATATATCAACGAATGTTTTAACTCCAAATGCGTAAGGAACCATATCAATATTCTCCTATAACCGGTGCACATTAACATTTCATCCATTAATCTCCACGCAACGTCGTGATTCACGTTTAGCATCCTTTCAAATGCTGATTCTTCAGACCATATTTCATAAATATCATCCGGCGTGGTTCTTCTGAGATCTTCATTATCTATCTTGGACATTTTGGTATTTCCTTCACCTTCTACATCGCCGTTTATACTTGCGGAAAAATTAGACTCCAGGTCTGCTAAAATCATTTGGTCCTGCTCGTTCCTTACACACGATGCGACTGAACGCACTAACAATATGGATTCCTCCTTATTCAACTTTTCTGTTGCGCCACGTAGAGTCAAACTAAATATGACATCTAACTTAGGCTCATGGATGAATGAATAAGATGGCGAATAGTACATATTGAAATCTCTGGGAACATCCCTCCAATCTTCCCCACTATAGTCAAATTCAAAAGTACTTCTTGATCTAACGGAAAGTGGGTTAGGTGACGTAACGACGTGATCAGAAGTGGCTGTAGTCGCGTTATGTACCGCATTCCTATTATTATGCATTGTGCCTTCAACGTTTTCGCTATTTGTTGACCCAAAGGCTTCATTTGCACCATCCTCTGCCACCAACTTATCATCATTGAAGATGCAATTGCACCGTCTCCGAAAGAAAACATTATTACTACCAGATGTTATTTTTTCTGTTGGGTTAACAACGCTTTCATCCAATCCTCCATGATCGCTTTCAGAGAAAGATTCATCATAATCTTCACATTCATAATCAAACATATATCTAATATCCTCATCAAATCTATCACCTGACTGTAAATCGGCAAATAAATCTGTTACATCTTCGATGCTTGCTCCAAGCGCAAGTAGAGATGCAGTATGTGACCTTAAATCGGCATATAAAGCACCATGACACAATTTTCTTCCATAGGGCGACATGAATGTGTTTAAAGACTCGTGCTTGAAATCATGATCATTATTTTTCACTAATCCATTGAGAACGGTAGCTATTACAGACCTCAATGCTGCGGCTCCACGAATTGTGGCGCGAACCATAAGCGGCGTTTCGTAAGTGCCATTCTCCTCTTCAATTCTATCAATTTCTAAGGCTAAAAGTATAACACAGGAGAGGTTTTTCCATAAGGATATTAATGAAAATAAAAATGGGTTTAGTTGTATAGGTATTTTTTCATACAACTTGTAGATGGTATATACCGCCAGTATATCAATCATATAGAGTAATTCCAAGTCTTGTGTATTCAGGCCATGCGGTAGCCATTTGTGAAGTTGCGTCTTCCAATGAACTGCATTATCTGTATTGTTTACCGAGTTTAATATATCAAAATCAAAGCAGTTGAGCCTCAACATGGTAGCATCAATAATTTTTTGCATGTTAAAACACATATAAAATTTCCAGTCATAATGGTCGTTGTGTTCTTGAGAAGTCTTGATCGACTGAGACATTAATCCCAAAAAAAGCTGAAAAAGAAAGTCTATCGATATAATATGCTTATCATTGGGAGTAGGCTGCATTAATGGATCTACTAAGCCACATAGCGTAGAAAATTGTAGTTCCAATAATGGCGTCAATACCGTAGTGAGATTTAATATTTTAAAAAGAAGCTCGTGTCTTAGTAAAGAATGCTCCATAACGTTGGGTATTTCAAGCGTTCCATCTTGGTTCAGTTCGAATGAATATATTTGTTCCTGGTCATTTATTGTTCGGCTCATTATCGCCTCTCTCGGTTGTTTTTGATGATCAAAACGGCTATCGTCAAGGCCACTTCCAGCATTGCCTTCATCATTTTCCATTAACAGGCTAATGTTATCACTAAAAGTAAGATTTACTCTGTTCTCAGCATTAAAGGAATACCAGAAATAAAAATTTCGGCATTCTATCATTCTATTGTAATCTTTTAAAATTTTTCTAACGACAAGTGCTGGCTTATCAAATGTGGAGCTGCAGCTTATCAAACTCTCTATACGGCCAGTTATCGAATACAAATAGTCCTTTAACAAATTATACGTTTCATTGAGTAATATGGACGGAATAGTAATTTTTGAAACAATTAAAAAGCTCAACGGGAGTTTGTATTCTGGAAGATTGTACCGATTAATTTGAAGAGGGGTCGTTTTATTTGCTAATAAAAACCTTAAGAATTTCAGGAGTAATATATCATTATCTTTCCAACTCAGTACTATGGAAGCATAGCTAGAACTGTTATTTTCAAAGGACTGGGCCCAGGATTTTCTTTCCTTCAAAGAAGAAGTCTGAATTAATTGTAAAGCTGACTTCCCTGAAATTGTTGTAAACAACGTAATTATGAGAGCCTCAAGCAATAGGTTAGAGCATATTTTCTGATCATTAAACATGGTTTCATTATATAAGATCTTCTCCAAATTTTCCACCGATGGAACATAATTTTTATCTTTCAGTAACTCTTGTAAGGGAATAAAGTCCTTAAAATGAACCGAATCACCTGAAGAATCTTCACTGGCTAAATTTTGCCTTTCAGCATAATTAGTGGCTGCTTTCTTTTTCGTCATCACTTTCTTACCTAAGTATGTGGAGTTAAGAGAGAAAAAGTGTTTGAAAAAAGCTCCTCAACGATCTACTGGGCTGCCAAAATAAAATTCAGCGTCAATGGAAAAGCTAACTAATGTAGATATTGCGTGCACTACTTGTCAAAAATTCGTGCTCCTTATTAATATATGTATATGTATATACAAATGTGTCAATACATCAATAGTGCAATTTGTTAAAGTATTTGTATTCATAAATTGGCGCTGCCCGGGTAAGGTAGAAATTGCATCAGATAAAAGTGAGGGCCCATTGTTTGCCATTCGAACACATCCATCCTACGTGGTATCAATGGTTGTTGATCCGCTCTCTTTCTGCTAGGAAGTACTTTACAATCCCCTGATAGGCACTCATATCGCCACAGCGGATGATATTACCAATGTCCACGTCAAGTGGAGAATCACAAACGGGTTCCCTTAGGAGTCTCCAAACAGCATGAACACAGTGTAACAAATCCCATACAGGAGTCCACTCCTCTGGTTTAAGGATGTTCAGACATATTTCTCCTGTGGCTGATTTAACATTGCAGTGCAAAATATTGTTCTGCATAAAACTTATCTTTGGCGGATTCATGGGGTAGGAACTAGGGACTTCTATTAGTATTCGAAACTGATAATTTTCATAAGGTGTGTCTGACGGCCCAGAAATTATAGCTTCCCACTTGCTCAAGTCGGTTTCGTCAATCGGGTTAAGTGACTCGATTATCCCCCGGTAGGGGTTCGCTATGGGGTCATCACTGGCCAATGTTTTCAGTATGACTTTGTACTCCTTCACGATCCTCGACATACATGTATCAGACGTATAGCTCCTGCGATTCTCAAGAATCCAGAAGTTTGGCATATTATGTATAAAGGCGATGATTATGTATATTTTATGTTGTCTCCAGTAAGTGGCAGCATAACCCGGCCAGTCTGCGCTGCATGCTGTGAAGCAGTAATATGCGATATATACCACATATATTCCGCTTCCGTTCAGGATTTCGAAAAGAGAAACTTCAGTGAATGACTATGACTACATAATTGGAGTCTTAGACCATTGCAAATGAGTTATTCAAGTATGAGAGATCAACACTGATGAGAATAAACTCGTCTTCATGATGATACGGGTAACGCGAATGTATCGCATCAATAAATTTCAGGGAAAGGGAGTTTGACGATCTCATGGATGCAACGGTTGAGGTATATAATATTAAGCAGAAAGAAGAGGAAAAAAAATAAATCGGTAAACCAACCATCAACGGTACGAAACTTATATTCAAAATCAATAATTTACTTTAGAAAAGAATGTCTAATTCTGCCAAACTTATCGATGTCATCACCAAGGTGGCGTTGCCCATTGGTATAATTGCTAGCGGGATTCAGTACTCCATGTATGATGTGAAGGGTGGTTCTCGTGGTGTTATTTTCGACAGAATCAATGGTGTAAAGCAACAGGTTGTAGGTGAAGGCACTCATTTCTTGGTGCCTTGGCTACAGAAGGCGATCATATACGATGTGAGGACGAAACCAAAGAGCATTGCTACCAATACTGGTACGAAGGATTTGCAAATGGTGTCATTGACCTTGAGAGTCTTACATAGACCAGAGGTCTTACAGCTACCCGCAATATACCAAAATTTGGGTCTCGATTACGACGAAAGAGTGTTACCATCTATCGGCAATGAGGTTTTAAAGTCTATAGTAGCTCAATTTGATGCTGCTGAGTTAATTACTCAGAGAGAAATTATTTCTCAAAAAATCAGAAAAGAGCTTTCTACGAGGGCCAACGAATTCGGTATTAAGTTGGAAGATGTCTCTATCACTCATATGACGTTTGGTCCCGAATTCACGAAAGCAGTTGAGCAGAAGCAGATTGCACAGCAAGATGCCGAAAGAGCCAAATTCCTTGTCGAAAAGGCAGAGCAAGAGAGACAAGCTTCTGTTATCAGAGCTGAAGGTGAAGCAGAAAGTGCTGAATTCATTTCAAAAGCCTTAGCTAAAGTTGGTGATGGTCTGTTATTGATTAGAAGATTAGAAGCTTCTAAGGACATCGCTCAAACATTAGCAAACTCATCTAACGTTGTCTATTTACCAAGTCAACATTCTGGTGGTGGTAACAGCGAGTCTTCGGGATCACCAAATTCCTTGCTTTTGAACATTGGCCGTTAAGTCTGGAAAAGCTATGAACACAATAAACTAGGGGAGAAATTTTTTTTTAATCATATTAGAAACCTGTATATATGGGGGATAACAACGCCAATAACATATTCCATCTTTCCATTTAGTTACCAACACGAATACGTATGCTATCAATATCGTAACTTAGTTTTTTATCATTTATATATATACATGGATGAGCCTACGAAAAAACTAAAGCACATTCATGTATCACCATAATATTATTTTAGAAAGAACTTTTTTTGTTAAATTTATTTAATGCAAAGGTTATATAAAGAACGATCAACGAAAATTGTACGCGAATTGCCTTTTTTCAGTCCAGTAGGCTTAAACCTGGGAAATTGTAGGTATGCCCATTTGTCTTCTTGCCCTCCTTCTGCTGAATCCGGTATTAGAGCCAAATCCACCATTTTGCATCATACCCATCGTGGCCACAGTCACTTTGATGAGAAATAGAAAACAGGAAAAGTAAAAAAACGCAACAGCAGCCTGGGATTGATGACATCTGGAGCTTGAGCCTTGTATGATCTTATTCTGTTCCAGATATGTTTTGTTTTTACACGAATGGCATCTTATACCTACAGCCAAAGCGGTGGCTGCTACAAACGTAAATATGAAATTTAAAAAATCCAAAACAAGCAAAATTGCTGGGTATGTTAATGATGTCCAGAAATTAGCCAAAAACCCATATAATGAATCCGTAACCAGACCATAAACCGCGGCAAACATACAAAAGTTCACTCGAGAACTATGCTTTGTCTGTGTACCTATCAGGCCGCTGATTAGACCTATGGATATAATAAGAAAAACAGCATTTATGATGCGCACTAAATTATCTGCAGCTGATAGCATTTATTATTGTTGTTGCTTTATTGTTATTTAAAATTCCAATGAATATGAAGCCTCTGAAAAGCTTAACATACTCTATCCTGCTTCCTCCCATTGCAAGAAGGATTTACTGATACAGCCAATTATTATAATTTATATTTATACTTATATCTGCATCCAAGGCGCGATAGGCCTTACTTCCCACCTGCCTGTGCAAAACATTGCTCATTGTTCGTAAAGGAAATCTTCAACAGATTTTAAACGGCATGCCGCCAAAGGGTTCGTAAAGAGGAAAAATTCATGAGAATACAAGCGCGACATTATGCCGGCACAATGCGGCGCAGGAAAGAGATACCAAAAGGAGTGAGATCTCAACAGCATGTGCCACATCCGCGCATATACAATAAATGTAACAAGCGCCCCGAAATGGAGCTACGAACTATCCCAGCACTAAAAGCACATATATTGTATTGTCGCTACTGCAAAGTGCTAAACATCAATAATTTCGAACAAGCGGAAATAAATCACAGTTCTTTCAATTGCTTGCCTCCCAATACGCCACTGATAAATGTCAAAATTTCCACGTCACCGACCCTTCAATGGTAGCAATAGAAAGATCTACAAAGGCTATGAAGTAAAGGGTTCTCACCTTAAACGGCTGAACAGGAATAAGGGGTGTGCGGCCGGGTAGCGAGTTGCTTTTTTAAATTGAAACGAGGAGAAAAGAACCGGGAGAGGGGTAGTCGAATGCTGAACAGTGCAGACAACATACCATTCTTATCCATCGTTCTGTCATATATATCATCGTTCTTGTGCTTGCTACCCCGTGGACCCTCGTACATCTTAAACCTGAGAGCAGCTGCACGCAATTAAAAGAAAGAGGTCAATCAACTACGTATTCAAAACATGCTATTCAATATCAACCGTCAAGAAGACGACCCCTTTACGCAATTGATCAATCAATCTTCGGCAAATACGCAAAATCAGCAAGCGCATCAGCAGGAAAGCCCTTATCAGTTTTTGCAAAAGGTTGTGTCCAATGAGCCAAAAGGTAAGGAAGAGTGGGTCTCGCCATTTAGACAAGATGCCCTCGCCAATAGGCAAAACAACCGGGCATATGGGGAAGACGCAAAAAACAGAAAGTTTCCTACCGTAAGTGCTACTTCTGCCTATTCAAAACAGCAACCTAAGGATTTAGGGTACAAAAACATACCAAAAAATGCTAAGAGAGCCAAAGATATTAGATTTCCAACTTACCTAACTCAAAATGAAGAAAGACAATATCAGTTACTAACTGAGTTGGAACTAAAGGAGAAACATTTGAAATATTTGAAGAAGTGCCAGAAAATTACTGACTTAACTAAGGATGAAAAAGATGACACTGACACTACTACTTCTTCGTCCACTTCTACATCATCATCGTCATCGTCATCGTCATCGTCATCGTCTTCATCAGATGAAGGGGACGTTACTTCTACTACCACATCTGAGGCCACTGAAGCAACTGCTGACACTGCAACTACGACAACCACTACCACCAGTACTTCTACTACCAGCACTTCTACTACTAATGCTGTCGAAAATAGTGCTGATGAAGCAACTTCCGTGGAGGAAGAACATGAAGACAAGGTGAGTGAGTCTACTTCAATTGGCAAAGGCACTGCTGATTCAGCTCAAATTAATGTAGCGGAACCAATCTCATCCGAGAATGGGGTGTTGGAACCACGCACTACAGATCAAAGTGGCGGTTCAAAGTCAGGTGTCGTGCCAACAGACGAACAAAAGGAGGAAAAATCTGATGTAAAAAAAGTCAATCCTCCCAGTGGGGAAGAAAAAAAGGAAGTGGAAGCGGAAGGGGATGCAGAAGAGGAAACCGAACAATCGTCTGCAGAGGAATCTACCGAGAGAACGTCTACTCCAGAAACCTCGGAACCGGAATCCGAAGAAGATGAAAGCCCAATCGATCCAAGCAAGGCTCCCAAGGTCCCTTTTCAGGAACCTTCTCGAAAGGAAAGAACCGGAATTTTCGCTTTATGGAAAAGCCCTACTTCTTCATCTACCCAAAAAAGTAAGACCGCCGCTCCATCCAATCCAGTGGCCACTCCAGAAAATCCTGAATTAATTGTAAAGACAAAAGAACATGGTTATCTATCAAAGGCAGTTTATGATAAAATCAATTATGATGAAAAAGTTCATCAAGCATGGTTAGCTGATCTTCGAGCAAAGGAAAAGGATAAATATGATGCTAAAAATAAAGAATACAAAGACAAGCTACAAGATTTACAAAATCAGATTGACGAAATTGAAAATTCAATGAAGGCCATGAGAGAAGAGACTTCTGAGAAAATTGAAGTTAGTAAAAACCGGTTGGTCAAAAAAATCATTGACGTTAATGCCGAGCATAATAATAAGAAACTAATGATATTAAAAGACACTGAAAATATGAAAAACCAAAAGTTGCAGGAGAAAAATGAGGTCTTGGACAAACAAACCAACGTTAAGTCAGAAATCGATGATTTGAACAATGAGAAAACGAATGTCCAAAAGGAGTTCAATGACTGGACCACGAACTTAAGTAACTTATCTCAACAGTTGGATGCTCAGATCTTTAAGATTAACCAGATTAATTTGAAACAAGGCAAAGTTCAAAACGAAATCGATAATCTAGAAAAGAAAAAGGAGGATTTGGTTACCCAAACTGAAGAAAATAAGAAGCTGCATGAAAAAAATGTACAAGTTTTGGAAAGTGTAGAGAACAAGGAATATCTTCCACAAATTAATGATATTGATAATCAAATATCAAGCTTATTGAACGAAATGACCATAATCAAGCAGGAAAACGCCAATGAAAAAACTCAACTATCGGCAATTACCAAAAGACTCGAAGATGAGCGCCGCGCTCATGAAGAACAGTTGAAGCTAGAAGCTGAAGAAAGAAAACGCAAAGAAGAGAACTTATTGGAAAAACAGCGCCAAGAGCTGGAGGAACAAGCGCATCAGGCTCAATTAGATCATGAGCAGCAAATTACTCAAGTCAAGCAAACCTATAATGACCAATTGACTGAACTACAGGATAAGCTGGCAGCCGAAGAGAAAGAACTGGAGGCAGTCAAGAGGGAAAGAATGCGATTACAAGCTGAAAAGGCTATTGAGGAACAAACGCGCCAGAAAAACGCTGATGAGGCCTTGAAGCAAGAAATATTGAGTAGGCAGCACAAACAAGCTGAAGGTATACACGCGGCTGAAAACCACAAAATACCAAATGACCGTTCACAAAAGAATACGAGCGTCCTTCCAAAGGACGATTCCTTGTATGAATATCATACTGAGGAAGACGTCATGTATGCCTAAAAAAATTAATATTCCACTTTTGTTCAAGGAATATCCCACCTCTATTTTATTTTTCTCTTCTATTCTTTGTCGAGTATCATCAAGTTATCCTTTGATTATTTTCACCCTTCCTAATCTACCTCTCTTTGTAACCGTTTTATGTACCAATATTTACTTAATCAACAATTTATCAACCAGTTAGTTATTCTCTAGTGTTTCGTGCTCAAATAACCGAGTA
>JXWR01001388.1_pt1 | contig 21512 bp, 12 predicted proteins | sample 315541 | NCBI WGS metagenome assembly JXWR01 (sample SAMN03273951, study PRJNA271842) | soil metagenome | isolation source: rice field ambient CO2 | place: India: CRRI Experimental farm Cuttack,Odisha-753006 | collected 2013-12-17
ACGACAAAATTAATGGACTACCTAATCTACAGTTGCTTCTTTCAATGCCTCTAAAATTTTTATATTTGAAATTTGTATCAGACTCTGTATCGTGCATTTATCTAATTTTTCTAATTTTTTTTTGGCTTTCGATCAACATACTTCGTTCATAGATAGACTTAAATATATACAATATTTGCTGAAAGGCTGTTGAGTAAGGGCAAACAAAATATTTTTTGCTTACTAATATTCTAACCTGAGCTCTTGTTTTTAATTCTGCTTAAGAGTTATCAATTAACTCTTTTATGATACAAGAACCAATTTTATTGTTAGTCTAAATTATATTTCATGAATTTATTATTTAATGGCAGTATAAAATTATCTTCTATGTTGATAGATTATACTCCTTTAGTAGAATATCTAAGTTTAAAATCTTTGAAAGGTGAATTTAGTAAAAAGTTTGATAAAATTAATATTAGAAATGTACCATTTTTTTTCTTTAGATAAACCTATCGATAACATAAAAACTTTAACCGTTTTTTGATTAGAAGGTTTTATAGACGCCGAAGATTTTTATGATTTTAATATAGATAACTCTTCGAAGCCAACACATTTAAATGCAAGTGCAGTTTGATATTAATCAAAAAGGTCCAGAAAATACCAACTTGTATAGCTCACTAGTAGTCTCATTTTTGCCATTGAGCTTCCTTACGTTTCAAGATTTGATACACACCCTCAAGTCATGCCAGGAGGGTATCAATTCATTTATTTATTGATATTTTAAGCTAGCTAAATTTCAAACAATAAAGCACTATGGGTACTACAAGCGGTTCAAACAGATCAGCTCACACTGGCCCAATTCAGTTAAGCTCTTTATCAGCCCAAGTTGGCAACACAAAGGCTGCTTCATGAATTTGCTTATTGTAATACTTGAACAATTTTTCTTCTTGTTCTTCGCTGAACTTTGTCACTGGCTTTTTAACATCAACTTTGTCACTTTTGCTGCATACCATGAAGCCAATTTGACCGGATGGGTAAGTTGGAATAGTAGTGTACGCATATTCAGCCACTTTGAAAATTTTTTTACAAGTTTGTTTCAACTTCTTGATGATTGGCATATGCAACCAAATGTTTTCTGCCTGAGTAGTAATAATCCCCTGGTCAGTTAATGAGTCATGCAATAATTGGAAATAATGTTCTTGAAACAATGATTCAGCTGGTCCTTCAGGGTCCGAGGAATCAGTGATAATCACATCAAAATGATTCTTGTACTGTTTCAAGAATTCAAACCCATCACCAATGTGGACTTTAACCTTTGGGTTCTGGAATGCTCCGTTGGACAATCTAGGCAAGAATTGCTGAGAAACTTTAATAACGTCTTCGTCAATGTCACAAAGCACCAATTCTTCAATTTGATTATCTCCATATTTGAGGACTTCTCTCAAGACACCACCATCACCACCACCAACGACAAGCACTTTTCTAGGATTTGGATGAGCAGCCACTGCTAAATGAGTAATCATTTCTTGGTAGGCGTGTTCATCACGTTCAGTAACTTGAATAACGTTGTCCAAGACTAAGACATTACCATAATCTGTGGATTTGAACACAAGAACATCTTGGTATTTGCTTTTTTGAGCATAAAGGATCTTTTCGACTCTTAAGCTCATGGCTTGACCGGGCCACATGGTATCGCTGACTTCTCTAAACCAGCCATCTATAATATGCATTAGTAATTGTAAAACAATAATTGACTGTTTTCGGTCGATATAAAAACAATTACCAGACTAGATCACTAGCTAAAGGAACCATTGTTTTGAACAATCCACCAAAAAAACTCGACGAAATGCCACAATTCCACCCAGCAAAAACTGAAGTAAAAGGCCCAAAGAAAACATGAGAAACTGGAGAACTGAGAGTTACAGTAAAACATACCTTGGATAGTAGGGTGAGACAATTCCTGAGCCATTGTGAGTATTGATACTATGGGATGTGTTTAGTGGTGCTTTGTAGTGGTGAATTGAGATAGAAGAGTATGTTTGAAAAATATGTTAGAAGCAGCGAAGAACGTCGAAAAGCCACAATGTGTCAGATAGAATCAAAAATCTCCGACAGCTCCTGACAAAAACGGAAAATAAGAAAAAATGCAAAGCAGAATCTTCGAGAATCCTTCGACAAGCGAACAGTATATACTACGAGTGCAAACATGTGCTACGGAACTACAACATCAGTGGTATTTCTACGTACTAGTATAGTTAGTGTACAAGCTATAGACCCAAAAGGGCTCTATCCCAACCGCTTCTGTCCATTAGACTATAGTCTACACTGTATTGCACACTATAACGTACTTGCACAGGGCACACAACCACACTACGAATAGACGCCCGAGAGAGAATTCGATTGCAAGGAAAACAAGACAAATTCGTAGAAACTAAAGGAAAACACATCAACGCTTCGAATACAGAGACAGCAGAACACACAACAGCAATCCACACGGCCCATTCGTCAGGCTTTCAGAAACAGTATTAGCCACTAGTATTCCGCTGTTGCCAACATCCATAGACTTGACGCTCATATTGCCCTGATTGACCGTTGTCCAAAAATAATTGCTTACCGCTGTCAAATCAGATCAACCAGCTTTTCCCAAATCATTGCCTGAGGACAAGTAAAATAATACTGCAAACTGAAGCAAAACTATATATCATTCTCTCAAAAAAGCACCAATTGAAGTTGATTTGTCTCACAAAAGCAAGCCGATAAGTTAGTTAATCCTCATCAAATTTAACACATTCCACAATGTACAATCCATATAGCGAGCAAGCCACCTCGTCTACCGCCGACGTGTTCCCCAAGACTCATGCTAATCCTAGAATCCAACATCCTCAACCTCAACACCCACAGCTGATTCCTGGTGTAGCTCAATATCCTCAACAACAAAATAGCTTTAGTGGTGCCTCCAGTTATGGCGTTGGCAACGCTGGCGTAGCGCCAGGAGTACCAACAGGATCAATGCCGCAACAACAACAACAGCAACAACCAATGGGATCAATCCAAGGGGCACCTTTCAACAATATATTCAATGATCCAAGGGCAAACCTTGGTTTTCAGGTGGGTCAAAGTGCAATTCAACACGGCCAACAAATGATGCAAAATAATTTGAAACCTTACATTGGCCTGGCTTCAGATTTAAAAAACTTATTCAAGGTCTCTAATCAATATGTGTTGAAAAAAATGCTTTTAATTCTTTTCCCGTTCAAGCATAGCAGTTGGTCAAGATTGATTTCAAGTAATCCTCATGCTGCTGTTAGTGGCAGATCAGAATCTTTTGAATTGCCAATCAATGATATCAATTCTCCGGATTTATATATCCCATTGATGTCATTCATTACTTATATTTTGTTTTGCGCAATTTTTCAAGGTTTGAAAGGGGAATTCCATCCTCAGTTGTTTGGTTATACTTCATCAATTGTATTCGGTTATCAATTATTGGACTTTTTGGTGTTGAAACTAGGATTGTACTTGTTGAACGTTGAATCAAGTTTCTGGGACTTGATATCTTACTCAAATTACAAATTCATTCCATTGGTGGTGAGTTTAGTAGCAGATAATTTTCTACGCAGCGGCGCCAAAACTACTGCCTCGTCAAACAACAACAGTAATCACCCATTGATCTACTGGATACTTTTCAGCTACTTGGATTTTTCGTTCGCGTTTTTTTTAATGAGATCACTAAAACAAGTGTTTTTAGGTAACGGAGTCAATAACACTACACAAACGGTGACTCAAAAGCAACGACAAAAAAGAATTTACTTTTTGTTTGGTTACTCTTTCCCTTTTCAAATGTTGTTGATGTGGTTGTTGCTTTGAAAAAAAGGACTTAACTGATAAAGATGACTTTTGATTGAATAGAATAGTATAAAGTGTATAGTAGCATGGGTGTGATATATAGTATAGTATAGTATGATATTGTATTGTATTGTACTGTATTGTATATATTTTGAAGATTATTAGTTTTTGTATAAATACAATCTACATTTATTTTTGAGTTTACCGTTAACAAATTGGACAAGCTGGGCTCAGAATTACCTTCTTGTTTATTCTTTTACATTTTTCTTTCTTTTCTCCCACTTTGTTTACTTTTTACTACAGCGAAAAATGTGAGAGACTTTATCGTGCGGTTTTCAGTAATCAATGTTAATCTCATTACCAAACGATTTATTATAGTATAAAGGCCTGCTTTGGAAAAACACTTCAAAAAATTTTTAATTAAAGAAGTGTTAAATAAACAACCAATATGACCATGTCGAATTACTTATAGCAGTCTATATAACACTAATTAATTCACATTCTCAATGCAAAGTTTCACTCCCGTAGAAGACAATCAGCTACGTACATGTAATACATGCTTGAATATTTTTTTTTTTTTCTTGAACATAGAGGTCATTATTAACTATACTATACAAATTTCCCTGCACTTATCTAAATAGCATAAGTTGATATTTTTGTATTACCTATAAGATTAGCTTATTAGAGCTTAGAGTTAATGATAATATATGTAAATTTGCTTTCTGGCTTAACTTGATACATCCTGGGGGTCAATAATATCACATTCACTCAAATTGGTTGTTACAACCATTCGCTTACTCATCTACTCATTTATTCGTTCATTAAAAAGACTATCTTATCTATATTCAATTAATTTGTCAAGTTATCTATTATCTCTATAAGTGACTTAAATCTCTTTCCTTTTTTACTATTAACAAACTTTTCAAATTGAGAATCGGCATTGACTTGCTCTGTATCATCAGCACTAATACTAAGGATCTCGTATGTTGACGATTCATCTTTAGCTAACTGCAATACGCATTTTTGATTTTTTTGGCTTTCTAACTTTATCAGATAAATTTCTTTGGTATTGCTATACTTGCCTTTTTTGAAATCCAAAGTCTTCAACAAACAAAGTAGTTCAGTTAACCATTGTGACAAATTTTCTCTGTTCTTCAACATTTTTTCTTCGCCGTTTTGTTTACTTTTCTTCATAATGTTTTCATTCTTGACTCTACTTTCAATAATCTTCATCTTTAAGTTTTCGCATTCTTTAGCAAATCTCTGTTTTTCCTCTTCCACTGCTCTCAATTCTTCCGTTTGTAATTTAATGCGCTTGACATTTTGTTCTTGTGCTTGGTGCATGTTTTCTACCGTCAATTTGCGCTTTTGTACCAAGCTACTCAAATTCTTTGATGAGTTAAGAAGCAAGTAGTCTTCAAAATTGGAGATTATGCTACTATCTCCATCGCCTTCACTACCTTGCTCTTGTACCACCAGTGAATCATTTTTAGATTCTTGAATAACTTCACTAAGATCATCCACCATGTGCAAGTTTTCCAATACTTGCCCATCGTTATCGAACCGATTAGCACTGGATTCATAGTATTCGTTATTTTCTTTCTCCAATTGGCTGATTTCATCCAACATTTGTTTGGACTTGAGGATTGTGGATATGGCCCGTTGATGTAACTTGCGGATCTTGTCATACTTGGTGTAGTTTTCGTCTAAGCAAACATTAACCTTTTTGAGTAAAGAATCACGCTGCTGTTTTTTCTCTTGTAATTTCTTCTTACTGTTCAAAGTATTAAACTTTAAGGCTTCTAATTCTTTCAAAGTTATAAATTTGGAGTTCACCACATTTCGTAAGAACTTTTCCTTTGTGCTTTGCTCCAAGTAGGTGAACTTAATGTTGGAAAAATATTGATGATATTGCTCGATGATGTTGTTCATGTAGAGTGGATTCGTGAGCTCCTTGAGTAGCTCGTAGCCATTATCTGTGGCTTTACTATCACCCTTATTGCTTACATCTTTAGTTTCCTCATCAACAGCATTCTTTTCAATTTCGTTTTCGTTTTGCTTCTTTTTGGATTCATCAGCAGCCTCTAGCAATAAAGTTCGCACGTTGGCCAAATAGTCGGACTTGTAAGTAAGTAGCTTGGAGACATCGTGTTTCTCAAGATTCTTATAGGCTAAGTCATAGTCTTTGGAAAGATCAAGCACTGGGTCAACGTTGAGCTGGCCATTAATTTGCGGGTTGCTGGCGGTTGTGGTAACTGTTTGGGCCGCCATCTTAGTCTATGTCTTGTTTTAGTTTGGTTTGATCTCAATATTATCGAAGATTTTAACGATTAGGCGTAGATTAGTTGAACAGTTGTTTTTAGTTTAAATTTAGCTTTGCTTTGGAAATATGTCTTAGAATGACAGAATAAAAAAAGCTGTCTTTCATCACAAAATTATCGTGAGTTTAGTAACGAGTTAAAAGCTGTTGTGTTTTGATATTATTGTCAGTGAAAAGGTAAACAAACAACGTAAACAAAAGATGCACGTGATAATAAACAAACCGAAATAATTTGATTAAGCGCAACACGACGGGTGCAAATACAGAAATCTATAGATTTGCACTTCACCAGAATGTTGCTAGTGAACAGCTTGTAGCGGTGTGTGTTAAATTGATATAGTTTTTATGGTTCGAGTATCTGGTAGAGTGCCTTGATCAAGACTTGTATCATTTTTAGCATAATTTCTTACCATATATAAGTATTTTGGAAGAACATTTCAACCAAAATTGTACATCCGAGGTTTTCCAATTCGCAGTAATAATTTTTTTTTTTTTTAAAAAAAGAATCTGTTACTATGGCAGGCGCTATATTATCACCAATCTGTTAGTCCTTTTGTTCCTTTTTTCAATTTTTTTTTGTTTTTTGTTTTTATAGCTTTATATTTGTTTCATAGATTATTACTATTATTGCGTTACAATGTTACAACATGCAGCTTGGTGCATGTGTCTCGTGGGCGTAGATGAGATGAGAAAAAAAATTTTTTTTTTTCTTTCTTTTTGGTATCAAAAGTCTCTGCATCAGATAATACGAGATATTGCAAGCACGCTCTATCTTTACCTTTCTTTATTCCCATAAACACACAAATTAGTGTGCCATTTCTCTGAAAAAACCTGGACTGAATCAATATTTAGAAGGTGGGTTAGATAATGAGTGGCAAAGTGACAAAGAAGACGACAAAGTCTACGAGGAGATACACCTACGAGTCTTTCAAGCAGAAGCTCGACTCCATATCCATCAACAGTACCACCAGATCGCTAAACGCCCAGTTCAAGCACGATGTTAGTGATGATTCTTTCCATTTTAACGAGGCACTTAGTCGTTGGAAAGAAGTGAATCTTTCAAAGAACTTTACTGACTTTTGCCGTGACATACACCCATATGTTAACTCTCTTGCACAATTATTATATCACAAGCAAGTTGTTTTTGGTAAACTTAAGCAATATATTGATCTTCATGACAATATCTCATTGGAGCCTCTTTTAGATTTATTATCCCAATTTGTTCACGATTTGGGAGAAGACTTTATCGAGTTTTACCCCGAGTCCATGAAGTCTCTCATCAGCTTATTTCTTGATGTAGGGAGTACCAATAGTAATGATACCGTCACTAATCAGTTAATGTCTAACGATAATGTCATACAGTGGTGCTTTACTTCGATTGTCTTCATATTCAAGCATTTATCAAAAGTTCTAGTCAAAGATTTACAACCAACTTTAGAAGTGTTTTATCCTTGCTTGATCTTATTCAAAAAATTTCATATCCTCAGATTCGTTTCTGAAGCTATATCCTTTTTAATCAAAAAATCACCGGAAAAGTCTGTGAGCAAGTCTCTTGATTTTTTTAAGATCAAGTTGGACGAGTTGAAATTGGAGAATGAAAAAAGTGCATTGAGAAATTCGTTGCAAATAATATTCACTGAATCAGTGAAAAACGTATCAGGCTCATTTCACTCCAAAGCATTGAATAACAACTTGAAATTAATATTGAACAAAGCCTTTGATACTGAACATATAAATGGCCAATTTGTCATGGCTTATTGCGATGTTGCTTTGACTCTTCTTAGTCATGGTGAAGCGGAAAACGTTACTCCAATATATCAAATTTCCATTAACTTTATTAACCAGTTTATCACTGAACACAGCGACAAAATTGCACAAGATGAAAAATACATCATTGCTGCATTTGAAATCTTGTCAGCATTGTCTTTTGCTGAAGCAGGTTATAAGAATTCAAGCTGGAAGCTATTCAATCCATGTGTCCGTACATTGATAAAACAGGTCCAATTGAATGAAAGCAAAGCACAATATTCTTCAAAAATGTACGAAATTATCAGTTATTTCTTCACTATCGTGTTGAGAAATGCGCCAATGGATTTTCTTGCAAAGTTCCACCCAATCATTTTTCAGTCAATGCTCAAATTGGACAATAGCAAATGGTTCTTGGGTTTTATTGATACGTCTTTAGCTTTCCAAAAGGAAAAGACTTTAATTTTTGGTTCCAAAATGATTTCTGACTACATTGTGAAACACTGGAAGGATCATAGCAAACAAATCAGTTTGTTTTTGACTAATGTCAAGTCTGATGTTTTGGTAGATTTGTCTGCGGGGACAAAATACGCTGGTAATAAGTTATCAGTCAGCATAACGGCAGATTTTTACAATAGTTTAATCGAGGACTTGAATAAGCTACTTAATGATCTCAGTGGCGATAGCAGTACGGTAAATGATAGTGTATTGCTTGAAATATACTGGAGGTTGTTGGTATTGAAATATGCTAGACATTTCAAAGATTATGAAATTTTAGTACAACTATTCCTCAAAATTTTTGATCAGCAGTTTGATTCTTTGTTTGTTATTGAACTTGCAGGTAACATATTGGATTCTTTATCCAAACAGGATGTTTCCGATACTGATCGTGCAAAACTTTTGCAAAAAATTGTTCAAAAAACGACTTACACCGCTTATCAAGAAGACGAGCTCAAATTTATGGAAGATAACAAATTGTTGCAAAGTAATGTCTTTATTCTGGGATTAGCGAATTTTATCAATACAATTTCTAAGGATGATAAAAAATCTATTGAGCTTCTCAATACCAACTCTGAAGTTTTGATCTCTTCATTATCTAATTGCTTATTGTTGCCTTCACATGAGATTCGTTCCAACGTGTTGGGTCTCATCAGTACCATTTTTATTAAAACAGGCAAAGATGTTTCTGTACTAATCAATAGTGCTCAAACCACGGAAGACGTACCAATGAATTTGGAACATGGCCGTGACTTAGCGTTGAGAATTAGACAATTAAGTAGCGAGTTTGATAAACCTGATCACAAAGAGCTTGAAAGAATCATTGTTGTTAAGTGGCTATTTGGATTTTTGAGTAACAAATTTAAACCTGTTTGGGATAGTATACTTGAAAACATTGAGAAATTTGTCAGTAAGGCTGAGCAACAAGTTTGGAGCTTGATACAATACTTTTTATACAATCGGTACTCCGATGCTGATAATGAAGTTTTTTTCAAGGCTAAAACCATCAGTGATAGCAACAACGATGAAAATGGAGAAGGCATTGTTGAAAATGTTGAGCTTGGAATGTTGGATAGCAGAATCACTAGTTTTTACTTTTCTTACAATGAGCGGTTCAGTAATTATTATGATTTGAACAGATATTTGGTCAAGTACAGTAACGGTAAAAGGGAAAATACTCAACATTCTACATTTATAAGATTTCAATCTTTGAATTTGTTGTTGAAAGTACCATCTTTGGCTGAGAAAAAGGCTAGGTTCTTAGTACCGATATTCCTTTCTGATGATACTCAAGCTACTGAAACTTATGGTGAAGATGAAGAAGATGACAGTGATTTCAATTCAGCAATTGCCACATGGACCGTAAAGGATAAAAATATCTTGATTGATTTGTTTGGTAAATTTAAAAACATAAAAAATATTTACAAATCAGACGAAGTTTATCAGCGTGGTTCAGAGTTGCTTTGTTCAAGAAACGCCCCTATACAAAAGGCTGCATTGAATGTGATCTTGGCGTACAAAGTACCAGGTATACGGAAATACGCTGACAATTTGAGAAACATGCTTGATGAGACCTCTTTTAAGGATGAAATAATTACTTTTTTCAACGATAACAGAGCGGAAGATCTTAATGAAGTCATTGGGGTGATTTTGAGAATTCTTTATGGTAAATCCAAGGTCAGAGTTACCAGTAACTCCAAACAATCCAAAAAGAATTCAATTATCAAATTATTAGCTACCTTGCCGGAAAATTTTGTTGTTCAGTTTTTAGAATTGGGCTATGGTGGCATTGACTTTGATTCCTTTTTTAGTAACAAAAATCAGACTGAAGATGAAGTTTTTGGCACCTTGAGCATAACTGATCGTCTAATGAGACAATTGAGTGGTTTTGTCAATTTGCTCTCTGACTTAATTAGTGAGTTGAAAGCCAAGTTTCCTAATGTTCTTGAAGCTGCTTTGAAACCATTGGTTTACGCAGTATCGGTTTCTCAGTATTCATCAGATAAAAACAATGGCACCAACACTAATTTAGAAAAAGCTTCGAAAAAAGTGAGACAAGTGGGCCTTAAGAATTTGAACAGTTTGTTTGGTCTTTTGCGTAAAGAAAATTATGCCCCAACTGGTGATGAAGAAGACGACGCTTTGAAACCAAATTTCACCTTCGAGTGGGAAAATTATTTTGATAGCATTTATCAGTTTGTGGTTAAACCAAGACTTGACAAATTCAGCACTGAAAATTTGCAATCACCATCTTCATTGCTCAAGATTATCGTCTCTTGGGCCAATGTTCCTGAATACACTCAATTTTTGTTTGTGGATGATTTTAAGCCAACTCGTGCTCTTCTTGAATTATTTGAACATTCTGATTGCAAAAGTTCCGTATTAATTGAACTTTTAAATTTTGCGCTTAACATTGTTTCTTCGGAAAACATTGATGAAAATTTTGAAAAAGTTAGATCTTTGGTTATTGCTAGCTCATTGAAAACATTGCCTCAAATATTGACTAATGTCACTGTTACCAAGGATGTCATTTCTAGAGTTGTTGAATTATTGTTGCTTTTGATTGACAAAAAGTTTGTCCAAGATAACCATACCCTTAAAGTGTTATGTAACACTTTGGTGCATGCCTTGGATAAATCTACTTTTGAAAATTACAATAACTTGGACTTGATTACCAAAACTAGTATTTTTGTGGCTATTTCCAAATTGCTTTTGATGTTGGAAATTTCAGAATTTGAAGAAATCAGACCAATTTACGAAACTGCTTCCAAGTCATTCAAGGTGTACGCAGACAAAACTATCCGCGCTGCTTTAGTGGATGTCCTTAGTGTCATTGGTGGCAAGTTCAATAAGTTTCAGGAGGTCGCTAACATTATTGCTAGTTTGAATTCATACAACACTAAAAGAATCAGTGAACCTGATTTTGAAAGAAGAATTGACGCCTTTACAGTACTCAATGAGACAAAATGGTCAGTTTTGGATGCTGAACAATGGTATCCTTTGCTTTTCAATTGTCTTTTCTTCATCAATGATGAAGAAGAATCTTCAATTAGGTCAAATGCTCGTTTTTCATTAACCAGATTCGTGGATTGTATTGCTGCTAAACCATCCGCCGAAGCAGCTGCCCAGCATGTGCATTTGTTGAAAGATGTGATTCTTCCAAATTTGCGTGTAGGTATTAGAAGAGACAATGAAAGGGTGCAAAATGAGTACGTTTTGCTCTTGAGTGCAATTGTTAGCAATGAAAAGTACTACACTGATCTCAATGATATGCAAGTTTTGTTTTTTGGTAAAGACGAAGAAGCTGATTTTTTCCTTAATGTGAATCATATTCAGATTCATAGAAGACAAAGAGCAATTAGAAGATCAGTGGCAGTGGGGCCAAAGATTGCGGCTAACAATATCTCTCATTATTTGATTCCAATTATTGAAAGATATGTTTATTCTACTGCTGAAACGTCAAGAAATTTGAATGTTGAGGCCATTGATGCTATTGGTCTCTTGACTCGTTATGTTACTTGGAAACAGTATAAGGCCTTGTTGAAGAGATTTATCTCATATTTGAGAACTAAGAGAGACTTCTTCCGTGATGTTGTTCAATTGGTTGTTGCTGTGAGTAAATCATTGCAAGTTTCTGTTTACAATAAAGAAATTGCCAGAGATGAGAAAATTCAAGAGGTGGAAGTGAACGAAGCAGAGGCAAGAGGCGATGCTGTCGCAGAGGCAGACTCAGAAGAAGCACAAGTTGAGCTTGCTAAAGGTATTCATGACAAAGCAGTAATTATTGGTTTGACCAACAGCACTGAAGAAATCAGTTCGTTTGTGACTAACCTCTTTCCACAAATGGTGGAAATTTTGGATGAACGTAATGAAGATACCGCTACTGAAAAAGTCTCCATCTCCGAGGCCTTAGTGTCTCTTATCTTGTGTCTTCCAGAAGACTTGAAAATTGTTGAATTGCCAAGTGTCTTGACTAAAGTTGCTCAAATTTTGAGAAGTAGATCTGAAGAATTACGTGACTCGGTAAGAAAATCTTTAGGTAAGATTGTTTCCAGTTTGGGAACTAAATACTTCAGATTTGTTATTAAAGAGTTAAAATCTGCATTGCGCAGAGGTCCACAGATCCATATTTTGAGTTTCACAGTTCATTCCTTGTTGGTTATTATGAATCCAATACTCAAGCATGGTGATTTGGATGATTCTGCCGAATTGATCATTGATATTGTTATGGAAGACACTTTCGGTGCGTCTGCTCAAGAAAAAGAAGCCGAAGGTTATAGTTCCAAAACTAAAGAAGTGAAACATAGCAAGAGTTTTGATACCGCGGAGATTTTGTCTAGCAATATTTCATTTACCGAATTCAAAGTTTTATTAAACCCAATCAAATTGTTACTTGGTGAACATATTTCATTGAAGACGCAGCACAAGTTGGATGAATTGTTGAGAAGAGTCACTTTAGGTGTGAATCATAATCAGGAATCTAAATCTCGTGATGCTTTAGTATTATGTTATGAAATTTTCTGTGATGCTGACAAAATCATGGCTGCCAGAAAAGCGGAATTCAAAAAGAAAGCTACTGAATCGCAAGAGCACTTCTTGGTTCAATTGGATGCTAAGCCAATCAAAACCCAAATTGAGTTTTCCCAATATTCTAATAGTTTGAGAAAATTCTCATTAGATCTCTTGAGAACCATTTTGTCTCATAATGAAGATTTGGTAACATTTGCCAACTTGAGTGGATTTATTCCACTATTGGAACAAAGTTTGCGTTCAGACAGTGAAGGGTTATTAATTGCCTGTTTGAAATTGCTTAATATGTTAGTGTTATTGCCTTTAGATGAAGAAGCTAAAAAGAGATTTACCGTCTGTGCTAGAAAAGTGTTGCAAATTTTGAGAAACAGTCCAACCACCAATTCCGATTTGGCCCAAGCTTGTTTGAAGTTCTTGGCTTCATTAGTAAGACACAAAAACGAAGACGTTGAGTTAAAAAATTCTGCTATTTCTTATATTTTGGTCAAGTTGATGCCTGATTTGGAAGATCCTAATAGACAAGGTTTAGCCTTCAACTTTTTGAAAGCTGTGCTTTCTCAACATATTCCATTACCTGAAGTTTACGACGTTATGGAAAAAGTGTCCAAGATTATGGTGACTAATCACACAAGAGAAGTTAGAAATATGGCTAGAAGCTCATACTTCCAATTCCTTATGGAATATGATCAAGGTAAAGGTAAGCTTGAAAAAGAGTTTTCCCTGTTGATAGCTAATTTGGATTATCCTGCCGAAGCCGGTAGACTCTCTGTTATGGAATTGATCAAGTCGATCTTGATCAAGGCTACTCCTGAACTTTTGGTGAAAATTTCTACTTCGTTTTTCGTCGCTTTGAGTAACGTCGCTGTTACTGATGATTCCGTCAAATGTCGTGAACTTGCCACTAACATTTTAACTGATTTGTTCAAGAAATTGAATACTAAGCACTTATCAACAATTGAAGCATATTTGATTTCTTGGATCAAACAAAGTTCGAACAATTTATTATTGAGATGCGGTTTCCAAATTTACAAGTTGTACATCACTGCGATTGGCGTTGACGTTAACGCTCAGCTTGATAAATTGTTTGTTGATCGTTTGAATGACATTTTAGTCGCCGCTGTTGAGAATGAAGATGACGATGAAGATGACAATGAAAGCCAAAACGCAACTGATCATAAATGGCAATTATTGTATGCTGGGTTAACCACATTCACCAAAGTTGCCTCTATCAGAAAAGAACTGGTTTTGGTTAATGCAGAATTCGAGAAGTTTTGGAAAAACGTCACTGTGTTGTTATTGTATCCACATTCTTGGGTCAGGTTGAGTTCCGCTAAATTAACCGGTATTGCATTGTCGAATTTACAAAAAATGAAATTGTTAACTGCTGATGATATTCAAAACATTGCTGGAAGATCAGTTAGACAACTAGGCGCACCAAAAATTACTCCTGATCTTGGTAATCAAGTGGTCAAGAATCTTGTTTTCATTGTCATGCATTGGGAAAAAAATGATAGCAATTATATTGCTAAGGGTAAGCAGCATGAAGAAGATGAAAATGAACAACAGGAACAGGATGGAAACACAAAATCTTTCAAATTTGCCGTTGAATGGCTTATCAACAAGATTAGTTTTATTATGAGAAACGATTACAGAACTCAAGATTTCATAAACTCCAAGAAGTTTGCCGTCAAGTTGGTCGCTATGATTATTCAAATTTTGCAAGTTGACAAATTGAACTTACCAACTGTCAGCGAGTCCATATTGCTTGGTCTTTATAATTTCACTGAAGAACAATACATTGACGAATCAGACAAGGATAAGATTGAACTCAAGGAGCTTGCCAGCGAGTGTCAAAAGATCTTGCAAGATAAAATTGGAATGTCTGAATATAGTAAGATGCTTGTTCGCGTGAGAAAGATTGTTGCTGATAGAAGAATCGCCAGAAGAGCAAAGAGAGCACAGTTAGCCTTCACCAATCCTGAAGCTGCGGCTAAGAGAAAGATAAAAAAGCATGCTAACGTGAGAGCAAAGAGAAGACATGAAAAGGATGAAAGTGGGTATTATCATGGGAAGAAGAAGAGAATGTATTGATGTTGCGTGTTTATATATCAGTTGCTAGTAAAATGTGTATTTTTAAGTTGAATTAATAAATTAATGTTAAATTTTTGTTAGATTATTAATATCAAAAGAATAATGTGAAGTGGATGTGTAAAACTTATACAAAGATCTAGAAACAGATTGAACTGCTAAGTTTACACCAATATAAATGAAAAAGCATGAAAACGAAAACTTCTCTTTCACAATCTGTTCAATGGGCAGTTTTAAGCATGGCGTTGACTTGGGAATGTTTACTGTTTTAGACCAAAGCGGGTACACTGCCAATTTAAAACGCTTTTGTCTATCATATTGTTAAAAAGACCTATTTCAAGGAACGGCATTGCCCGAGATGAAGTGCCAGTCAATGAAACACTGATAATTGATTCCTACAAAAGTCGTGAAACGTATGCAATGAAACCTTTAGAGTGTAAAACGACAAACTATAGGAATGAAAAATAAATAGAAACAAACATGATATCAAATAACTGGAACAAATTTTTTTGAAGAAAAAGAAGAAGAAAAAAAGCTAGTTAAACAACTAATAATTACCTAGAAACTGAAAGTTCAAAATCCGCTGATTACCTCTTTCACTTTGTTATCAAATAACTCTGTCTTTATCGGCATATCCATTGAGTAGAAAGGATTTTTCATCACATAATCACTATACACCACATATATCTTTCTAAGTAAATCCTCAGCAATTTCGTAATCTGTATTAAGTGTTTTTTTCGTCTCGCCAGTTGCCGCTGCTGCTGATCCAGAATTAACAAAAGACAATGATGATGCAGTGTTAGCTAAACTTGTAACGCTACTTTCTGCGGCACCGGCAACAGCAGAAGCAGCAGCGCCCACTGCTCCAGTAGCTGTGGAGGCAGCTCTGCTGGAGTCATAGGAGCGTCGGCTATTGGCAGCAGTAGTTGCCGTTACTGTTGCTCCTCCTGCTATGGAGTTTGAAGGCACGGGCTTCTCATGGATGTTTGGTGATGCAATCAAAATAAATTTTATTCCAGTTAAAGTTTGGAATATGAAAATATTGAATAAACTGGTTTCTATTGTATTCATCCCCGTTAAGTTACTATTCATGTAGAAAAAATTAGAATTGAGCTTATTGTAACTGATGGACGAGTTGGAAAGTAAGTTGACATTAGTCACTGCTGCATTACCCAGGCTGGCAAAGTTACTAATGAGTTGGTTCAACCGACTACTGCTGTTTTCATTGTTACTATTTTCATTGAATGTAGTTGTATTTGCCAAATGATGGTTATGATGTAGCTTTGGTGTGTTTAAGGTATCGGCAAGAGACGACGTTGGGTTTTTCACCTGAGGTGGGGTTAACTTGGATGCAATTGCATGAACACCGTGAATTGTTCCGGCAAACACCAAATAGTCATTAATCGAGAGCTTATTAAGTCCGTTGGAGTAGTCCTGCTGGTAGATCAAGCCACCGGCTCTATTGAGAATGAACAACGAGTGGATCATGTTGATATTTGTAGTATCGCAGCGGGTGTCCTTATTGTATGGGTTGATATTGAGAGTGTTCCTAAAACCAATTCCGGCCTTTTGCTACCTTTTAAAGTCAGCTGAGTTTCACTGGACTGCTCTTGTCAGTACCAAATACTTTCATCAATCACTCAGCTTCATCATCCTCTTTCCGTGTGTACATGTCTAGTCAAATTGATTTCGTTTTCTGCCAACTGTTTCTGCAACGCACACACCTTACCCGGACCGTCTGCGTCAAATGCAGTGCGCCTGCAAATGCTCAACATGAAGCATAAAGTCTTGACTCTTTTTGAACTCTTTACAATATATCAGCAAAGCAAAATGAGTTTATTATTAACTTTTAAGGATTGATAAATATGTGCAACGTGACGAATTTTCGCCAGTTTTTAGGTTATATACATTCTATAATCTTTTGTTTTATTAATGAGTAAAATGTTCGTTAGTATCGTTAAATAATGGGTAATGCTGATAGTTGTGGTGGTCATTGAAAAAACGACATGAAAGGAATTGTTTAACAAAGGAAGCTAAGTTGTACTGGTTACCTGTGAAAACTGTTTTTAGGTTTGAAAGGTAAAGGCTGCTGAACGAAAAGGGACACTTGTTGCGAAGGGGTAGCCTAAAAGCAAGACGGTTTGGTAATCACCATCAGTACTGACAAGCTGTTCCAAACTAAGTTCAAGCCAGACTCAATTTCAATTTTTCAATAAACGTGGGGCTTATTTTTTGATTATATCCCGTGTTTGGTCCTCTGCAAAGTCCAAAAGAATCTCCGGTTTGAATGGCCAATACTGGAACAAGTTCGTGAGAGTATACAACTGATCAACCGTCAACTCCATCGGCATCAAATTTCTCATTGATGCGAATTCTGGCTCACCATCGTAAAACAAAAGTGCTCCGGGACCCAACAATTCAATGCTTTCATATAATGGTGTTGACCGCATCATGAAAAGCTGTTTTGTCACGTAGTCAAAATGTTCCATGTTCAAGTCCATTGGCACGTCTTTTGGCCGGACATCTATCACTGCAATATCTTCAGTTTTGGACAGCAATACTCCATCAGTTTTCCTGATTATTACAGGATCATCCTTTTCCATTCGTTCCTTTGTGAAAAACGTTGCTGCTTTACCCCGTTTGTCTCCATAAGCACCACCAGCCATTGCTGGGGTCTCAGTAACGGCAACGAGTCGACAATCGGCAAATGCTTCAAACATCACACCCATTCTCGTACGATTTCCAACATCAGTAAGCATTTTTAGCGCACTCACTTGTGAAACAATCATGAGCATACGTACGAGACCGTATCGCTGAAGCCAGTTTTTGTTAGCAATGCACCCAATATGTTGCACGGCAAGCCCTTCACCAAGCTTATTGGTATAGTTGCCCGTTATGAGCATCTTGGTGTGCAAATGGTCGCGTGTTTGAGTTTCTGGATTTAAAATTTTTTCCTCAATGAGTTCGGGGAAGGATTCCCAAATATATGGGTTCTTATCGGTGAGCACAATATTGTCTAGTGAAAGATCGGCAGTTTCTCCTTCATTGATTACCTCGGTGGGATCAGGTTTCTTTTTTCTTCCTCTTGTAGATTTGGGCTTGGTTTTGGCTTCTGTTGCAGCTGCATTCTTAATTTTACCATTCAAGAGCTTATCATTAATGAAGGCTCTGGCCTTAGGCCCATGCTCCATGAGGATATGTTTAGCACCGCTGCCCTTGGGGTTGCCATTGGCTAAGTAATTCTCTAGTTCAATTGGCAAGATAGCTGAGTTAGGGTACATGTGAATTGCCTGTAGTTTGCTAAGATCTTTGAAATATGAAGCATAGTCAAGTTTCTTGAAGATGGAGTTCCATACAACCGGGTCCATAATATGTGTGAAACCATAACGGTAGTTCAACAGCGAATAAACGGATTTATTGAACACAGGCTTGAACATTTGTAATGACTTGCTTGTTTATGATTTAAATAAGCCGCCTTTTTTTCCCCCGTTTTTTCCACGGGCTTTCCTTTGATATTGACAATTAGCTGTGTATATTTGACAGAAGTAATAGTGTGATTTGATATATCTGCTATAGCCATTGCCATCATCCGCGTGCCAAATTTTTTCACTGTTCATCGCCAAATTATTTTTTTTCTTGTATGCAAAAACATGTTAGTGCATGCACTATCCGTTTCTTACCCGCGCAAAATCGCAGCCTTATGACAGTTCCAACATGCACTTCACAACTCTCTTGATACATTTTATCAATTTTTTATATTACGGACGATGGTCTGCCCGGTATACCAGTTTGAGATTTGAAAATTTTATAAGGAAAGTTGTTCTTTTTCTCTCTTTCTTTTGGCTTGAAACGCAACGTAGGTTCTCGCGGTAACTGGTTCTGGACCCACAACTTCTTTGAGAGAGCACCAAATGAACTTTCTTAGTTTATTTTATAAGGTCAAAGGTCAACCATATTTTTTATATTTTTTGGCACAAGTCAGCTGAAAGTCCATAGTTAAATTTTAGGTTACTGTTTATTTCTACGATGCTGTAGTTCAGCCATGCTCAGTAGTGGTGTTGTAGGTCCAGTATCACTGTGTAAAAGAAATTGAATCATCTTCTTGCGCCTAACAACGCATTTCAAAAGGTATCTAATATGACGGCATAATGCGTCTTTTTGTAAAGACACAGGAATAAGAAGTTAGAGCAAACTTAGTGTACGTTAATAATTGAATATGTATTGGCAATAAGCGCTAGTAAAACAAAAGCAAAAACAAATGAACTAATTGAACTATTTGCGTGCAAGCACTAAATTGGCATTGCAAGAAATAAAGACCAAGCACTATAAATACGGGGCTGGCATGGCTTTAAAGAAAAACAAAATGTAGAAGTATCAAAAATTAGAATTGGAATGTAGACATGATTATGGGAAACTGCACAAAAGTATTGTGTCTTGTATCTCTTGTACCTTGCAAGTTATTTCAACTTTCTTTATTTCTGTTTTTTCTTTTTAATGATCGATATTTTGCTACTTTTCGTTGATCAGGCGAAGGCTATGCAAGTGCTTTATGAGTGTTGGCAACTGGCTTGGAGAGTAAAATGGATGGATGAATGAATGCATTGCTCAATTGCTTCTGTAACTGCATAAAAGGCGATAGCGGACTAAGCGCGTATTAATTGATCGAGCGATAGGGGATGAAAGGAGAAAAGCGGACTGTGTGCCCCGACATCGCTTCAAAACGGAAATGCAGGGAAAGTAAGTAAGTGAGATATGATGTGTTCGTGAGTTATGTGTATGCAGTTAATCTTTGAATCCTCTTTTCGAAAAGTATTCTTTCCAGTTGATCTGTTGATCATTTTCGTTTTCTGATTCTTCAAATGAGTAATTCACTTGATTTTGCTGCGGCGAGGCAAACAGCGAAGACGATGACGATGATGATGCGGTAGATGAGGATGACTTGGTCAAATATTCCGAGGTTGAATTGATTGATCTTGGGGTTTTAGCTTTGGCTGGAGCCGGAGGTTTTTGGAAGGGCTTTAGCCTCATAAGCACTCTGTAAGGAATATTATCCATTTCTTTGAAATGCTCGGTGCCGAGGGCTGAGTTATTCCACATGTTTGGCACGACATAAGTAGCTTTGCTTCCGCCGCTGGTGCCAGCTTGAGCTAATCCACCAGTTTTATCAAATCTGAGAGGCTTGCAGTCATTTTTGATTGGAAGCAAGAGGGGTCTGTAGCCAGAATACAAAATATCCTGTCTGAATCTTCTGAGGTCCAAGTGTGATGTCGAAGCGACCCTTGGAAGACTGTGCAAGTTTGCTGATTTCAACGTGGTGCGCTTCACATCAACAGTGCGGTTAAACTCCTTGATAAAGTTGGAGAACTTCTTCTCCGAGGAAAGATCAAGCTTTCCTCTTTTTGCCGGCTTAATGTTAGCGCTTGTTGGAGTGGTGGTATTGTTTGTGTTATTGCTGTTTCCGCTGGCGTTCTTTTTGGAGTCTGGATTCTGGTCGCTGTCCTCGAACTTTAGCTTATGGTTGAATGGCTTGTGGGATGATGAGAAGGCGCGGGCAGGAGATCTAGCAAACACGCTGCGGGAAGCAGCGGCAGTTCTGCGTGATGAGCAAGAGATAAACAGCATCTTTGGTGGTGGACGTGAATGTGAGCCGTATATAAAGTAGGAGTAGTTTGATATGATATAGGTTGATATGATATGATTTCAAAACCAATCGCCAACTGGGGGCACTGCCAGGAAAAAGCAGCCGATGAGAAGCGGCAGCCCTGGCGCTTAAAAGCAGTTCACAGCAAAAAAAAGAAAATAAATCGCACCTGCCGTCCGCTGCGATGCCTGCACATGTCTGACTGACTGACTGACTGACTGACTGCGATGAGTGGGAAATCACCAGAGTGGGTCACGTGCGATGAGCCACCGGGTGGCAACCTGTCAGCGCTTAGGCAGCGAAGAGAGGTAGGCATCTGTTCGGTGGTGGAATATTATTGATTTGGAGGCGGTGGTGATAATGTTGATGATGGCGACAGGTAATTGATATACAAGCCCTTTGACTTACTCTAGCCCTTGTTGTTGCACTTGTCTACCAAAACATCGAAATGAGGCGTTGGCTGACGGAGCTTGTTTGCTAGGAGCACCGCTCTGATGTATAAAAAAAACGCCATGTCCGCTTTGCTTTTCAGAGCTTTTTACGTTGCGCTGTCAGATAGATGGTTGTATAGCGTTACACTCAAACAGCTACAACTGTGAATTCAAGTAAGTAATACAGAGCTGAGTGCTTTCTTTCACGAATTTTTGACAATATCATGGCGGCTATTTCATGAGAAAATCCCCGTCACGGACGCAATTGACAATACACAATACAGATATTGCTCACCAGTCACCCCAAATTAGCAGGCAGTTCGGCAATGGCAAGAAAAGCAGCCGTCTTCTGACAGCGTTTTGTTGCAGAAAGGTGTGCATTCTTGCTATTGCTGTTGCGAATATAAGATAAAGATAAATAAAAATAAAAATA
>JXWR01001116.1_pt1 | contig 21444 bp, 9 predicted proteins | sample 315541 | NCBI WGS metagenome assembly JXWR01 (sample SAMN03273951, study PRJNA271842) | soil metagenome | isolation source: rice field ambient CO2 | place: India: CRRI Experimental farm Cuttack,Odisha-753006 | collected 2013-12-17
ATCTGAGACAATTGTCTTACACAATAGTCGATCACACTGTCAAGGCAGCGGTAGCTTATGTAAGCATACATGCGCCACACTGCAGTGCTGGGGCCGTTCGCTGTTTTACTTTTTTTTCCCTTTTTTTTTTTTTCTTTCTTTCACTGATTCTGTTGTGCTGGTGGGCGTTTGTTGTCGCTTTGGTTCCCGTTTTTCTTCTCTCGCTTTCTTTCTCCTGGAAAACACTAGCCGCTGCTTTCCTTGTACGCTCTCCATCCCAGCCATCGATCGGACACAATAATGAACTACCTTCCCGGTAAGAAGTTCTCTAGCAGGCCGTCGAAGTCGTCGTCCTACAAGGACAGGCCAAAGGTACGTTAATTTTTTAATATGGCTATGAGAGTATCATGGGGGTGCTTCGTGCTGTTGGAGTTTGTCTTTTTCTCCACATTACACAGACAATCGCCCCGTCCCATATAACTTGTTCGCTTTATTTTACTTTTTTTTTTTTTCCTTGCAGGAGGTAGTCGGGAATTGAGGGATGTAGTGGACGAAGTTGGCTATGATAATTGTGTGCGCTTGGGGAGTATTGACAACCTTCGTTCATTTATTGATTTATAGACAAACTTTTTCTTTTGTGATGGTGATGTTGATGAAGCACTATCAGCGGTTATTTGTTTCAGTGCTCCGAATGGGACATTACGTGCCTTATCGTTGCTCCATATCCCGATCGGGCTCCAAAGGATTTTCGGCTCTGTTTAAATCAAATTAGCAACGTCTATTAAATGAGTATATATACTAACACTTGCTTTAGATTCTATTCGATGAAAAATTTTGGCAGCAATTTAGGGATGAAATCAAAAAGAATGATAAGGCGAAAGATGGCGCCGATAAGAAGCAGTCAAGCGTATGTGTTTCGTTTTTTGATTATTGATAAATTTCAATCAAGTGGCAACTTGGAATACTGAGGATTGCTACGAATAAAACGCAGAAATACTAACTTACCAATACACAGTCAAAGGCAATGGTGCTAAAAAATTTATTTGATAAGAAAAACACCAGTTTATACCCAAGTCAGATATATGCCGCCTTGTTATCAGAATATTCAAACAAGGATTTAACAAAAGCATTTGAGCTTATTCGATATTTCAACTTATGTGAACAAGGCCATTTGATCACGAACACTAGCTTCACAAAGCACAATCGCAAAATAAAATTATTAGGAGCCGAAAACTGGGGAAGTGTTATGTGTTATTTGGATTCGCTTCTCTTCTCCATGTTTGCCAAACTTGAGAACTTTGAGCCATTGTTGCTCTCTTTCGAGTCTGACCAAGATGAAAATATCAAATTACAACGCTTGAGAGCAATACTAAGGGTTTATGTTAGCTTGTTGAGATCTGGAAAACTTATCACATATGATTTAACTAGAGTACTTTGTGAGTCGCTTTATGAGAATGGGTTTGAAGAAGCGTTGTCAAGAAAGCAAGAGGATAGTTGTCAGCTATTTATTTTTTTGACCGAATTATTATCAATGCCGCTTCTTACATTAAAAATTGATATTGCTCATGGCGGCAAAGAAGCTGTGAAAGATGATCATCGTTTCACCAAAGAGAGAATGCTATATGTTTCCATTCCATCAGAAGATGATGAAATTAAGAAAATTGACCATAGCAATAGTAATTCTCCGGAAAACGGTGCTTCTGATATGATTGGAAGGCCTGAACTTAACCCCAATGCTATCACTCCTGTTCTTACAGTACAAAATCAGGAAGTACTTACTCCTACCGAGCTTAAAGAAAGGGAAACGATAATAAATAATGAAGTGGAAACTGAGACTTTAACTGATTCCTCTGACTTAGAGTCAAGCCAGCTAAATAATAAAACTGACGTGGATAAAAGTCAGTCAATTGATCAGTCTAAAGACACCAACGGCCAAGGTATTGAGGGAAAAGAAGAAAAAAAGACCTTTGATAGTGAAGTGGACAATAAAGGAGTAGTCAGCAAGGAAGAATCTGATAAATTAGGTGATAATAAAGAAGTAGTCAGTAAAGAAGCAGTTAGTAAAGAAGAAGTGGAGGTTGAACCAGAAAGGGAATCAATTCTTTTGGAGGAGTGTTTGGAGCATTATTTCAACAACTCAATTCAAGTTAAGCGCCAACTCGAAAGAAGACTTTCAATTCGCAGAAACACAGTAACTCAATTAGAAAGTTTAAAAGAACATGATACTGAAAAACCTGAACACCTGCATGTTGAAGAATGTCAGGATGACGAGCTAGATGTGAATTTGACTGAAGTCAATGAACTTCAAGGTACAATTCAAGAAATGCTGAGTGAATTAAACGGAATTTCTGCAGAAGGTAAGCTGCTGACAGATTATACAAATATTGACGGGGGCATTGTATCGTACGGCCCTTCAGTAGCTGCCGACACGTTAAAGAATGGTCAAAGTAAACTCAATAATGATGAAGATGCTGTTGATCCATTGAGCTCTTCGGTAGGACACTCAAAAGTATCGTTTGATTCAAGCGCTAATGATAAGACGCCAACTAGACTGTCAAGAAGCTATTCAACTTCTAAAGATGCCTCATACAATATCACATCAAGAAGCCGTGCTAATTCTTCTGTGTCGATTTTTTCTGACAGCAAAAATGGTGAAGTTAGTTTGCCTGCATGGATGTTTTTGCAATTGTTACCGTTTTATACAGATTTGGAGCCTAGCTCACAAACTGAGCAAAGTTTTGCTGAGAAAAGGCCAATTTTACCAATATGCTTGAAAAGATATACCTTTGGTAAAAGCTCACAAAAAAACAACAAGAGAGTTATCATCCCATCGTTCATTGATTTACCAGATTTTATTGCTGATGATGACCGTGATGTACAAGGCAATAAGAAAATTACTGGAAAGTTTAGACTAGTTTTGGAAAGCGTTGTTTGTCATCGAGGCCATAATATTGACTGTGGTCACTTTGTATCCATAGTACGCGATGAACCATTCGATCCAAATACTTCCGAAGATGCTGAAGATAAAAAAAGATGGCTATTGTTTGATGACTTGGCTATAAGTGAAAGAGTTAAACCTATAACCTTCAAGGATGCAATTACTACAGAGGTTCCATATATATTATTTTATAGAATGGATACTTTTGTTGAGCCTAAAAGACGTGCGTCAGCCATTCAAGTCCCAGTTAAGCTTGGCGAGTCGGCTACTGATAAACTTGCTGACAAATTAACTGCTTTACATTTGGAAAGTCACAATAAGTTAAACCCAGAAAAGCAAATTTTGGAAGGGAGCTCTCATAGCGACCGGAAAAAATCAGACACTAGTACCGTATTGTCTGAAGTATCTTTGAGTGGCAGCGATGGTAGTACTTCAGAAGCAATAACCCCGAAAAAATCGCACGATATAATAAGTAAAATGGTCTTTTACAATTCAACATATCCGTATCCAAACAGCGGTGATTATGTTGATATCAAAGATAAATATTATTGGAAGTACAAGCATGAGGGTCTTGGATATATAGAAGAAACACCACTTCCAAATATATTTGTGAGAAATAGTGATACGGTTTCCAATAGTACAATATCGTCAAAACATTACAATAAGCGGGATAGCATGATACTGTCGGATAATGATTCTGCCAAGTCGCTTTTTTCAGATGATAGTCTGCAGCCTTTGAGTCAAGTAGCATCCAGGGATATTATTATTGACAATCCTATAATAGATAATAATAGCAACAACAGCAGCAATAACAATAATAACAATAATAACAGCAACAATAGCAATGACCAAGGCCACAAAGCAAACAGACTTTCGAAAATGAATAGCGGAGTCAATTCCTTTTGGCTCAAAAGAAGAAAATCCAGCTATCAGAAGAGTAAATCAGATAGAGCTAATTCGAACGATAGTAGCGCGAAGGGCCCATTTTTTACACCAAATGAAAGTGAGGATACAAACAAGTCTAGTCAGGATTTATCCACCACTTTTTCTGTCAACAAACGTTCAGCAAAGGAAGGTCATTTGAGTCCTGCTGGATCTAGTGTGCATTCACCACGAAGCAGCTTTGAGGTTTCTAGACTTGACAGGGACAAGTATGTTATTGTCAATGATGCTGATAAGGAACAAGACAAATTAAAGCGAAGCAAGTCCACATTGCGTCGCAAGTCGTCATCGGCAAAAGGTCCAGTTAGCAAGACAAAGACAAATGACGTTAAGGCAAGAAGAGAGAAATATAAAGACGAAAAATGCACTATAGTATGATTAGGAGGACATAGTTTTAAGAGTGATGACTGATGTATGGCTTTGATTTATTTATTTTTTTGTTTAGTTATTTTCTTTACATTTTTTTTTTTTTTTAAAAAAATTTTTTTTCTTGGTTATTTTCTACTACTTTATGAATTTTTCATCCAAAAATAATTGGTAATCGAGGGAAGGGTTTTTATTTTTTCAAAGAGATTAGGCATGGAATGTCTAACAGTTGTCACGTTTTCAATTTTTGTTTTAGTTTACACTTTTTTAGAGATACTATTTTATGCAAAATAATTTTATCATTATTCTTTCATAATTTCCATTAGCATTACTATATCAACAATTAATCATCATACACTAAAACAAATACAATGCACCAATATAACGACACGTCGGTACTATAATACATTAGTACGACCATATAATACCAATAAACCTAATAAAAATTGAACAAGCTAATTTGTTCTAAATTTTCATTTCTTGCAGTTTTTCATTTCAATCTGTTCTTTTTTTTTCTTTCACAATTTTTTCTAGGTGATGTTTTGCGGTAATAATAATATTACGTTTTGTTGTCATTAGCTGTGCCCCATTACTGTACACACTAATCTTTGTATCTTCAAATCTTTCATTAATGTGATAGTATTGGTTTTGAATATAGCTTAATGTTGACAGCATATTAATGCGTACATGCATATGCGAAGCATGCGTCTTTTTAGTATTATGTAGCTCGCTAAGCAATTAGTAGCTGATCACTGTAAATATCAAGCACAAGTACCCACGGCAGCCGACTGGCTGCATTTCAGTCCTCATGCCTCACGACGCTCTCCGGCACTCGAGACTCTTATTTCTCTGCTACAAGGCCATCCTTTTCTACCTTTATTCTAAAAAATATCTTTTTCGATCTCTGCCGATATTATGACCTGCCTTCTAGGCGGCATAATGCTAATTGCATTCCTCAGCGGATAGTACAGTATAGCATTCGCTCTTACACTCAGTTTAAATATCTTTCAAAATAAACATTAACACTAGTGATTTATGCTCAATAACTATAGTTTATATAGTTCTCACCTCATACCTTCTAAGCGCTACAAATTAGATTTCGGGGAATTCCATACACGCATATACCAACTATCCGGTTTATTAAATACAGTGCATATATTCATTTGTGTATTTCCATAAGTTCGGCTTCAAATTGTTTCCAGTTGAGTAAAATTTGATGTGATGGACTCTCAACAAATATAACTTACCAACTTATTGTCTTTAGCTTATAGCATACGTTGCCGTCTTATCCTGTAAAACTTTTATAAAAAATGAAGAAAAGTGAAAGGGTTAAAAGTCATTGTGAGAAGTTGGAAAAATATAAACATCATATAATAAAAAGATAAAAAAAAAAAAAGAAAAAAAAGTAATATACATGCTTCATGGTACAGTAAGGACTGATATTCCAATGCCAATATTAGCGTTTTCATTTTTTAAGCCCACCTGCGTTACTATTATCCTTGCTATTAGCAGTGTATGGATTACTAACACTATTGTTTGTATTTTCACGCATTTGTTGTTCAATCAAGTCAGTCAACGGTTCAACAAAATTCAAACCAACCCATGAATTGCTTTGCATAATATCTTGCAACTCATTGTCAAAATAGTTTGAAAATAAATCAGGTATTGTCTGAGTGTTATATTCATTGACTGGTTCCGCTGTGGGATTCTGTATTGCTTGCGATAAAGTCTGTGGTGTTTGAGGTTGTTGAGTATTACTATTAATGTTATTGTACGTAGCCTGTGCATAAGGTTGTTGTTGTGCTGGATAGATTGGCTGAGATTGTTGGTTGGAGTGTTGCCCGGTATTGTAGGTACGATGTCCAGCAGGTATTGCAGACTGCTGCTGTTGACGATGTGGACTAGCTTGCTGCTGTTGCTGCTGTTGCCACATTCTATAAGATGGATCCGCGATATCAGCGACGCCGGGCTTGCTAAATGGTACTCTTTGATAATTGCTAGTACCATATTGAGAAAAGTCATTATATGACTCTGTTCCCTGGTTTTCAGAAATTCCTTGGGCAGTCGAATTACTGCTGGTGTTTGGTTGAAATCTGTTTTCAGCTATATTAACCTGTTCATCCTTCGACTTTTGATTGTTTAAGTCCGCTTTCGGCTCAACTACATCTGATGATTTCTTAACCATTGAGTTATTAGCAGCAGCTGCGGCAGATGCTCGCATCTCGGAGCACAAGTACATTAAAATGGTTGAGTATCGTGTACACAAGTGTAATTCATCAGGAGAGGCTTCTCTTAAAGTTATTGCCGCTTTTTGAATGGTTTGGATGATATCATCAATTGGTATAACCGATAAGCCAACTATTGTAGAAGTATACGTATTGCTCTTGATGTTCGAAGTCAATGTCATATAACACTTCACGACAAAAGCTACAGATCTCACAATTCTGGTCACCCAACGCACCGGCATAAAACGTAGCACTTTGAGCTTGTGTATTCTGGTTGCCGTAGCAAGAATTTCTTTTGCTGCTTGAAAAGCTAACCCTGTGTATTTTGCAGCTTTGGAAAGTTCCTCAATGCTCAAGTTTTTCTTTGAAGTTGAATGTTGTGCAGAATCACTGAATAAAGCCAATGAATAAATGTATAACTGTGCATAAAAATAATCAAATCTCAAAGATTCATGATCAACTACCTTATTAACTTCAGCTTTTTCAATCTTATTTAACTTCGCAGCGTTTTTAAGTAAATGAGAACTGCTTCGTAAAAACTTTGAGTCATATTGGTTCAACCACTTTCGATACTTAGCCTCCCAACTTTCGAGCAAAGGAGACAAAATGCTTAGAATAGCTAATCTTTGTTTCTGATCCGACGAAGCAAACGACTTACCGCTGTACAATGTTTCATAAGCCAAAGAAGTAATTTTTAATAGCTCAACATTTGCTCGTTGCAATGGAGTAAACTTCAAAGTGGTATCTGTTTTCAATCGCAAAGCTTCCTCATCGCCTTTGAGCACCATGTCATCCTCAACCTGATATGATTCTTCAAAACTGGCATCATCGTTAAGGTTAATTTCTGTAAGGGATTGCGCTAGCATACTCCGCTGACCAACAGACATTGCTGTCGTGGTTTCAGATATATGCGCCGCAACAAATACCCTTGAACTGTTTTCCATAAAACCCATATCTTGAGCTAATCTAATAGCTGTGCCGATTAAGAGCCACGCCATTCTGCTACTTCTTCTTAATGCCCCCAACCCAGCTAAAGAATCTTCATCGTTTTGCTTGTTTCTAGAACTGTTTTTATCAGCCTGAGATTCACGTTCAACGGTTTTGACATCACCGGAGTCAGCTGCAGCAGAGCCGCTCTTAAAATTGTTGCTGCTACCAATATCTGAAGAGTTGCTATCCATTCCTGAGTTTGCATAATCATTCCATCTCCAGTGAATTGCTCTAGGGTTCCATTCAGTAAAAAGCAAAAATGAATATACTGTGCCAATGGATCTTGTTGAAGCCTCGGCCCAAACAGTCTGGGACACGAGTTTTTGAGAATATATCCATAACTTTTCGTGTGTTTCAAGACGTCTTCCTAAAATTTCGGATCCCTCACCAGTACTTGTACTCATGTAATCGCTACTGTCATTACCAACGTTAACCGGCTTATATCTTGAAGCAATGGTTAATATGGTTACCAAAAGAATAGGATATCCCGTTAGAGTTTTAGCATCGTGCAAATCTGGAGGGATGTAAGGATAAAATGGATGCATATAATTGAAAAAAAAGTCTACCAACTCTATGGCTTCGTCTTCTGACAAAAGCTTCCCTTCTCCAATATAATCGAAATAGGAAAGACTTGTTGTGGGCACAATAGGTTCAATATCAGAGTAACTTCTAACTGGCGGTATTAATAATGGAGAATGCTCAGTGGTATATGGGCTTGAAATACGAGGAGAGCCATTTGGCGCAGAGTCTTTGGAGTCAGATCTCAGCATGAAGTTGCCGTTTGCAGTGTCATTATTAATATTCAGGTGTTTACCATTACGGCCGGAATTACCTTTTCGACGCTCATATTCCTCTGCAAACTTTCGCTGACGGTCCCCTCCATTCAATCTATCTCTATCGTCAGCTTTAGCCATGTCTCCTGCTGCATTAGCGAGAAATAATAATGCGCCCTGCATGGTGGAAACTTCACTAGAATTATTTCTCAGGGGTATCTTACTATAGCTATTGATGATAGATTTTGGTTCTGGATTAGGTCGCGCAAACCTAGGGTTACTCTGTATGTTGTTGGCCCTATATCTTTCATGAGACTCATTGGCAATATTAAATTCAATAGCCACCGATGACTCTCTGGACTGAGAAGCTTTAGAATTTGTCGTTTCGCCATCTTTCTTTTTCTTACCTGAAACACCTCTTCTTGATTCAACAAAAACACAGTCTTTTCTTTCCCGGCGACATCTAGCACAGGGTGGGTCCATGGGATTATTGGGTGACCCCAAATCACATTTAATTTTCCTCGTTCGGCAATTCAAGCATGCTTTATAACTTCGCTTGAACTGTTTTGCTCCACCTCGAGGTGATTGAGGATCTGGCGTTGACTCGTCACTGGTTTTTTGCCTCTTAAGTGTCGGGATTTGGTTCTCTTCATTATCGTTAAGCTGTTTCATGATTAATGGGGCCTTTGCCGTTATAATTTCACAGCCGTAAAGTGGGAAATTGTGGGTCAAAATTTATTTTTCGTAATGGAATTGTATATATGCAATGCAAAGCCCTTGCAAATCCAAAACCCTCTATGACTTGAATATTAGCAAGCAACACTTTTAGAACAATTGTGTAACTTTCTTTGCTCAGGTTGGAAGTTGTTCTTGCTATAATCTTGTAGAGGTGCTTTCATGACAGGACCAGCTGTTTTTCTTTGTACTTCGGGTACGCTATTTTTTTATTTTTCCATTTTTTCCCTTGAGCCTCATTTTTTCTGCGCATCGGCTGCCGCAGATTCTCGCATAAAAAATAGCGAGCTGTCAAAATTAGAATAGAATAAGCGTCGGTAACTTTTCACCAATAACAGTGTACAGATGATACGCTACTAGCAAAGGAAACAAAATAATAGCAAAACATAACTTTTGCGTCCAGAAAACCTTTTTGGGAATGATAAGCTTCCAATAATGACTTGGTATTTTACATTGTTACATCTTGGTTCCTTTTTAGGCTATTTATAAAATGGAATATGGAATCAATAACATTAATACATCTTGTATATATTGACTCTTAAACCTTTGGAAGCAATCAGTTGCTACTTGCTTATCAATCTGATGAGGTAAGATAACGCTCGTGCATCACTCGAAGTTTCATTATCTTTACACTTGTAGTCGCAATGTATTGTTATTGGAAAAGAAGATTGGTAAAAGCAAATAGGAGAAAAAAATTCTTTTTTTGAGAATGCTAATATTTAAATAATGTGCTGAGTTCCGGATACATTAGCCCAATTATACAGAAAAGCGATGGTCTTCTGATGAGTAGTAGTAATAGTTAGCATGCCAAACACCATTCCTGAGTAGTGGTTTTCACCAGTACATTCATCAGTTGCGATATACAGTTGCAATGTTTGAATGAGAGAGAACGCTATACTTACATATATATATATATATATATATAAGTCTTTGAGGCCATGTTGAACCGTTGAAAGATCAGCGCCGAAGAAAAGAACGGGAGGCTCGGGAACATGACGGACAGCTTAGAAACCGGAGCGGCCCTTTATAGCACCAGCCGTACCGTGCCGTACAATACCGGGGCTACGCATGCGGAATAAAAGAAAAGAAAAATAAAAGCAGAATTCGAACTCGTGGCCCGCAGGGACAGCTTCGGCGTGCATGTCATGGCAAACACACGCTACGATGCCTGGATATGCGTCAGGATACGCTGAAAAAGCCAGCTGGCGCGAATCGCCGAATCGACAAGAAAAAAGTGGCTATGTGACCATTTTTTCTATCACAGATGTGGAATTTGTCACCACTCTTGGACGTCAAAACAACAGCTTAGTCTTTAAAGTTATTCTGTCCTGACAGCATTTTCAGTATAATGCTTGTCTGGTTGTTTGTTTATTATCGTTGCTTATTTCCAATCCTCGTTATGTTTGTTTGCTTACATCTTTGTCTGTTACTGTACTATACGTTATCTTGTTTGCCATGGATGTTCCCCGGGTTATGAGTTTACGTCGCGTAAGTTCAACAATCTATGGTATCTCCAGTCTTTGCCCAGATTGTACAATGCACACAAGTTTCAGCTGGGTGAGCGCAGAGCTTAAACTTATAGATTTGTGATATTCGTAGCATACTTAGTGGCACATAATATCACTAAATTTTTTAGCCTATAATGTCATTATTACAAAACATTTGTTGGTGAAATAGAAAAAACTTATTTTGCTGAAGCATTTTTAAGGAATTAATGTATAAAAGTAAAAATTGTGGATTATTGAATACGACTTTTTTATATCAAAAAAGGAACGATAAATAAATTGAAACCAAAACGAAACTGAAAAAATTGAAAAAAAAATAAAACTAACTAAATGAAGAAGTCTTATGAACGATTAAGATTAGCTAATAATAAAGGTAAAAAAATAAAATTAAATATTTGAAAATGAAAAGGAAATACATTTGTTGCAAGTCCTTGGGGGTTAATATTTTATATTGTTCTCAATTCTGAGATATCCTTATCTAAATTCACTCTAAGGTTCAATCCATAATCATTATGACTGAATGTTAAAAAATCATGACTAATATTTTCTAAATAGGCCCAATAATATCGCGGAAACAGCTGATGAAATTAGTAGACCTACCGAGCAGAGTATTCTCAAGTAACAATACTAAACTCTTAAAAGAGAGACAAAGCAAAAGCAGCAATGACACCCATGAAAGAGGTGGAGATAATACCAGCTTCACCTTTAGAGGAAGAAGAAGATTCAGAGTCAGAAGAGGAAGAGGAGTCATCGTCAGAAGAACCCTTTTTGGTCTTGGAAGCCTTAGCAGAAGTAGAAGTGTGTGGGGATTTACATTTGTAACCCTTACCTTGAATAGCACCCTTCTTAGACAATTTGTTGAATGGACCACAGTCTAAGTCACCAGTGGAAGTGATAGTAGCACCACCTTTAACGGATTTCAAAGAGGACAAAGTAGCATTGGTGAACTTACCCTTGAAGGTAATAGCACCACCAACAGTATTCAAAGAGTCGAAACCGGTAATACCTTCCAAGTCATCGTTATCAGCGATGATGAAAGCACCACCAATGCTAGTCAATTCTGGGATTTCAACTTCGGACAAGTCGGAGTTGTTAGAGATGGACAAAGAACCACCAACCTTTTCCAATTTGTCAAGTTCAATAGAATCCAAGGAGTTGTTGTAGAAAGCCAAAGATTCGTTGACGGTGGTCAAGTTGTCCAAAGAGACAGAGCTAACATCTCTGAAGGTAATGTTGTTAGCCCAGATCAAGTCATCGAAACTAACTTCAACTTGTTCAGCATTGTAAGTAACACCCAAGGAGTTAGAGACGGTCTTCAATGGAATGTCAATCTTTTGCAAGTTTTTGTTGTTATTGACATCCAAAGTTTCGATGTTTTGCAAGTTCAAACCCTTCAAAGAAGAAAGGTCGGTGTCAGAAATGTAAACGCTCTTGGCATCGTACAAACCAGAAGTGAAAGACAATTGTTCCAAAGCTGGCAAAACTTCCAAGTGCAAGTTACCGACCTTGGACAATCTTGGGATAGTCAAAGTTTCCAAAACAGTCAAGTCGGTCAAAGTCAAGGTATCAGAGACAGCAATCAAAGAGTCTGCAGAAAAAGCTTTCAAGTTGGTAGCATTCTTGATACTCAAAGAACCTTTAATTTGTTCAATACTGGCCAAAGAGGCGGAAGACAAGTCACCTTGAATGACCAAGTCACCGTCCAAAGTAGCACAGTTCAATTTATCCAAGTCAGCTTGGGAGGTAGCAGTGTAACCCTTGGAGTATTGACATTCAGAAGTACCACTGACTGATGGCAAAGAGGATGAAGATGAAGTTGAGTTGCTAGAAGCAGCCAAAGCATTGCCAGCTAAGGCAGCGGAAAGCAAAAGAGATTTGAATTGCATTATTCTTGTTATTGTTGTTGATATTATTAATCTGAGTTGGGCAACTCTTTGCTTTGACCTAGAAAAATGCGATACAGGATATCTGATAACGAAAGAAAAGGAAAACAAAAAAGAAGAAAGAAAGAAGGAAAGGGAGAGGTTATATAGAAGGAAGGAAAAAAAATTTTCTGAAGGAAAAGGGGAGCTTTAAGTACTTAGGCTAAGGTGTTAATTTTAGAAAACTAGTTGGGAATAAAAATACATGCAGAAAACGAACGAAAGAGAATGAAAAAAAAAGCTGAGAGCTGCATGCTTTAAGCTGCAGAGTGTTAGGCAACTTTCTTTATTGATTTTCTTCCACATTGGGAGAGATTCTGCATGCGCGCGCGCCAATGCGACTCACCGCACGTTACCCTAACCCTAAGTGGACAAACCCAAACAGCTACGCCTCCCTTACGGTCAGCGGGCCCGATCCATGTGCGGGACCGGGAGCTAACTACGATCACGGTCGAGGAATGGGAGGCGCGACGTGAGAGGGCAGAAAGAGAAGACAGTGTGTGATGATGATAGTGATGATGATGATGTTGTTGTTATTGACAGTGATAGCCGTGTGAAATTGCTGTAGGTACACAATATCTTTGCAATACATCATCATCTTTGTTTGCAGTTTCAGCATTTCGATTTACATACAACTACACCCACCACAAAGGCCAAACAAATGCTAACATTCGCTTGGTGCATCATAAATATGCTTTTTTGTCCAGACCGCACATTAAAACAGGATACAATAGAGGCGACAATTGCCAGAGCTATTGCAAGACAAAAAGAAAAGCTTTTCTCTTGCTCTTGTGTGTTATAGTGCCAGTACCGGTTGCTAGTGCGTTTGGCCAGCAATCAGCATTACGCGAACAAAGAGACATGAAAATCGATTGTCTGGAGAATAAAAGCGCGAACTGGATTCTGTAACACTTGGTGACTGGTAGCTACATTGTTTAGCTGGCAGGCTGAGACAGCACCCGTTCTGGATCTGTGGAACTAGAGTCGCTGTTCTGAAGCCCGAAAAAATCACGACATTGGGCCGGCCTCATTCGAAATCAGAATTACGAAAAACGGGAACGGTACTGTAGCACATCCATCAACAGCAAATCTATACCTCAATTTTTTGCGATTTCTTATATCCGTCCGTCCATATTCTATCCGTCCATATTTTGTCCGTCCATATTCTGTCCGTCGACAGTCGTGGTACTTTTAGAAAGCTTTCTTGATTGCAATGTCCTAATCCTGGAACAAAAGCCTCCATTGCAGACCTGGATCTCAGCTTGTTCAAAGATGAAAAGTGTAAATTTTTACGGCACGAAAAATGAGCTATCTGTAGCCCTGCTCGGCTTATTACGAGTATGTCTACAGACAAAGTTTACAAACTATAGTTTATGGTTACTTACAGCCGGTACAATGCTTGGTAGTAGATGTGGGAGAATAAGATTTGATGTTCCCTCCAAATCAGGAAGAGTCATAGAGCTGAGGATTCTCCAATAGGATATTCTCTATGAAAGGGCTTTAAAAAGAAAGGCTAGCAATGCATATTTCAATAATAGCTCTTTGACATAAGATTCAAAAGAAAAATAGACGTCCAGATATTGTCTTTATTCCCTGAGAGAACAAAAAAGAAAGAACCGGTTATACAGATTATGCCTGTGATAAGTGGCACGATCCGTGGCTTGTACTTTCCTTGATGGCTAAAAATAAATATATGAAGAAAGCCAGGATTTTGGTAAACTACAAGAAAAGACAAAAACAGTATATAGAGTAATCTGTATACCGCTGTAGCGAGATTAATATTTTTTAACAAAGATGATGTACTATTAATAGAAGTATTTTCCCGGATGTTCAAAAAAACACGAGATACTGAGGTTGCCCATCCCGCTGCGATTGCACAACAATCCATGGCAATGATTTCAAAATCTGACCCTTTGTTCATTCTTTAATTTCTTTTCTTTTTTTTTTATAGTAACAGAGCTGCAAGACTTCAACAGATTATTTGTTCACATTCGTTCAAAATTTTGGTTTTATTTCTTTTTTCTTATTCTTTTGGTCCACTTGCTTTTTGCAGCATGGAAAAGTTTCTCTTTTGCTGTAAACGGCATATTAATTGAAATGCAGGCAGCTTAGGCGCTGATTCATGCATAACCGGGACGTCAGCGACGGCCCCGCTATGTGTGACCATATCTTATAAGGTTATAATTCTAGTTTTGTGTCTTTTCCAACATCAGACGCTAATAATTATACCAGCTTCGCAAAAAATTTTGAATATATTAAGTTTTTGATCTATAGTTTTTAATATCTAGTTTTGCGGTCTTTTAATTTGCTTGATATTGGAAACCAAAAGGTACCTCTTTCTGAGGGAAGTGAACGCCTTAAGTTCACAGGGCCTTCGATACTTACCAGGAAATCTAACGGGAAGGTGAAATTTTGGCAAAGTATTAAGCAGGGGCGCATCTCCACCGTAACAGGCAAAACATCAACATCGTCAATGTTTACTTACAACTTGGCAGATGTCATGAGGCCAAAACTTGGATGACATACTAATGCTTAGTCATCTACTGTAGCGAAACGTTGGTTTCCACATATTGCCATGAATATTCACCATTAACATATTCTCAAACGCTTGCTGTCAAAGTGGAAGTCAGACGATTTTCAAATTACCAATTGAGCTGTTTGAAGAATTACTTCCGAGCATTTTGCGGACTTAAGAGGTGTGGCAAACAGTCGCCTTCCAGGAGCTCCATATTACCAAATCAGTTCTCAAAGCATGGAGGCTTACACAAGCCCTCTCACTGTGATTCAGATATAACTTTGTGGCTAATGCATCTCAACGTGCCCCTGTACGTACATCTCAGTACACTCAAAAACGGAAAAGGTTTTCAAAAGCGTTTTATGGACAATCCATATGTTAATATTTTATTCTGAAAAACACAGATAAGCAAAGAAAGATAAATAAATGACTATGAAGGTTTATGTAAACCCGGAGAACATTGTAGTTCAGGGCTCCAGCAACACCATCATTTGTGTTGGATTATCCTTCTTAATTTCGTGGAATAAGAAGTGGATCCTCCGGATCAGACTGCATAAGCTTGGTGATTAGGGAGTACGATGCAAAAGTAAGTAGTTCCATACATATTTACCCGGCTCTCCGGCTTTTCTCTTTACTTTTCTTTTCTTTTTTTTTTCCATTTTTTCTCACCGTGGAAGAAAAAATTCAAAACTCCAAACATGACAACACGCGATGCCGTTTGACTTTCAAATTTTCTTGATTCGGCCTTTTCCGTTTTTGTTTGATTTAACAGATCACATCTATCACTTGGCTCTACAAACACACAAACAAGATTCTCAGGATAAACTTTGCAGCATGAAGTCTTCTCTTTCACCAACCAAAAATTTATAACGTTATCTAACAGAAAATGTAGCTTTCTTTCGCTGCCAGTTTACGTAGAAATTTGTAGCTGGCCAATTGTTAGAGGCACAATTCAAAAGCACCGACAGGTACAGCACAATGCAGAATAGATATTTATGTGTGTATGCGTAATGCTTTAAGCAGCACATAGTGGTACTTGTCGGTGCAGGCATATTGCAGCTCTTTCTGTGCCCCGGTAGCTTAATTTTTTTCTAAATATCAAAATTTGGTATGGTGAGGAGTGCGGGCATCCGTACAGTCATATTATCGGGCCCTTGAGCGGCCCGATCTCAATATTGACTTTGTGGACATTCCCGTAATAATACACCGGTGTTTGGACGAGGTTTCTTTAACATGCCCGGTCTTCTTTCTCAGCTTCGAATTGGTCCCTTTCAAATAGTCAGTTAAAAAGTAACATTTACATATGATGAGTCTCCATAGGAGTATTTCACGCCATGGATGACGTACCATATAGCTAAATATGCTTTCGTTTTTTAGGGCCATGTCCCGGTAAATTTTGAGTGGAAGATTATAGAAACTGGGACATAAACAATTTGGCAACGCTACTAACAGTTATTTTGGCCCAAAAATTGCAGATCGATTGACGTCAAAATCTATCTGAAAACATGGATTTAAATTAGTATTTGGTTACCAAGATGTTGCTCAGTCAACAGTTTCCATAGAATTACAACATTCGTCAGGGTACACTAAATTGCAAAAGTCTCATTAGTGTAAATGGTTTGATACCATTCCATGCTCAGTCTGGTGAAGTCAGAACAAACTTTCGAAAATTGAACTGTATGCAAATACGCAGTAATATGTGCTTTCTCAATCAAAAAAAAAAAAAAAATAAGCAGCAAAAAAAGAAAAGCACAAGGTAGAATGATTTAAGTGATATTGAGTAAGCTAGAAGTTTCCCAAAGCAATCAAATTCTCTGATAATCGCAGACAAAATTCATCAAAACGAGTTTGAATATGCTCCTCAGCAATGCTGATCTGAATATTTAACCCTCCTTTTTTGGTACTCACCATTGTGATCAGATTATCACCCGAGATTGCATCTGGAGCTTTTGTAAAAATTATATCCTCTATTAGAAACTTGCCTGATTCTTTAACTCTTACAAGCCCCAAATTATCGAAAGAAACAAAAACATCATCCTGGCTGCCCATTTTATTATCCACAAATGCTTTTGCTTGGATGCCACGGTTTGCAACGTAGTAGTTAGCAAACCATCCTTTTGAGTGAAGTAGTGTATGAAGGAAGTTGTTGTATTTATGGCAAAGCTCCCAAGAGAATTCGTCAAATGGCTCAATATAAGTTATTGCTGAATGTACAAAGATGCCGTCAATAAACTGTTTTTTCTGTTGTGACAGTGGAGGTATTCCAAGTTCTGATTCAGCAAGGTACTCATTGTGAGATACAAATTGTTTAGTAAAGATATTTCTAAAACTGGCGGAGGTGATTGTCTTCAAATATTTTTTGGAATACTGATCAGGTATTACTTGGTGGACAGTAGCGAGGAACGTGATAATGAAAATTGCTTGAAAATTACAATCTTTGGTATGACATTTATCAAGTATTTTAGAGAGTATAATGTGGTTGATATTGATAATTTTTGACAATGGTTTAGCCGCACCACTTTCTATGCCAATGACATTCTTACTCAAGTATAACTTTTCTTTCTCAAAAATTATACGTTCCAAGAACGCAGACTTGTTGGCTTCATCATTCAATTCATCAATAGTTTTGTCAGGCACTGCGTTGGAAAGAAGCTTTATGACTTGAGAAGAGACTTTCTTAAAAATTGACGGAACGTAATTGATTTCTTTAAAAATTCCTTGACTAGGAGCTCTTTGAAACAGGGACCAGTCTTTCTCAAAATCGAATAGTATAGCGGTGTTTTTTTTACTGGTATCATTCAAGATCTCTCTAGCTTTTTGTAGTTCTGGTTCTGAAATTTGGTTCATTGCCTCTACAAGTTCTTTTTGGTACACAACTGCTGATCCTCCATCAACTATTGAATAATCAAATACCCACGATATTAAGTTTTGGTTAGCAAAAACAAAAATCTTCCACATTGGTTTACCATTAGTGCAGTTTGGGTCGAACTTGGTGGCATTTAAAAGTGTCTGTATTTGATTTATGTCAGCATAATTCCGTGTCTCTTCATCCATATTGATAAATTGAGCCGCATTAGCATCAGAATAGATAATTCGTTTTGGGCTTTTGGTCAATGTTTTCTCAGTATGGGTATCATAGTCAAATTTATCATGGATGCTGCTGACCAAGTTCGGATATCTCAATATGACTTTTTTTAGGGCAGCATACAAAAGCTCTCTGGTTATTGAGGCAGTTGTTTTGATAGTAACCGAAAAATTAGAGATCAAGCCGCGCTGCTCATAATAATAGAAGCATTTTTCTATGAATGTTGGTTCTGTATAAAAATCATTTCTAGAAATTTGAGAATTGCCCATTATGGTGGGTGATCGTGTTGGAAATACGTTGCTGTAAAGAATTTGACTTCCGGTTTTAGGCAAGGCTGAATACCTGACGCTGGTATTCCACTAAAATGGCTAAATGAGGATAAATTAATGGTCCACCGTTAAAATAGAACCACAATGTCTTACTTATAACAAATAACACTAGTATGACAAAGGCGATCAAGAAGAAGCAAAACGACTGGAAACAAATAAACTGAAGGTTAAGAAAAGTAATTGCGAGAGAAAGAAAATGGGAGCAAAAGTAGATGTTTTAGAATAAACATCAACATTTTGGATTTGTAGAGATTTACCAGGAAATTTTTCTCGTTTTAACCTTGAGGTTTTAGCCGTGATATTTTAGCTCCAACTTTTTCTGCATCTGGGTTTTTCAGTGTTACAATAGCCTGCACGCTACGGTGTTTCTTATGTGGACAAACAATATAGTCATTTGATACATGCAAGGATCACTAGTAGCTAAGAAAACAAGTCTTCACTCTTAGTGAATGTATGATCATAAATGGTAATAAAAAAAACGCTAAAGAAATGGGTAGCTAACAACAAGACCAAGAAATACCTATAGGTCGAAAAATCTACAGTACTGCTAATTATGGAGATTTTTTTTTCTTTTTTTTAAATACTAAAATAGCAGATGACATGTATGAAGAGGAGATAATATATAAAAGAGCCAGTCAGACAAAAACAAAATAAACGACAAATAAACAGCACAATAAAGATAAGTTGAAAACAGATAGCACAAGTGTCATCGGTGGGACAAATAGCCGTTGTAAACGAAAAATTTCAGAATCACTTCCGATCCAATGCAAGTTAAACGTTGCCTGATTCTGCAAGCTTGCGCAAGTTTTCTGTAAGCCGAGCTCTGAACTCCTCGGAATTTATGGCCGGATCTTGATCAGCAACGCAGATGTTGATTCCATTTTTGGTGCTGGTGAGGACAGCAGAATGAGTACCGGTCATTGGGCCTGGGGACGCAGTGAAGATAAGATCTTCGATCTGGTACTTATTGCTGGCTTCTTCTCCATGGTCGATCAAATCCACAAACCCAAGGTTAGTAAGGGCAAAATATGTGTCGTCGTGTGTACCAATTTTTTGATCGAAGAATGTCTTTGCAGAAACCGCTTCAGACGCCAAGTAATAACCAGAAAACCATTGTTTTGACCGGATCAATTTGTGCAAGAAGTTGTGGTATTTCTGAACAAGATTCCAATTAAACTTCTTGAATGGCTCAACATAAAATACCACTGCGTGGTCATGGAACCCATCTTTAAATTGACCTGTTTCTTTGGTGTACGAATCCGGCTTGGATAAAAATTTGCTGTGACCATATTTATAGTTTGGGAAAATGTGTCTGAAGTTGGCGGCAGTCACAATTTTCAAGTATTTGTTAGTGTATGCTTCAGGAGCAATTTCGTGAATAGTAGAAAGAAAAACCATCATGAAAGTGGTTTGGAACTTGGTGTTATTGTTACGACATTGCTGAAGAATTTTGGCAGTGGTTTCTGGATCAATACGAATGTAGGTCAATGCTTGACCACACAATGGACTGTCTTTGCTAATGACATCCTGCTCCCTTACAAAAAACTTTTTGTTATCAAATTTTATAGGTTTTGTATCAACAAACTGCTGCTTGTGCATTTCGCCTTCGATCACCAATGGAAAAAGTTTTGGAAATTTGTCCAAAAAAAATCTCAAAATTGGTGTACCTATTTTTTCAGCTAAGCTTGGCTTGTAGCCGGCAATTTTGAATGAATCTGGAGTGATGGGATTTTCAAACTTGGATATATCTTTTTCCAAATTAAACAATTCCACCGCTTTTTTATTAGCGGCTGAACTTTCAAACAAATCTTTAGCTTCATCAAGCTCTTTTTGAGTAATATAGTTCAAAGATTCTACCAATTCTTTGCAAAAAGCAGCTCCTGATGCACCATCACTGATTGGGTGGTCAAATAGCCATGAAAGCATCTTAATTTTAGGAAAATAAACAATTTTCCAACTTGGCTTCCCATTGTTCGGGTCTGCGTCGAAACGATAGCTGGTTAACAAAGCAGAAAGTTCTTTGTTTTGGTAAGGATATTGGTCAAATTTTTCGTTGAACTCAACGGCATTGTCATCAAATATGATTTTAGTTTTTGGGATGAACCTTAAGTGGTGCTCTCTATCAAACTCATCGTAAACGCTGGTAATAGATTTTGGATACTTGAGTATAATTTTTCTCAATGCCACGTAAAACTGCTCTCTAGATATTGGTTTGTTAACGACGATGGACACACCGAAACAGTTAAAAAGCTCGTGCTTACTACTAAAGTAGAAATTTCTTTCCAAAAACGGAGCTTTGTAAGTCAAATCATCTTTAGATTTCACTGGTCCTTGCTTTTGGGCTGTTTGTGTAGTTTGAGCAGGGGTAGAATCCTTCTGGCTTGCTTCAGAAGCTGGAAAGCTGGATGAAGACGTCTGTAGAGTTTCACTGGTCATGACTGGTGTGTAGAAAATGTGATAATGAAAATACTAACCAATTTGAAAGAAACTCAAATGAATGCACAACGGGAAAAGGATAAACAGCTGAGCAATTTGTTGGCTTTTAAATAACAGATAGCTAGGTGACAGATGTATGAGACAACGGATGGCCCTACCCCATAATAGACAACTCTTCCAAAAAATTATTAATATTTTTTTTTTCATATTTGATTTAGTTTTCGTGTACTGCAGAAGTTTCAAGCAGGGATCTGCCTTTCCTGATTGGGCATACCAAAATGGCCATACAAGTCTTACAGCCAGCGGTGCAAAAGATGGCAGAATTTACAGCGACTAAGACACTCTCGGAAGGGATTTTCGGTAACATCAATGATACCGAGGCCAAATTCCTGATACTGCCCTGATATTGTGTTGATTTGATTGAAAATTTTGATGTTCTGCAACTGGATGATGCGGCTGCTCAGCCGTGTTTTTCGATGCTATATATTTGCGTGCATTATGATTGCGACTTATCAATTAGACTATCAAAGTATTCGGGACAAGTTCAACTGGTAGGGTCCTACCAAAAACAATTAGCCCGCTTTTAAACACTCAGTGCAACAAAACTCAGAAATTTTGTTTGGTCTTTACATGAATAAACTTTATGATTTGCGAGATATAAGACCCAGCGCAAAAGACAATCTGCTATCTTGTCGTTAAGGACA